>Ga0265297_10002745_pt1 | contig 34387 bp, 28 predicted proteins | sample Munlanlwell13791_FD_192502 | JGI IMG/M metagenome (GOLD analysis project Ga0265297, IMG submission 192502) | Leachate microbial communities from a municipal landfill in Southern Ontario, Canada - Leachate well 137-91 | ecosystem: Engineered > Solid waste > Landfill > Unclassified | place... | reverse complement strand
CTTGATTAAAGCCAGTAAATCACTCCATAAATTCAATTCCCGCCTTAAATCGGGTATGATCAACGGCTTTACCCCGTGTTCCTCGGCATAGTAAAGCATGCTGCCTTCATCTTTAGAGATGTTACCGCAGATTAAAATCGACTCAAATTGTTCTTTATCGAGGAAGGCGGTGAGTAAAACAGTATGTATCGCCGGGCCACCGATGTTTAAGCGCGCAATTATCCGTAGTATTTTTTTCTTAACCACTTTGTTTTTTTATCTCGGGGTTCTCCCTCTTATAACGGACGATATCTTTTATTATCTCTGACAGAGTATAGGTAGGCTTAAAGCCGATCAGTTTATTAATTTTGGCGGTATCAGGGACCCGACGTTGCATATCTTCAAACCCCTCTTCATATGCTTCGTTGTAACGGATATATTTTATTTTTGACTTACTCTTGGTTAACTTGATTATCTCCTTGGCAAGCTCCTCGATAGTGATCTCTTCCTGGCTGCCGACGTTAAAAACGTTGCCTACGGCCTTAGGATGCTCGATCAGCTGAATTAGCGCCCTCACCACATCTTCAACATGCAAGAAACACCTGGATTGTTTGCCTGTGCCGTATACGGTAATAGTTTCATTTTTCAATGCCTGCCCTATGAACCTGGGCATGACCATGCCGTAGGAACCGGTCTGCCTCGGGCCAACGGTGTTAAAAAGACGCACAATTACAGTCGGCAGGCTTTTTTCTTTCCAATAGATGTAAGCAAGCATCTCATCAACGGCCTTGGCAGTAGAATAACTCCAACGGCTCTTTAAAGGCGACCCCAGAATTCTGTCATCATCCTCTTTTAACGGCCCGTTAATATTTTTACCGTATATTTCGGAGGTAGAAGTAATCAGTATCTTCTTATGGTACCTTAAAGCTGCCCCCAATACTATTTCGCTTCCCTTTATATTGGTCGTCAAAGATTCCAGCGGCTTTTTGACGATCAGGTCAACTCCGACCGCCGCTGCCAAATGGAAAATAACATCGACTTTTTCGACTAATTTATCGACCAAGTTCGCGTCTAATATATCGCCTTCCACAAACTCAAAATGCTTCTTATTGGCCATGTGCGGCTCGATATTTTCGTATCTACCGGTGGACAAATTATCAATGGCCACAACGTCATTATTACGCTTAAGCAATGATTCCGCAAGATATGAACCTATAAAACCCGCTCCGCCAGTCACCAGTGCTTTCATATTTTCCTTTCTTTGCGCTAAATGAGCCCCTTTATCTTATAGTATAAAATACTTAGATATTCATGCAAAATACCCTTGATCTGTTCAACCGAGATCTGCCGCCAGATACGCCGGCCGTCAGAGTCAAATCTTTCATGCGAATAGTAAAGGCTGTTAGGAATAGGAGTATAATATACATCTAAAGTATTGTCAATTTTATTAAATACCAGGGATACCCTGCGCATATGGTACGGAGAGCTGATTAACAAAACCTTCTTCCAATTCCTGCTTTTCAAAATATCCCTGCTAAACAAGACATTTTCATATGTATTTGTTGCTTTTTCTTCCAATTCAATGGCTTCTTTGGGGATACCCAATGATAGGGCAAGCGACTGCATCATCAGCGATTCATTATAAATATATTTATACCCTGAAGAAAATATAATGTGCCCTGAAAATCCTGATTTATATAATGCCGCGGCGTACTGTACCCTTTCCTCATACCCTTGGCCCGCCTTACCGGATTCCCCCACCCCTCCGGCAAACACGACGATCGCGTCCGCTTTACGCGGCGGCTGGGCTATCCTGAGCGGGTCTGCCAACATCCAGACCAAAGGAGTGTAAAAAATTATCAAATACGCGGCAAGGCAGATAAAAACTATTTTAACGATCCTTTTTTTAGCCAAAAGGTATGACTGCATAAGGTTTTTGCGCCAATCGTACTTCTTTTTTGACTTATTCGCAAGTTCAAGCTTGATGAGATTGCTCATCTCATTAATCCTCATGATCCAGCTGTTTTTCTTTGCCGAAGCCACCCTCTTATGGACAAGGGATTCATCTTTGTCATTAAGCGCCTTAAGGATACCCTGGACAAACTCCTCCTTACTCTTACCTGTAATGATCAGATTGTCGTTTTCTCTATTGAACTTTTCTACCTCCGGCAGAAACGTAGATACGACGGGTTTGCCCATGGCGTGATACTCGTTTATCTTTGTCGGATATACCGTATCGGTATATTTGGTCCTGCGATAAGGGACAATACACACATCGAATTCTTTTATATAATAAGGTAATTGGGAAAATTTCTTTTGATTCAACAGGAAAATATTTTTGTGCCCGTTTAAAGATAAATGCTCATCATGTTGCAGCGGCCCCACAAGCACCAATGACCATTCAGGATGCGCCTGGGCTATTGACCTCAGCAGCTGGAAATCCAGATGTTTGTGCAAGCCCCCGGCATAACCTATAATTGGATGTGAAATTTCTTTAATATCTTCGGGGATATTAGCGTCTGCGTGCTGGAGGCTAGTGAAATTCTCGATATTCACCCCGAAAGGGAATATATGTACATTCGGGTTAAAACGCCTGCACTTCTCTTCTAAGACTTTACCTTGAGCAAAAATAAGGTCACATTTCCTGATCAACTCCTCTTCCGTTTTATTTACTTTTTTAGGATTATCCGCTAATTCGTTAAAATCCGCGATACAGTAATAAACCAACAGTTTGTGCTCTAAATTATTTATAATATCTAAGGCGGTGCCCGTAGGTAGGAAGGTCCATATTATCGGATTATAAAAATCCATTATCTTTGCCCAGTTCTTTATGCTGCGTATCAACAGGCGCCTGTTGAACCACCGCGCTATCCTTGAATAAGGAAATGGCATTATAATCGGGGAGTAAACGTATAGATTCGGCGCTTCATTTCTGAACCCCATCGTCCCTTTAAGCCATGCCTTTATCCTTTTCTTGATCCTCGGCAGGTCTTTTAGGTGCGGGGCACGGACTCCCGTATTCTCAATAAAAAGCACCTGGTTGCCTTCTTTGGCAAAGGTAGACATGATCTCCTGGTGCCCCTGCCAGATAAAATCCCAGTCTATTGATGAAATGCAGATTATGTTTTTATTTTTCAGCATTATTTCTTATGCCCTCTTACGACCCAACCGGCCGTATTCTTTAGCCTGGTTATATATATGTTTGTAAAACCGCACCCTGAAAGCAGGTCGCTTGCCTGCTTTCTGCTGTAACGATATTCTACCGGAGCACAAAATCTATCGTAAATATCCGAAGAGAGAGAAAACAAATTGGTACCGAAATTAAAGGGCATCTTTTCCGCCAGGCTTTTTGTTTTTGTAAATTTCGCGCATATTCGCGCAGAGCAGCTGAATAGCAGAAAAACAACGGGAGAAAGCAAATATGAAAATACAGCTATTGCCTTAGGAGGAAGCTGGGTAGTAACGAGCCTGGCTAATGTGACTAACTTTAAGGATGAATATTTAATTCGGTTCTCTGAATGGTCTTCATATAGATATAGATATACACAAGCGCCTTTTTTAATAATGCGGTGAATCTCCCTTAAACCTGCTTCGGGATCAGGCAGATGATGCAATACGCCGAAGGAGTAAGCAAAATCAAAAGCGTTTTCCTTTAACGGCAGATTAAGGAGCGAACCTTGCATGATCTTGACATTATTCAGTTTAGAAGTGAATTCCCTGGTTTTATATACGCCATCGCTGATATCAAGACTAGCTATCATTACTAGGGGATGGAATTTGGCCATATTATAAGTATCGTACCCATACCCAGAACCAAGGTCTATACCGCAACTTCCCCTTACTATAGGCTCAGGCAGCACTTCTTGCATTTTCTGAAAATGAAAGCTGTCAGGAGGCGCTTCTTTTCTGTTCCTTCTCCAGAGAAACCCGTAAACTTCCTTTGTCCTTTTTACTTTATCCATATTCTAACCTGGCTTAATTTAGGAAACTTTTTCTTTAACTCCAATATCCCGTATGCGGTAAAAATGAGTATTAACGGTTCTATAGTCCAACGGTGCCTGCCTTCTACATAGTAAACAGCGTGCAATAAAGTAAGAAACAAGAAATACATTAACAATAGGCTGCATTTAGCTTTATTGTTGAAACCTTTATCGGCAAAGGCATAAATTAGGCCGGCTATGGCAAAAAGGATAATAAAAATATAATAAGCCCGATATAGGCTAAAGAAGACCTGGGGATAATTCAAACAAATAACAGGTGGAAACCACCAGAAATAAAATATTTTCTTAACGAATAAACCTAGTGCCTTTTCGGGGTGGTTCAAAACAAACTTCTTCCCCTCTTCCATAAGGAATCTATCCTGTTCGGTTTCATCTTTGCCGATAAACTTACTCTTGAAATCTTCGGAAGCTGAATCAATAAGGTTTACTCCCCCTGCTCCATGGCCTGTTCCGATAGAATTCTCGTTATTCCCATACCAGAACCCCGGGGCATTTGTCTTTAAAAGCATGACTTTCCCATAAACTATATAGTTCCTTATCGTCCATGGGAGCATGATAACAAATGTGGTTAAGATGATGACAAAAAGAGTCTTTTTGGTCAGGATGCGTTTAGCGCCTAACCACAGCAATGAACATACCGCGAAGATTACGACAGCCCCTCTGCCCAGAATACCAAACCCAAAAAGCAAGCCTAAATAAAAGGCATATCTCATGCTTCTATTTTTATAAAAGTTTAGTGTCGCAAGTATACAAAGCGACGCTAACATTGCCGAAAATACCGTATATTCAAGCTTGGCTACGGAAAAATAAACTAGGCTCGGGTGAAACGCGACCAAAAAGCCGGCTAAATTAGCCGTTCTTTGATTAAAAATGTCTTGGGCTATAAAATAGACCGAACAAACCAGGACCACGGAAAATAAAATCTGCACCAAAAGCATCGCGGCCTTAGAATGGTCTGTAAGTAAATATACGCCTGCCGTGATCCATACATACAGCGGTTCCTCGTAATTACGGTAAGTAGTCCCGACGTAGGTGACTGCAAAACCTTTACCGGCCAGGATATTGTTGGCGATCTCCTCAAATTCATCGGTGAAAGGGTTGACGTAGGTAGCGCCGCCAAACATTACCGCAAGCCTGATCAATATGGTTAAAACAATCAAGGCTATTAACGTATATTTTGAGGATATCCTAATCATTTTTTAGTTTTTGAACAAAACAAACCTTGTTACACTCATGCCGCTTTTTACCAGATTAACTAGTTGGCCTGGATTTCTTATGCTTAATACCCATTTTAAGATATAACCGGGCCTAAAATAAAACTTTCTATATGCTGCATCGATGCTTTTTAGAATATAATCAGGAGGAACATCCGTATATAAACGGTTGTATTCCGCGTTAAGGTGCAGCATGCTAAGATCAATATCGCTTCCATCTTCAATCTCAGGAGAGTCCTTCTTCAAATCTTCGAACAAATCAGTGCCTGCGTACGGGGTGCAAACACCGATATCAATTGTTTTAGGCGCGATTTTATCTATAAAGTTGAATGTCTTGTTTAATGTCTCTTTGCTTTCTCCCGGCATACCGAACATAAAGTGGGCGTGCGTATCAAGCCCAAGCTCATGGCACCAGTGGAACAACTGCTCAATATCCGAGATCATGACATCCTTACGGCTCTTATCCAGTATCTCCTGAGAACCGGACTCAACCCCCACCTTGATCATCCTGCAACCGCATTGTTTCATCAGGCGCAGGTCTTCCTTGTCAAGTGTACCTACCCTGACATTGCATATCCAGGAGAACTTCAATTTTTTAGAAAGTATACTTTCAAATATCGCTTTGTTCCTTGCCTTAAAAGTAGTGAATGTCTCATCCCTGTAATATATTTCCTTAAATCCCATGGATAAGAGATACTCTATTTCTTCAATTACTTTTTCCGCGCTCCAGAAACGCAGCTTGCTTCCCATCATTTTAGGAGCGGTACAAAAATTACACCTTCCTATGCATCCCCGGGAAGTAAGGCTAGTAGCATAGGGGTAACGTTTTATGGCCGGATTAAAATATCTGGCTTTCTTTGACAAAAGAGACCGGTCCGCTATAGGTATAGAATCGCATTGGGCGATAAAAGGGCGGTCTTCGTTTAAGGCTATATCATTGCCGTTCCTAAAACCGATCCCCTTAACAAAATTGAGCAGCCCGCTCTCCCCTCTTTGGATCGCCTTTACCAGCTCAAGGGAAGCCTCTTCCGGTTCTTTTCTGATAATAAAATCTATTCCTTCTTTAGCTAAGCATTCACGCGGCATAAATGTGGGGTGCGAACCGAAAATTACTGTTTTTAAAGAAGGGTTCTGGTCTTTTAACTTTTTTAAGATGTAAGCATCTTCATTGATGGTCATTGTGGAGGTCAGGACAAATACTATTTGGAATTCGCTTATTCTTTTTATCAGCCGTTCCAGAGAAAGACTTTCCTCCATCATGTCAATAAGCACAACCTGAAAACCGTTTTGCTTTAATACGGTCGCAACCGACAACAACGTCAAAGGTGGCAATGTCCCGCCTCCTATACGGTCACCCTTACACCAACAACCGTACAAGACGTCACGATGCACATTCTTTGTGAATTTACTGGAAGGAACCAAGAAAAGTATCTTCATATGTTTATGCTACTTAACAAACCTGAATTTAATTATGGTTAAGGCGACCTTTACGGCATCGAACCATTTTATTTTTTTACCGTTACCATAATAACGCGGGTTATAATAAACCGGTAACTCCAAAGGCTTTATTTTTCTCTTAAGCAGTTTCACCGTAACCTCAGCCTCAACCTCAAAACCATCGGATTTCAGGTCCAGCGATCTAAACAATTCAGCCGGCATTACTTTATAACAAGTCATCATGTCGCTTACCTTGTAACCATATAAAATAAACAACAAACAATAAAGAATATCCAGGGCCAGGTCTATCATGATGGATAGAAAGATGTGCCGGTGGATAAGTTTCATATAATCGACCCTTACTCCGTACACCGCCTTGGCCTTCCCCTCGCGGATTGGCTGTATCAGGCTTAAAATATCTTTTGGCTCAAGCTCTAAATCAGCATCCTGGATTACCACAATATCGCCGCTTGCTTGTTCCAGGCCTGTCCTGATCGCTGCACCCTTACCCTTATTAACGGGATGTGTTATGACCTTGATTAAATTGTGGTTATAATTCTTCAGGATCACGGCCGTACCATCTGTCGAGCAATCATTCACTACTATAAGCTCTTTTTCTATCGGAAGATCCATTGTGCGCTTCAGAAGCTCTGCCACCGTGCCCTGCTCGTTGTAAACCGGTATTATTATAGATACCTTGCCAGGCATAAAACTTAATTCCTCCTTGCTTTGACAACCATATATAACGCGGAACCTAAGGGCAAGAATGCGGGAAATCTCAATACCCTATCGATCTGAAAATATTTCTTCATATATGACAAAAGATGGTTATGAGAGATTGGGGCGTTTACTTTTGGGTCAAAACCCTCGGATGCAAGCCAGGAATCCGTGATAAAATTTTTCACCGGCAACCCGCAAATAAATACGCCGTCATCTTTTAAAATATCCCTTACCATGGCCAAAGACGCGTCTAATATTTTTTCGGATGTCTGTTGATACATACTGACAGAGACTATCAGGTCAAAAGTATCATTTTTAAAAGGGAGTTCTTGAGCAACCCCTCTTACGAAAGAACAATGTATCCCCTCTTTTGCGCACATCGATGCCACCAAAGCTCCCTTTTTATGGCAATCCAGGGCGAATAGTTTATCTGAGGCCCTTGCCAAGGCAGGCAGAAAGACCCCGCTTCCATAACCCAGCTCCAGTACCCTCGCGTATTTTCTACCGTTATCTATTAATGACAAGAAAAGCTTTAAGCGCTTCCTGAAGACATAACCCGTGAACAGCCTATAATAATTATAGATCGGGTCTTCCGGGTGCGTCTTATATACATCATTTCTTTCAGGCAAGATTAATCGCATGCGCGTTTTATACCCCTATATCTACGGTGATGCATAAACCGGGCTTTCCTTTTAAAAGTTCAGAGACCGTAATGGCCGGCACCTCAATAGAAGAAAATAGATCAGCGGCATCTTTTTTTCTTTGTTTAGCGAATAAACCGTAAGGATGATACAGATGGACGCTTTTTAGAGAGAATTCTTCCTTTAATGAATTCAAGGGTACGCCTTTCTTACAATCGAATATATCCAGAAAAGTGACCGGGACTTCATAGAAACCATCAATAATCTCATAGTAGGCCTTAGAGAAATATTTTGATGAGGAATAGATGAACCCGTATCGCTTTAAAATAGAATAATGCCTTTCGTCAAACAACAGGTGCGGGGCGCGGTAACCGAAAAGCGGAATATTCAGATCCTCAAAGATTTTCTTCCCTTTTATAAGGCTGTCCTGGAACTGCTTGTCAGATTGCGATAGCGAAGAGATATGCTGATAAGAGTGGTAGCCTATTTCATGGCCCAGCTCCTTAAGCCTTAAGGCGAAAGCCGGATGTTTTTTAACCATTTCCCCGGTTAGAAAAACCGTATACTTATGGTTAAACCTGGCAGTGTACTCCTCTATCATTGAGATAAAATCCTTTAAGGAGGTCTTTCTGATGTTCTTGAGAAGATAAAGGGAATATTTACCCGTACCCATATATTTCCTGTAATAGTAACTGCTTATGATCCCGTCTAAAACTTCTCGTATATTCATAGGCCCTTTTCGAATACTGCGGTCATTAACATTGAGAACGTTCTTTTGTTGTCAAAAACAGCTTCATCTAACTTCTTCACTGTACCGCAGAGAAAACCAGGTAGGAAGTTAAATTTAGTATATCCGCCGGTCAACAGGTAAGAAAACAAAGTATGGTATTTTATTTTTGTAATGTGTAAACCCTCCTTCTCCCAGAAATCAGTATTTTCCTGGATTAGAAAATGCGGTATCGCTGTATTGCTGTATCTTGTGTTAAGGCCCTCAGTCCGCGCCTTTTCGTCTTTTAAGTCAAACAGTTCGTGGTGAATAAATTTCATAAAGAGATACGACAAAACGCCAAGCTGGTGGTCAATGATAATGACCTTACCCCCCGGCTTCAATACACGGCTTACCTCGGATATTACTTTAGGGATGTTGTGAAGGTGATGCAGGACATGAATTAAAACTACGTTTGAGAATGTGCCTGACTTAAAAGGCAGGGATTCCGCGTTAAGCTCCATATCCGTCCATGGCAGATATAAAATATCAGAGGTTACCAGATCTTGCAAATGATCTTTTAAGAACCCGGGCCCTGAGCCTAATTCCAGTGTTTTCCCAGAGCGGTCTACCTGCGCGAGGATCTGCTTGTAGAAACCATTGTATAAGAACATAACGCTCTTTTTTCTTAGCAATATATCCCTGCACCTCTTAGGCTCTTCCGCGGTATTCTCAAAGTCTTCGTCATGCGCGCTGGTATCCGGGATTATGCATCCTTTTGGCTTAGAAACCAAAAGGTCATTTAGGACTAAGTAATCGATTTCAGTCTTAAGAAAACAGTTAATTGCTTCTTTTGGCGTATTCACGATAGGCTCTGCTTTGGAATTGAAAGAAGTATTCAATAAAACAGGTACTCCTGAGATCTTATAAAATTCATTGATCAGGCCCCAAAACTTAGGATTCGTTGCTTTTGAGACGGTCTGAGCGCGGCCGGTCCCGTCCACATGGGTAACCGCGGGGATATCTTTTCTTTTTACGGGAAAAACCATAGTCATAAAAGGAGAACTTTCCATATCGGTTTCAAAGTATTCTTTAAACTTTTCTTCCAGGATTGCCGGGGCAAAAGGCCTGAATTCCTCCCTGAATTTTACCTTTAGATTGACCGTGTCTTTCATAGAAGCGATTCTTGGATCAGCCAATATACTCCTAAAACCCAGAGCCCTTTGGCCGGCCTCCATCCTGCCCTGAAACCAGCCGATCACCTTTCCTTGGGCTATTACTTGCGCCACTTCTCTGTTTAAATCACCAGGCCTTGAAAAAGGCAGTTTAAATTCATGAAGCGCTTCTTCTATTTCCAAATTACTGTAAGAAGGGCCGAAATCAGCCCTATCCAGCAAAAATGATCTTTTGTTATTCAATAGGCAGTTATAAAGGTAAAATGCCGCGCCGATAGAGCAACCGGCATCAGAAGCTGTCGGAGGAATATATAAGCTTTTTACTGACTTAAGCGCTGCAATTTTTCCGTTTGCGGCTGAATTTAACGCCACTCCTCCCGCCAGGCAAAGATTCTTTTCTTTTGTAAGTTCTACCAGCTGGTTTACAAGCTCTATGACAACTTCTTCTAGACGTAATTGCAGGCTTGAGGCAATATCTTTGTGTTTTTGCGAAACCGGTTCCTGCTTAATCCTGGCAGGCCCAAGCTCTTTTACCAGTTTTTTTGAAAACCTTGTTTCTCTGCCATATTGGAAATTAAAATATGACAGGTCGATGATCACATCCCTGCCCTTTATGCTGATGATCTTTCTGAATAGGTCGATATATTCCGGGTTACCGTAAGAAGCTAGGCCCATTACCTTATATTCATCGCTATTCGGCATAAATCCCAGGTACTGTGTAATCGATAAATACACATGGCCCAGCGAATGAGGAAATTTATTAGAGTGCAATTTTTCAATTTTATTCTGGTTACCTTGCGCCCACACAATGCTGTCTATTTCACCGACTCCGTCTATGGTTAATATAGATGCCGTCTCAAAAGGCGAAAGCAAGAAAGCGTTGGCCGCGTGAGACAAGTGATGCTCTACACAAATAACCTTACCTTTAAATTTCAGGTATTTACGAATGAATGACTTTATGTTCTTCATATTGTTGATCATACTGCTTCTATTGACGGCCATTGCGAGCGAGTTAGGCATATTCTTTAAGAAGAAACTCAAGTATTCAAATTGTATTTTACTTGTTATATCCATAAAGTAGGCAATATAATCTACGTTATCGATCTTTAGATTGTTGCTTTTTAAGCAATAATCTATCGCCTTAACGGGAAAACCGGCATAAAACTTTTTCCTGTTGAACCTTTCTTCTTCCGCGTAGGCTATTAACTTTCCGTCGATTAATAAAGCGGCGGAAGAATCATGCATTCCAAAACAGGCTATTCCTAATATGATCATGTTTTTCTGAGTTTATATATCTTGATTTCTTTTGTCCACCAGGGCGCAAGCGAATTATTAAACCTAAATCCGGGGAATTCTACTTTACTCTTAAAGCTCGCAACTTCTTGGTAAGAAGGGGCGATCTCCTGCTCTTCTTTCAGATTTAATTTCCATCTAAAATGTGCGCCCTTGGAATTTTTTTCATCTACAAATTCTCTATATTCTAACGGGATCTTTCCGGCAGGGCAGGTGAAAGTCTTACGCTGGAAGTTATTCTCGATAATATAATAATCGGGCAGGTGTTTCTTTATATTTAACAAACTGAACGTGCTGTCATTTACAAAGCGATAATTGAAATAATTAAAATACGGATAATTATAGGCGAGCCCGGTGTTATCAATAAATGTGCCTATTGATGCCCCGCGAGGGATATTTTTATTTACCCATTCCCCTGCTTGAATTCTCGGAGTTGTCCTGAATAAACGCACGTAGAAAATAGTATTTAGAATAGAATACATAAGAACAAATACCACTAGGGCCATAAGAAACACCCTATTCAAGAGCCTTTTTTCAAATAAGAAATTAATAAATTGCGCGCATACAAGTAATAATAAAGGCACGATTGGCAATAACGCATGCAGGCTGCTTTCGGCAACGCAAACTCCGAAACTCCAAAGATAAAACACTAATATCGTAAGAAGTATTATTTTATTCCTGGCATTTCCCAGATTGAAAAGCAGCCAGGCAAGAGAAACAAGCGTCAACAGCCCCAAAGGCCACCCTAATCCTTCCAGGACAGCCGGAATAACCTGCAAATGTAATCTTATGTCCCATAAGGGGTAATAAGAATGATATGTGTAATTTGAGCTCATTTCGGCAAGGAATTTCTTAAAGGAGAAGGCGACGTAAGGGTTCGTCATGAAAAAAACCGCGAAAATTATGCTCAACGCAAAGATAAGTTCCCTTAAATCGCCAAAGGGCTTCTTTAGGATCGTCTTTCTTATCTGCCTTAGGGGAAAGAACCTTTCATAAAACAAAGTGAAAAAAAGCGGGACCACAAGAGAAAAACAAACTAAAATGGTCCCCGCCGCAAAACCGGCACAGATGCCGGCAAGGATAATATTTAAACGTCGCTGCGCCTTTTCTTCAAGTATCCTAAAAAGAAAATATAACGTAAAAATATTCCACATCAGGCAAGTTAGTAAAGGCTTAAGATATACTGTTTCGACAACAGCCACCGGGCAGAACACCATAAAAAACACAAGAAGCATGCAAACCCTATAGTTATACCAGCGCCTGGCGATCAGCCACATGCCAAAAATTGCCAAGAGATAACTGATGATCCCGATACTTTTAGCTAACATGCTCAGCTTTCTGATCTCTTCAGGATGTGACATATAGAATCTCAAGTCCTGAGTGAGCTTAAAGATCCCCGTTTGTGAAGCCAGGAAAAGGTTTCCCGCGACCGGATAAAGCCATGCCCCGCCATAACGATAAAAACCGGGGTCAAAATTGAATTTTTTGGGGTTAAAGCTGTATAAGGCACGGTAAGTAATCTGTTCATCCCACACAGAAGGAGACATCAAGTTATTGCTTAACCAACGCATTTTATTTTTAGAGATATAGATATTTTCTCCCGCAATCGACTCTTTATTTTCTTTTTCCATATCCTCGAGGTACCCGGCAGGCGGTAAGAACTGCCAGAACATATCTTCATAAAGATTCCTCTCGACCAACGAACGGTGCCGGCGTTTAAAATCATCCATTTTCTCGATTAATTTGCTTTTTGTAACACTCTTTAAGCCGTAAAAAGACGACTCTCCTATTATCTTTCCCGGGATACGTTCATTCTGCAGCCCCGAATAAGCCATAACGAGGTAAACGACCGCTAAAGAGATAAAGACCAAAAATAGTAAATTTTTTTTCATGCCTTTATATGCCCTTTATTATCTTGGCGGGATTTCCGGCGGCCAGGACCGAAGCGGGTATATCGCCTACAACAACGCTCCCCGCGGCTATAACGCTGTTATCTTGGATCTTTGCTCCCGGGCAAATCACCGAATTTGCCCCTATCCAGACATTTGAGCCTATTTTTACCGGTTCGGGGATATGGCCTAAAAACATTCTTGGTTTGCCAGTATCAGCAGCAACAACATGGTTTGAAGAACCGATAAAAACATTTGGCCCGATTATAACATGGTCCCCGATCTCAATCCCTCCCCGTCCATCCAGGTGAGAGTTGCAATTTATAGCGAAATAATCTCCGATTATAATGTTAAAGGTATGCGTAAAGTACGTATTGACAAAAATGATGCTTGCCTTTCCGATCCTCTTAAAGAGCAACCGATATATAATGCGCCGTATAAGTATCCCTTCATAGCTAGGGAGACCGCCTAGTATAAAATAAAGATGGTCCTCGAGGAATAAACTTATCTTTTGTTTGAAGGTATATCTTCTAAAAAAATTAGCTAACATAATTGTTCCTTTCCTTGGCACAACTCTCTTCTAATAGACTGGTTAAAAGTTCGATTCTCTTATCCCAGCTATTTTGTTGAGCCACTTCCTTTCTTTTCGTGATTATTGACTGATCGTTATTCCCATGCTCTATGTACCGGTTGATCTGCCTAAGAAATTCCTCCTTAGTCTCACACAAGCTTATTGTGTCTCGAAATTCAAGTAAACTCTCTAATCCGGAAGAAACAACCGGTTTTCCCATGGACAAATACTCGCATAGTTTCAACGGAGAAACATTATCCGTATATTCATTCTTCACATAAGGGATCAGGCATACATCAAATGACTTAATATATCGGGGTATATCGTGGTGTTTTTTTTCACCTAAAAAGAAAACGTTTTTCTTTTTAAAAAGGCGGCTCAAGTCATGGCGGGTTCTAAGTGCCTTTCCGATTATGACTAATGACCAATTCTTACGTTCATCTGCGATGTAACTTAACAAACTTAAATCGAGTTGATCATGCAAATATGTAACTATCCCGATCCTTGGGCGCCTGATCTCTTTAATATCTTCTGGCTCCTGAGCATCCTCGGCACAGCTTGAATTAAACATCTCGTAGTCAACCGCACTTGGGAAATAATACGTATTGGTATTTACTTTGCTTAAATAATCACAAAGGCTTTTTGTCAAAGCGAATACCAGAGCACATTTTTCAACCAGTTCTTTTTCCATTTTGGCTATCGTGCTCATTCTTTTAGCTATCTTCTTCTCATTGGCAAAATCAGCAATACAGTGGTATACAACAAGGCTGTGGCTTGCAAATCTCAAAATATCTACAGCTAAAGGCGTATAAACCCATAAAATCGGTTTTTTGAACCCCATTTTATTAAATGCCTTCATTAGGCACAAGGAAAGAAACAGCTGGTTTAAGCGGTTGACGGACCTGAAGTAAAAGCCAAACGGCAAACACGGTAAAGGGGTAAAGACATAAAGGTTCTCGTTGACCCGGCGCGGGTTATGAGACCATTTTTTTATCCTGTTAATGAAAAAAAGCACGTTTAACATATGTAAAATCGAAGCCTGGTATTCAACATACAGGATCCTATTGGCACTTGAGAGCCTGAGCATCAGTTGCTGCTTACTGCCCCACGGATTTTCCCAATCCGAAGTAGAAAAACAAATTATATCATTGTTTTTAATCATTGCGCTTTGTTTAAAAATGATTTTGATGTTTTTAACGGCTTCATATAGGACTTAGCAGTCTCTTGTTGTGGCGCAGCTATCAAAAGTATTTTCATTAATCTCTGCCTAAAATTCGCCATAAAAAAATCCCGAGTAAAGAAAATAACCTTTTTGAAGTATTTACCGGATGATTCAAAAAAGTTGACTTAATATAAAGCAAATGGCATTTCCAATTCGGCATATTCTTTGGTAAACCCACGGTTGGAAATAAATAGTTTCCGTATCTATCTTTTATGCAAGCCGTATTCTTGTATTTTCTGCGAGTGCCTTCCCAGGTAAAATCGGAATTTTCTTTCTTAAAATCTTCAAAATATTCTGTACCGGGAAAAAGAAAAGTAGACATAGAAATTGTGCAACTAGAAGGATCTGCCTTGATATTTTTAAGCAGCTTTAAAGTATCATAGATATCCTTTACTTCCGAACCCGGCAAGCCAAAAATTATTGAAGGAGAATATTTCAGTTTATATTTCCTAAACATACGGAATAAATCAGTCACCTTATTCAAATCAACCGGCTTTTTTAAATCCCGCATTAATCTAGCACTTCCTGTTTCTAGGCCTATCCTAACCCGCCAACAACCGGAATTTTTCATTTTCTTGATCTTGTCTTCATCTAGATCACAAACCCGCGACCAGCATTCCCAAGGTAAACCGATCTTCTTTAATGTTGCCATAATTTCAAATGCAATAGGCCCATCCTTAAGCAAGGTTTCATCCCAGAATCTAATAAAGTTAAGATTAGGGAAAAGCCGGACCCCCTCTTCTAATTCTTCGATTATGTTTTTTGCGCTGCGGATTCTTCTATGGCCTTTCCAGAAATAACCAGAGCTACAGAATTTGCATTGGGAAGGACACCCCCTTCCGGCCATAATCTCTAGCTGTTTAACCTTGGGAATCATATTTTCTTTCAAAAATAACCTTCGGTTTATCTTCGGGAGAATATTGATATCTTCAATCGGCTGACGGGCAGGAGACACTTTCAATTGTCCATTATTACGAAAGGCTATTCCTTTTACATTGCTTAAATCACCGTTTCTGCTTATTGCAACGCAAAGTTCCTCCATTGTAATCTCGCCTTCGCCTATAACTATAAAATCAACTTCCGGAACATTTTCTAATACGCCTAAAGGTTCCGCAGAAGCATGTACTCCACCCAATACAATTTTAATATTCTTATTTAAACCTTTTACTAATTTAGCCCAATAATAGGCATTATGGCGAGTATAAGTAAAAGTAGTGATCCCGCAGACGTCGGGATTAAATTGCCTGATTTCTTCAACAATGGCAGCTGAACTTTTTAAATAAGGCCTGTTTAAATTTTTTGCGGCATGATTCAGGTCAATACCGCGAACTTCATGGCCCTTTGTCATCAGATAGGTACCGATATTTAATAATCCGAATACCGCAGAACCTACATGAAATTTTGACCTGTCATCACAAGGATTTAAGAGTAATATTCGCATATTTTAGTATGATAAATTCTCTTTCTCGCTACCGCCAGATAAAAAGGAAAACAATAAATAAAGCAATAAACCCAAATAAAAACCTTAGCTCATAAGTAGATTTATAAATTCTTCTTGAAAAATAAAAAAGTAGCATGGTTATCAAAAAATGCCCGGATACTAAAGATATGCCTGCCCCTATAATCGAATATCTTGGAACTAAAATAAAATTAAGTACAAGGTTAACAAAAATACCTAATAAATAAGCCAAAAGTAGATACGATGTCTTCTTCTTTATGAGTATTCCGAGATTGAAGAAACTCCCAGACAGGTTTATAAGTATGCTACTTAAACAAAGGTACCCAAGAATACCTTTAGCAGACAGATAATCTTTATTTGAGATAAGCAGAATCAATGGTTTAGCAAAGACTATAATTAGGGCCCCTACAGTAAAAAATATAAATAAGAAAACCTTAAACATTTGATTATACTTCTTCTGCGCGTTTTCATTATCAGAAATAGAAAACGCGTAGGGCAGCCATGCCTGCCGAAAGGATAACCCTATTAATCCCAATATCATGCTTACTTTTAAACCAATACTATAGATTGCTACCGCAGAGGAATCATGATAAAATTGCAAAAAATATTTATTTATTGAACCGATAAAAGTACCCAGCAATGACGGAATAAGTAAAGGGATGCTGTAAAGAAAAATCTTATTTTTAAGGTTGCCATGGGTAGAAAAGGTAAATACAAAATTTTTCTTAAGGTAAAAAAACAAGACCGAAGAAGTCAGTGCTTGACTGATTAAATTAGCGAGGAAAAAAGAGCTTATCCCATAGGGGGTAAATTTAGTAAAAAATACTGTAAGAAAAAACATAAAAACTAAATTTGCTATTGACGCACAGATAAAACTCAATGCTTTTTCTTGCGCTCGCAATAAGATTAATTCATTCGTTAACAATACAGTAAAAGGAATGGAAGATAAACCGATAGTTAATGCCCTAAATGCTTCCTGCGTTTTAAAGATTGCACCACTGGAATAGTAAAAAAATAAAAACGAAGTGAAGGATATTAAAATTGAGGAAATTAAAGAATAAATAAAAACTGATGTAGTAACGATCTCCTTGCTATATTCTTTCTCGTAATAGAATCTTAACAAAGCTGCATCCAAACTTAAATTGGCAATCATTGAGATAATTAAAACCGTAGTGTAAATTAAATCAATTGTTCCAAATTGGTGGACTGAAAAATAATGCGTCAGAAACGGAGTTAGCGCAAGAGGAACAAAGGCAAGCAAAATATTCCCTGTTCCATAAATACAAGTGTTTCTAACGAATTTGTGATTTTTCAAGAAATTAATCGGCATCTTATTCTCTTCTTCCCGGTTCATTCAATTTTAAATCGGGGCAGCCGGATTTTAAAATAAATCCGCCAACCTTATCAGCCACTAATTCAGACCCTGCTTCTGTAAAATGCGCATAATCGTAAAAGTATTTCTCGTTATGGGGTATTTCGGAAGCCAGATCGAATATCTCAATATTTTCTTCTTTGCAAATCCTCAATAATTCTTTATTGAATATATCTAGCATCTTCCAGTAAGTAGCAGCAGGTAAATTATATTTATATTTCTTAATCCAGAAAAATTTCCCTTCTTTTCCAGACCAATATTCGTTATCGTCAATTAATGACGGTTGGGTAAGGAAAATTACCCTTACCCCCAGAGAACGGCCTATTCTAATAATTTCCCTAATATTCCGCCCATACTCATCTAACGACGGCAGAAGCTCTCTAAGGTTGGTATAAGAAGTTAATTTAACATTATTTAACGGCTGTGGATTAAAATTCTCGGGAGCCGTAGTCTTTACCCAAAAAACTTTTTCAAAAATTATTGCCTTCCAAAAATATAAAACCTGAACTAATCTGCTATGGCTAAAAATCCAACGTTTCCAGTTTACTTTCTCAAAGAAAGAACCGTAAAGCCGGAAATCATCGTTTATGGAAAGCGCTAAATCATTAAAACCAACAAGCAAGATGACCGCCTTCGGCCGGATATTGGCGATGACATATTTCATAAAAATAATATGGGCCCTCGTACTTTGGCCGTCTAAGCCTCCGTTCCCGATCCATACAAACGGGCATCTCTGTTTCATTTTAAATTGAAGTAGGTAAGGCCAAGTTTTGTGGTCATCAAGATAAAAACATTGGGTTGTGCTTCCGCCGATCGTGACAATAGTATAATATTTACTCCATCCCTTCGGGGGCTCATCCCCCCTCATGCCCCATTTATTTGTGGAAAAAATTCCACTGCCAGAGACGCCTCTTAAATTACCCTCTAATTCCATCCTAACGTGCGGCTTAAGCGTCAAGGCAGGATGAAAGATGTTAGGTGGAGATATCAATCGCATAAAAACTTCTAAAACAGCCAAAATAAAGATAAATAAGAAAAATGAAGTTAAAATATGCAGAACAATTAATTTTCTTTTGTTGTGGCTCATCTTAAAATATCGCGTAAATAAAAGGCGCGATTGCTGAGTGTTGATTTATGATAATTAACGCCCCCAACAATAACATTAAGATCAGTATAGGGAACAAATAATATTTTTTCCGCGCATGTACAAATTCCCATAATTCCCTGATCATAGTAATTCTTTTCATTACTTTATCCTCCTGGCTATTAATAAAAATAAACCACCCTCATATCCTCCAGATAAAAGGAAATTCATCTGCGCAAAAAAACGGCTCATTTTATTTCCCTGAGAATGTGGAGCAAATAATAGTTCTTTTTCTGAAAACCTTGAATACATATCAAACTTGGGAATGCTATTTATAAAACCAAAACCCTCTTTTTCAAGCCATTCCAAAACTTCCCCAAAAGTGTGTTTTGATTCATGGGGGTTTTTATACTGATCTTCAAACCAAGCCGCCCTTTTTTTCAGGCTCTTATTTATTTTTCTTATTCTAGGGTCTAAAAAAGCCGCACGGCTGCCAAAGATATTCAGCAAACCCCGTGTAAGATCGGTAGAAAACCTTCCGTAACGATTATAAAGGCCGAGAATAATAAACCCTCGCTTCCTTACTAACTTAGCAATGCCCTGGAATCCGAGAAAAGGATTAGAGGTATGGTGCAATACGCCATTACAAATTACCAAATCAAAACTCTCATCTTTAAATATCGGATAAAAAAGGTTCATTTGATAAAAACCTACTCGCTCTAAATCGTGTTTTTCTTTAAATTGCTGAGCTAACCTTAAGGAATTAAGGCAGATGTCTGTAGCAAAAACTAAACGGTGCGAAATACCTAAAAAATTGCTCATCTGTCCGGTACCACAACCAACTTCTAATACCTTTACGTTAAAACCGATTTGTTCATTTAATAAATTAGCAAAAATGCTTTTCTGGGCCTTGTCTATTAGACTATTTATGTTATCTAATTCATCGTAAGCAGGAAACGGATTATTTTCGTAAAAATCCTTCATCTTCTCGGTAACATTATTAATATCGTTATTAGTCATGCTTGAGTAAAAAAATAAGGGGATACCGTCCTTATTTATTGCGTACGATTTAGCACAGCCGCAACACTTAAAAACACCATCGCGAAATTTCAAATCTGCCCGGCATGCCGGACAATTAAAGATATCTAAATGCTCTAGGATATGAGAAGAAACCATTTAAAAATGCTCCCTTTCATTTAATCGACAAACCTTTCGTGCCACAATTCCAACATTAATAACGACCATAGCCTAAATGTATGATCAGCCCTTCCCTCGCAATGGTTTTTAACCATATTTTTTACGAAACTAGGGTTGAAATAGCCTCTTCGCGAAGATTTCTCCGATAGCAGCGATTCCTGAAGCAAGCCCTTCAATTCCTTCCTAAACCACTCCCCAACGGGGATTCCGAACCCCATCTTTGGCCTCTGAATATTTTCATTAGGGATAAGATCCTTAATAGCCTTCTTCAGCAAGTATTTCTTAATATACCTTTTCATCTTATATTGTTGCGGTAAGCGGGCAACAAATTCCATAAGCTTATGGTCCAAAAAAGGAGAACGGGCTTCCAGGGAATTTGCCATGCTTGTGATATCAACCTTAACGAGCAAATCGTAAGGCAGATAAGTCAAGGTGTCCGTTAACAAAAGCGCATCTAACCCGTTGGCGATGGGAGGTTTTCCCAAAAATTGCCCGATAAAGGTTAAGGCCTGTGAATCCGAGACTGATTTCCCGAAATTATCCGAAATCAACTGATTCTTGGAGGTTTCATCAAATATTGATACCCATTTAAGGTAGCGGCTGGCAGTAGGTAGTGCTGCCGCGGACAGGAACCGTTTGAGTTTGCGCAGTTTATTCTTTGAGTCAAGGGAATCCGGCAGAAGCGCTGAAAAGGCTAAAGCCGTTTTCTTAACCAGCATAGGCATTCTTTCAGAGGCGATCATTGCCTGATACCTTTCGTAGCCCGCGAATAACTCATCCCCTCCGTCTCCGTTTAATGCTACGGTAACGTATTTTTTGGTTTCCCTGGCGACATAGTAAGTCGGTATACAAGAGGAATCGGCGTACGGTTCACCATAGCGCTCGATCAGCGCCGGCAATATCTCTAAGGCATTAGGCCTTACTATAAATTCGTGATGCTCCGTATTAAACCTACGGGCGATATTCCTCGCGTAGGCAAGCTCGTCGTAACGGGCATCTTCAAATCCGACGGAAAAAGTCTTTACTTTGGTTTCTGATACCTCACTCATTAATCCTACTACAGCGCTGGAATCTATTCCTCCGCTTAAAAACGCGCCTAAAGGGACATCGCTTGCCAACCTTAAACGCACAGACTCAGTCAATAAGCTCAATGTTTCTTTGGCTGCTTGTTCTTCCGCGATATCAATCTTATTTGCGTAATCCAACTCCCAATATTTCTTTATGCTAATATCGCCTGCCTTAATAATAAGTATATGGGCGGGCGCAAGTTTAAATACCTTTTGATATATTGTTAAAGGTGCCGGTATATAACCGAATGTCAAATAATAATCGACTGCTGCAGGATTAACCTCCTTATTGACTTCGCCGCCGGCTAAAAGCGCGCAAAACTCCGAAGCAAAGCTCAGCCTGTTATTGTTAAAGGTATAAAGAAGAGGTTTTTTCCCTACTCTGTCCCTTGCCAACATGACTGTATTATTCAATTCATCCCAGATAGCGAAGGCAAACATTCCGCGCAACTTCTTTACGCAATCTACCCCATATTCTTCATAAAGATGCACTACACTCTCTGTATCGGTATTGGACTTAAACCTATGTCCTTTATTCTCCAACTCCTGCCTTAACTCTTTATAGTTATATATCTCTCCGTTCAATACTATCCAGATCTTTCCGGTTTCATTGCTCATCGGTTGATGCCCGGCAGTAGATAAGTCAATGATCTTTAGCCTTCTATGGCCAAGCCCGGCACAAGTTCCGTTAGCCTGGCCGGTATAAACCCCTTCATCATCGGGGCCGCGGTGCGTCATTTTTGAACACATATCGCGGATGACTTGTTCTTCTATTTTCTTATTTGAAAAATCAATAATCCCTGCTATTCCGCACATCTTTTTCCTTTATCGTAGGCGTTCGCGTAAACGTTTAAAAGAATATCTGTGAATTTTGGCGCATTCACTTTGACTGAGAACGTTTTTTCTACTGTCTCTCTTGCGGCAATACCGATCCTCTTTCTTAGGCCGGCGTCAGTTATCAAAAGAGACAGCTTCTCAAACCACTCCTCTTCTGAGCTTGCGAAGAATCCGTCCTTTGCATCAGTAATGATATCTTTATTCATTCCGACTGGAGAGCATACGCATGGTATCCCCATGCTCATATAAAGGATAGCCTTGAACCCGCATTTACCTCTGGTCCACTCATTATCAGGCATAGGCATTACTCCGATATCAAAAGCCCTTAAGTCATCAAGCTCTTCTTCCAGCGACCATTTTTTGCTGGTAATATTTGTAAGCTCTTTGACGGATAAATATCCTCCTATTGTCTTGATCTTAATAAAAGGGAAATGCCTTGACAGTTTGATAAACACATTCTCCAGCATCTTTAAGAACTCTAATGTAGTTATAGAGCCGGCCCAGCCTATGGTTATATCGCCCTGGGACTCTTTAGGCATGGGAGCGTATCTCGCGGTGTCAATGGGCGTCGGGATGACCGACACTGAGTTGTTGTATCGTAAGGCATATTCGTATAAATAACTGTTCCCGGAGATAACATGGCTGCTTTTCCTGATAATAGTCGATGTTTTATCAGGCCTTTTAAATCTTTCAATGAAACTATTGGTAAGAGTACCGGAAGGCAAAAATATCGCGTCATCGAAGTCGAATATAATTGGCTTTCTTAATAAAGAAAGTACAGTCTCAAAAAATGCCCCTCCCACGGGGCAGGCTTCCCTATGTATAAAAACAATATGGTACTTAGAGATGGCCAAGATGTCCCTTAACCTCGACAATACCCCCAAAAGAAAATAATAAGTTTTCTCCAAAAAATGCCCTTGTTCATATAATAACTTATACGCCGCGCTGCTCCAGAAAGGCCGTAAGTCAAAATCTATTCCTCTATCCCTTAGGCTAGGCAAATACTGCTCTACCCTATACCTATTGCTGGGGCCTTGCGTCGGATATGGAGTCCAAAATAACACCTTCATCGCGTTAGCATCCTCTCATAAACCATGTTGTATGCCTCTATCCCTTGCCTTAAAGAAAAATATTTTTCAGCTGCCTTGCGGCACCTTTTATGCAGCCCTGCGTCGTTAGATAACATGAGTTTCAGTTCACGGCTAACTCTCTCGTATTCAGCAGGAGAAAACTCTTCCACGATTAAGCCTATACGCTCTTTTCTGATAATATCTTCCGTGTCGCCTATCCCAGCGTTGATCACGACCGGCAGGCCGCATGCAAGATATTCTCCTACTTTAGTAGGAGAACAACCCATCCTTGAATAACCGGGCTTATAAAATGCTATCCCTGCGCTTGCCTTTGATAAGTATTCAGAGAGTACATCGTAAGGAACGGTTAAAACAGATACAGGCAAGTTATTTTTCCCTACGCTCTTAAGAACATCCATGAAGGAATTATTTTCCCGGGTTAACACTAAAAACTCAGAAGATGAAACGCTTTTTGCCCAAATTTCAAAGAATTCCAGCATTTCTTTGGGCAAGATCCAAGTACTCACTGAACCGGAATAAACGATCGTAAACATATTGGCCAAGTGCCGAGTTTGGACAAACCTTTCCAGGTCAACGCAAGTAGGGATAACGGTTATACGCGGCAGCCTGTTTTTTAAATAATCGAACGTTTCTATTTCTTCTTTTCCTTTATTTGTCAAGGATATAGCCTCATCACAGCTAAGGAACAATGTCTTCTCTAGGCGTTTCGCCGCCTTATAAAGCAGCGAATTCTTTTTCCATATTCCCGCCTCAACTCTCTCATCCGCCCAGAAACCCCTCATATCAAAAATAAATTTAAAACGGGAAAACTTGCGTAAAATTAACGCGATGATCCCGGGGACATAACTCCTGGCATGGATTACATTTATTTTATTATTCTTTAACAGAAAGATCCCGGTGATTACGCCCATAAAAATGTCGAAAATCGTAGATAAAACTGCCGGGCGCTTGTGGTAAACTAACCTCACCCAATTAATGCCTTTTGATTTTAGCTCTTTTTCAAGCTTAAGGGTGGAAGCATAATCTAAAGTGTCTCTTTTCTTCTCAAAACTCATTACATTAAACTTCAATCCTTTCTCCAATAATCCTATTATATAAGGAATGACCTGCGACTTTCCCAAGGGCTCTAAGAGGCCATCGTAGGAAATATACAAGACATTGCTTCCGGAAGTATTGCCGCTACTCTTAAAAATCATATTTTCTGGCATATGCACTCTATAGTCTCACCCAGACGGGTAATGTTTAACGCGTGATTTATGCCCGTTTTAAGAAAAGAAAGGAACCGGTTACTCTCGGCCAATTCCCTTAATTGCTGATTTTCTTTGTAGGCCTCCCCGCTATTTCTAGAGAAAAGCTTCGAATATTCCGGAAGCGTAATATTCTTTACCTTGAAATCAATGATCCTGAACCCGCATCCGGTAATAAGCCTTTTAATAGACGCGCTTGTAAAATAAAATAAGTGTTCGGCATTAATCACGCTCCATTTGTTAGAAAGGAGCATCCTTGTGATAGAGTCAAAATTAGGGGTTGTAATAACTAAAACTCCTCCCTTTCTAAGTATCGCGTTTGTTTTAAGTAAATACTCCTTAGGCCTAGTCAGATGCTCTAAAACCTCGAACATTGTCACAATATCGTAATCTTTACTTTCTAAACCCGGGCCGAGAAAGTCGATACAGCTAGCGTCAGCCCCAAATTTCTTGCATATTTCTACGGCATAAGGAGACAAGTCTAATCCCTTAGCCAGCCAACCAAGGGACTTGGCGGTATTCAAGAATTGCCCTTCACCGCACCCAACATCCAACAGCATGCTGCTTTTCCTGAAATCTTCAAGCCTTTTAAGTAAAGCGGCATAGCGTTTTGTAGTAATGGGATTGTAGATCTCATTTTGCGCCTGATTAACCCTGTCCTTGTAATAATCGTAACGGCTTGAGTCAAAAATATTCTGGAGATCATTTAAAAATACTACCCCGCAAACGGCACACCTGGCCAGCACTAGGCTTTCTTTCTCTAAGACCAATCTTGGATCTTTGCTTTCGCAAACCGGACAGATCATGAATTTTCTCCATGCAGGAACCGTCCAAGCTTATTATTAATAGGCGTGCCCTGAATACCGATTATGCTAAAAACCAGGATAAAAGGCGTTATCATGTCGCGCATCCGTAAATTAGTACCGATGTTACCGCTGGCAAATGCGATGAGCGATCCGATAATAAAGATGAATATTAACACCCCAAGCGCTCCCTGCCTTTTTGAGCGCAGAGAATAAACCGCACCCAAAACCGAAAAAAACAATAGAATATACCAAATCCAGTTGATCGGCTGATAAGCCATAAGGGAAAATTTATTAAATCTATGCGGCAACGGTTCAAACAACATATGAAACCACCCGTTAATGAATAAAATGATAAAATCTACAAGATCAACCTGCAAATTAGCTAAATCTGAATAATAGTAACTTGGTAAAATATGATAAACAGTCCCTTCGGTATTTATATGGCCAAGCTGCGAATGGGCAAAAGAAAAGAATATCCGCTTAAGAGCTTCAAATTTAGATAGCAAAAAGTACAACCCGGCAGCAGCGAGTATCAATAAAGACAAGCGCCTGGAAAAGGCGCGCCCTGAAAAAAACCATTTCATATAAATGTATGCGGCAATTAAAACTAACAACGGGTAAAGCATCTCGTATCTAAAACTTGTGATCATCGCGCAGGAAACAACAGCTACTGCCATATATTTGAATCTTGCCGTTTCCAAATATTTAAGGACAAACAACATGAAAAGGCTGAGTAAATAAATTACGCTCATATCTTTCATGTTTGTTATAGACCAAAGAAATATCGTAGGGAACAAATTAAAAAGCAAAAGGCTGGTTATTTTCATTCGTTTGCTTAATTTATCTTTCAAGAAATACCTTGTTATAAAGTATAGGTTCAATGAGAGAAGCGTTCCCAACAATATATTTATAGATATGCCGATAAAGGGCCGAAAACCAAATAGACGGTATAAGAAACCCAAAATATAACCCCATAACGTAACCTGATAATAATGCAGATGCGGCCAGATCTGGCCCCAAGAACCATGCAAAATACCCATGCTTATTTCCCAATCAGGGGCAGTATCATAAATTATGGGGATTTTGTTTGCAACACCGCTTAAAATAGCCGAAATCCATCTTCCGTTTATGGCAAATGCCATTCCGTCACCGAAGATATCAAGCCCATTTCCATATTTTACGGCAATAAGGTGGGCTACTCCTCCGATTAATAGCCGCAAAAAAAGTCCGAACAAGAAAAAACGTATAAGGAGCTTCTTCTCAGCAGGCTCCTCCTTAGATCGCTGGAGAACTATGATTACAAAGGCGCAAACAAAAATATAAATAGACAGCCATGTATTGATTATGGATGCAATAAAAAAGAATAAGAAGGCAAGTAAAGCTAACTTATTATTCGCTAATATCTTGAACCAATTCATTTGTTAAAACACCTCTTTGACCTGACTATCGCGTCAGCCAATAACCCCATCCCAAAGAATAAAAATGATACGGTAAATAGGGAAACACTGAATAATAAAGCTGATAGAGATTGCATTAAAATAGATAGCACTAGCAGCAACATAGAAAGCGAAAATGTAACAATGGTTAAGAGTAAAAAAAGCTTTATGGGATTATAATAAAGTATAGCCTGCGTTATGATCTGGGTCGCTCTCAAAGTATCCCTGAACATCTTGATATTAGACCTGCCTTTTCTCTTGTAATATTCTATAGGCAGGTATTTGACAAAATATCCGTTAAGGTGTAAGGCAAGCGTTATGGTAGTGGTAAATGAAAACCCCGGGCAAAAATTATCTTCAAACTTCATTACCACATCTTTCTTAAAAGCCCTTAGGCCGGAATTGGCGTCGGGAATTTGGACTCCTGTAACAAATTCGCATAATAACTTAAAAAACTTACGCAGCGGATGTTTAAGCAAAGAACCTCTGTAGTTTTTGCCGGTACGCGCCCCCACCACCATGTCAAACTCCCCCAGATAGCTTATTAATTCCGGTATTTTAGCAATCGGATAGGTACCGTCCGCGTCTACTATAACCACTCCATTATACTTTGCCTGTTTCAGGCCGTCGTTAATCGATGCCCCGTATCCGGCACTGATAGGGTGCTTTAAGAGTTTCGAGCCCTTTTCCTGGGCGACCTGGCCTGTCCGGTCAGTTGAACCGTCATTGACAACAATAATCTCAAACTCCTTGCATGCTTTAGTCAGGTTAGATTTTATCTCTTCAATAACCGCGCCAATAGCATGTTCTTCATTTAAAGCAGGGATAATCACGCTTATGCCTTCCATTTTAGTCTCCTTATCTTTAAGTAACAACATCCGGAACACGCAGGGAATAAAGATAATTTTTTAAGCTTTTTCCTAAATTCCACGTAAGGCCCTGAGTTCCATATCTGGCTTATTGTATTTTCTTTTATATTCCCCACTTTCAAAGACAAACACGGGTATACATCGCCAAAAGCGTTAATCTGTAAACCGCTCCAGGGCTCAAGGCAGCTGGAAGCAAACTCCGCTGCCCTTTCCCTGCTATTTAGATACAATTCGATCTCCTTGCTTGATCTAAAGCGTGGATAAAACCTTAGATGTACCTTCCCATTCTTATCTTCAATTTCTTTTAGGCTAGAAATAAGCAATGCTTTATCTACAATCTCATCCTTGGGCGGGTATCTTTTATAAAAACACTCATTGTTTAGGTCTTGGTATAAGAATGAACCGTTAAATTGGATATCCGCCTCCTTTTGCAAAGAAACAGTCAGGAAAGAAACACCCATATCCTCGCATAAACTATAGAGATCGACCAGTTGAGTTAAATTCTTATTATTTAAAACTAACTTAACATCCACCAGAGGCAGGCGGCTCTTTCGTTTTTCCTTATACTCGCGCAAGAATTTTAGGTTGTCTATTACCTTACGGAAGGTGCCCGGGACCCCTCTGATCTCATCATGCACCTGGCCCAGGCCGTCAATGGACACGTTCAGCAGGAAAAACTTCTTATCTACCATCAGTTTCAAGATACGCTCATCGAGAAGGACTCCGTTAGTGATCATATTGCACAGCCGCTTTTTATTTAAGGCGTAAGAGACAATATCAAAGATATCCTTCCTCATAAGCGGTTCTCCGCCGGAGAAAGTCAACAGAGAAAACCGCCCCACCTGATCTATCAGTTTAACTATCTGGTCAAAGGCCAACTCGTCTTTGGCGTTTTTATAAAGCGCCCCTTGATAACAAAAGGAGCACTTCAGATTGCACCTTCCGGTGACTTCTATCTGGACCCTTACAGGAGGCAGGGCCTTGCCGTTTGCGATTTTATAAGGGACGATCGCGTGAAGAAATAACATTTTCTCGTATAATTCAGGTAATCTCATCTTAGTTAAACCATATTCCTAATAGCGCTTTTATTGCCCTAACGTACCTTAATACGTCATCCTTGGACTTAATAGATTTCATTACGCTTAAAACCACCTTAGGCGACAGGTAATAACTTTTAATAGCATGATTATAAAGCCGGATCATTTTTTCTTTGCCCAATAAAGGATTAATGTATATGGGGTTAGAAAAGTCTACCGCGGAATAATCTTTCCACTGGGAATCCTTTCTTAGGCCACCGGAATCCCGGCAATATTGCATCAACTCTGTCCCCGGGTAAGGAATAGGCAGGTAAAACAAGGCGGTTTCTGTTGCTAATTTCTTAGCCAGCTTAATGGTATTTAACACCATTAATTCATCTTCCCCGGGAAGCCCGAGTATATAAAAAGCCATAATGCTTAAGCCTGCCTTTTTTGTCAACCTAACCGCTTCTTCGATTTGTTTTAACGTCTGGTTCTTCTTTAAGCGAAGCAATGACTCCTCGTTGCCTGATTCAATGCCGTAATTTATCTGCCAACAGCCGCTTTTTTTCAACAATTTAAGCAATGGCAAGTCTACCTGATCTACTCTCGCGTTGCACATCCACTCTAGATTTTTTTTCTCTGCTATAAGCTTATGGCAGAATTCTTCGACAAATTTTCTGTTGGTAGTCAAACTACTATCTTGGAAAAATATGCTTTTTGCGCCGTAATCATTGACTAAGACATCAATCTCTTTCATAAGATTATCCATAGTGCGGTATCTTAATTTCTTTCCGTGCACAATGGAGGCAGAACAAAATATACAAGAATAGGGGCAACCCCGGGAAGCAATAACAGGAAATGCCGGGGTCTTCCTGCACTGAGTAGGATGAGGCAGATATAACCCTAACGGTAAGAGGCTATAATCAGGAAGGCTGACCTCATCTAATTTCTCTATTGGCTGCCTCGAAGCATTTCTGATTATGCCGGAGCTTTTTTTATAGACTATACCCTTAATATTCTCGAGAGACGCGACCTCGCCTCTCTTCCACTTTAATATTTCAACAAATGTTTCTTCCCCCTCTCCGATTACTGCGATATCGGCAAAAACACACTCTTTCAACGACTGTTCAGGTAATATAGTAGCGTGCACTCCTCCTAAAACAATAGTGGCATCCGGCAGCACCTCTTTACAAAGTTTTGCAGTCTCAAAAGAGTAGGCGATCGTATTCGTAAAACACTGGATCCCTATAACATCATAATTACTTTTTTTTAAATAATCCCTCAAAGCGATTTCTGTCAAACCCACGACTCCTGTATCGCAAATCTCGACATCAAAGCCTTGCCTTTTTGCGTATGAGGCAATGGAAAGCAAGCCGATAGGCAGAATAAACCCTCCTGCCCTGTGAAATTTTCCCCATAAAACCCTAAAAGGGACTATAGGATGCAGCAATAAGGCCTTCATTATTATTTTGTCCCGAATCCTTTCCAGCTGTTTGAGTTACGAAATCCTATATAGATCTCTTTCAACCCCGCCCTTTCAAACCACTTGCGAAATTCATTTTGGGAATAATAATTTGAAATAGGCGGGATCATTTTATCTAAAACCGTTGCCCAGAAGATCCTAAAGCCCAACCGCCTGAAATATAGAAAATATTCTGATAAAGGCAATAATCTCGATAGGCCTATGTAGGTTAAGGGTACATAAACCAAACAAATCACCAGCCACAGGATTCCTGCTAAAATAAAAGCCAGGAACTCATTAACCGGTAGAGGCAGCCATGAAGTCAGGAATTTCCTTAAGGGCTCGGCAAAAGTAAGATACAGCCAGTTTCCTTCTTTTCCGTAAACCCAAGCAAAGATCTTTCCTGATTCCTTAACTAATCCGGCTAATGTCGAGAAACCCTTTTCCGGCTCCGGTAAATGATGCAATACCCCTATTGAGTAGATAAAGTCAAACTCTTTTTTTAGGGGAAGGTTGTAGATATCCGCCTGGATGACGTGAACGTTATCCAATTGAGAAGTATTCTTATACGCCATTTCTACGCTGCTTGAGAAATCTATGGCAATAACATCCTTGGCCTGATAGCGGCCGGCAAGAAACGCGAACTTTCCCATTCCGCATCCGGCATCAAGCACTACTTTTCCTTGCAGGTCTTTTGATTCCAAGGGATCCAGATAACTTAAAAATTCATTCTCATTCTTTCTGTCAATCTCTCCGAACCTCCTCCATTCATATCCGAAACTCTTGGCTGTGCGTGATTTTACGCTATCCAATTTTATCGGCACAAACCTGGGAATGCCATCCTTGATTTCGTAGGAGTTCGCACAACCCGCGCATTTTAGCCTGCCCTTAACCACATGAGCGGATCCTGTAATTTCTCCTTCTAACTCCAACTTGCTCTTACATGAAGGGCACACTATATAATCTAAGAGTTTTTTTCTCATTAAGATACCTTTGTTTTATCGTCTATCATAAAGTTATCCAGCCATAAGGTAAAATTCAATATGGCCCAGATCTTAAAACCGTTATCTTCTTCTCTACGGTCATGCCTGTCTATTAAATCATTCACAAAACCCATGTTAAACAAACCTGCTTTCTTAAATTTCTCTTCGTTTAGGTATTTCTTGATACTATGGCTTAATTCTTTACTGACCCAGTGCGCAACCGGAGAATTGAAGCCCCTTTTCTTGCGCCATATGATTTTCTTAGGCAGTTTTCCCTGCATTGACTTTTTAAAGATATATTTTGTGACCTTGCCTTTATAAATTTTCCACTTATCCGGGATATCCACCGCTAACTCAACCAACCTATGGTCCAAAAGCGGCACCCTGGCCTCTAAAGAATGCGCCATAGATGCCCTATCGACCTTTCGCAATATGTCATCAGCTAGCCAGGTTTTAAAATCCACGTAATTCAACCTTTGAAAAGTAGGCAAGCCTTCAGTTTTATCGAAATAGCGGCGAAACGTATCCAAGGGGTCGTATTTGCCGATAGAGTATTTTAATTTATCCGATAAAAGGCGCTGAATCTCTTCGGGGGTAAAAACAACCCTCCACCAATAGTGCGCTTTCAAACTATCAAATTCCGCGCCCTCGCTGAACCTCCTTAATTTATAATCCATACTTATCTTATTAAAACTTACGGGAAGGCTAAAAACAATTTTCTTGGCTAGCTTACGCAGGACCGATGGACAATACTTTCTATAATTCTTAGCAAGGTTATCTGCGATATATGTTTCGTAGCCTCCGAACCCTTCGTCTCCCCCGTCTCCGGAAAGGACTACTTTTACAAATTTAGCTGCCAAGCCGCAAACAAAATACATCGGAACACTCGAGGTATCCGCGAAAGGCTCGTCGTTATACCAAGCTATCCTTTTCAGGCACTCTATGTCGGGAGGCATAACTTCTAGTTTCTCGTGAGAAGTACGCAAATGCCTGCTTACTAAATCCGCGTAATCAAGTTCGCTGTACGTCTCTTCCTTAAAACCTACGCTAAAAGTCTTCATTTGGCTGCCGTTTAAGTGCTGTTTCATATAGTAACTCACGCAGGAAGAATCCAGGCCGCCGCTTAAAAAAGACCCCACCGGCACATCGCTTACTAATTGCATATCAACCGATGCCGACACCTGCCTATTAATCTGCGACAAAATATCATTTTTATCTGTCTTACTGTATCTGCCCAGTTTTATATCCCAATATTCTTTTAAGGTTACACGTCCATTGTCCACTTCTAAAAAATGCCCGGGAAGTAAACTGTGGACTTCTTTAAAGATTGTTTTTGGGCCTAATATATACCCAAGCGAGAAATAATCATGAATAGATTCGGGATTCAGCTCGTGCCGGAATTGCTCAAAAGTCAAAAACGCCTTGATCTCGGAAGAAAAAACAATACCCTCCTTCGTATAATGGTAAAAAAGCGGCTTTACCCCTAAGCGGTCGCGCGCCAAAATAAGCCTCTCTCTTTTCGCGTCAAAAATGCAAAAGGCAAAGATCCCGTTTAAATCTTCCAGCAGCTTCTCACCCTTCTCTTCGTATAGATGCGCCAAAACCTCGGTATCGGTTTTGGTCGAGAAAATATGCCCTTTATCCAGCAACTCTTTTCTTAATTGCCTGTAGTTGTATATCTCTCCGTTAAAGACTATAGAAACAGAACGGTCTTCGTTAAAGATCGGCTGCCTTCCGCTTTCTAAATCTATTATGCTTAACCGGCAATGAGCTAACCCGATATTATCCCGCACAAAGAAACCCCTATCATCAGGGCCCCTATGCTTAAGACGGCCTATCCCCTTTTCCAGAGCCTCCTTAAGCACCGGTTGCTTCCCTTTAAAATTATAAATTCCGAATATTCCGCACATTATTGTTTCGCTTCCTTTATTATCTTTAATACAGCAATACTTGGCCCTAGGGTTTTCCATGCCTCAGGAGAGAATTCGCTGAGCTTCACCGTGTTAGCCGGTAGAGAATCATAAAACGAGTTAAACTGACCTTTGTATTGAGAAAATAAATTGCCCTCTAGATAGGTAGCTTTTGATTCAGAATTTATTATCAAATATTCTATGCCGTATTTTTTTACAAAATCACGCACAGAGATATTGTTCTTCTGAGAAAATAATGCCTTATCAAAAATAGGATAGATATTATACGCGACACCCTCGGTAAGGCTTTTAAATTTCTCAGCCTTTAGCAACTCTTTCTTGCCGCTTTTAATGTTCAAAACATTGGCCCTGCTCGGCAGCAATGTTTTGTCGTTATCTGATGAATCATTCAGCCTGGCATAAGAATCCCCTGTCAAAGTAAGCTGAGGCCCGTAAAGGCATTCTGTGAGCAGCTTTGAACCCTTGGGTATATTTTTCTCAATCCACTGCCTGGCATAATACTTGGTGTCTCTTCTTGAAAGCGTGGCACTATTAGTGATATCAAACAAAAGCACAGGGATAAATATTATTGCCAATGATATGTAGAGCGCGTGCCTCTGTTTAAGCTGGCTCAAAATAAAGAAACTAACCAAGATTGCCAAGAATGGCATCAAGGGCAACAGATAATGCACAGGTGACCAGGCAATAGTAGGAAAAGAAAAGAAAGAATAGAATATAAACACGGAAACCACTAATAATAATGCGGCCTTTGAGCGTTTAAAAATGGCGTATCCTAAGGCTAAAAGGCTTAATATTAACAAAACAGCCCCAAGGTTGCGGTAATCCCAGAGTTGACGGATATGCTCTATCCACCAATTCGGGATAAAGGGCACCGCAATGTTCTTTGCGGCTTTTAAGGCCGTCAAGCCGGATAAGAAGCGGGGAAAATCAATTACGGAAAACGGAGTCCCTAAAACAAAACCTATGCCAAAAAATAGGCAAGAGCTTAATATTCCCTTCACATTATTCTTTCCTTTAGTAAGATTATAAATAAATACACCGGGGACTAATAGCCAGATCAAGCCAAAATGGTATTTCGTGGTTGCCGCTAATCCGGCAAATAAACCGGCCAAGATATAATCCTTCGTGGCATCGCGTTCCAATAGAGGGATTATAAAATACACGGCTAACAGCATAAACAATAAAGCCTGGATATCAGGCAAGGCTAACCTTGAATAGGTGATGTGAAGCGGAATAATAGTCAAAAGTGCGGCGGCAAGTAACCCCGTTTTCTCCCCAAAAGCCCTCTTGCCAACTCGATATGTCATGTATATGGTCAACAAACCAAATACCAAACTTAAGGCGCGAGCAATAATATAAAACCAAAATGTATCTTTAAAATAATAAATGGCAAAGTCAAAAGGGGAAGAGAATAAATTAAACAGTCTTGCGGCCAGATAAAACACCGCGTAACAAATAAATGTCAGATAATATGTCAAAGACGGTTTATTAAAAGAATACGGATTAAAATCACCGCTACCCATCCCCATAGCAATATTAATTGTAGCTGCCTCATCAGTTTCCCAGAAAAATCTGTTAATATCAGGTAGGCCATGATTTATCCCGACAAGACGCAGTATTAAGGCTAGAAATATGATTATAAATATAAAGACGGTTTCTTTTTTCATTATTTTTTAACA
>Ga0265297_10002744_pt1 | contig 34390 bp, 36 predicted proteins | sample Munlanlwell13791_FD_192502 | JGI IMG/M metagenome (GOLD analysis project Ga0265297, IMG submission 192502) | Leachate microbial communities from a municipal landfill in Southern Ontario, Canada - Leachate well 137-91 | ecosystem: Engineered > Solid waste > Landfill > Unclassified | place... | reverse complement strand
TCAGCGGCCAGCATACGAGAATCAAAATGATCAGTACAAAAAATTTCGATGCAAAACTGATAATCTCATTGGCTTTTGCCACAAGTATAGATGCTTTAGTAGTTGGTATGGGGATGTCCTTTTTTGTCTTTCCGATAGTTTTAAATGTAGTTGCAGTTACCTTAGTGGTTTTTTTGCTCTCTTTAATAGGCTTGTTTATTGGTGTGGAAGGGAATAATCTATTGCATAAAAAAGCCTTAGTTTTCGGCGGAATTATACTTATAGTTATTGGAGTGAAGATATTGTTTGAGCATTTATTATCTTAAAGTGCTTATTATAGAAATACCATTTTGTAAATGCTTATCATTTTTGCAAATGAAAACATCCTTTTAGTGTTGACTTATTAATGGATGCTCAAATACAATGGTATTGAGAAAGTAAGCTTATGCTTGACGGATTGGGATCATCAACAACAACACAACCGGCATCTGGAGTAAATGGGGTTGGCGGTCAAAGCCCGTTAATGCCTTCTGTTCCGCAACCTGTTGATGTCAGTCCGGCACCGGTAGGTGTGGGCGAAAATCCTGTCGGTGTTATGCCTGTAACGCAGAATGCAGACCAAACTGCCGTACCCGGCATAACTGACCCTACAGCGAATTTAGGAGTGCCGCCTCCACCACCCGCTCAACCTGCTGATTTTTTGGAATTTAAGAAAGGGCCGTTTGACGAAGTACCAGCGGATTCTTCTGTCATAGAACAGCAAGCATCAGCCGACACTTCCGCTGCAGTATTACCACAAGATGCTCCGCCAGTAGCAGATTTTTCCGAAACAGGACAGGAAAGCGTAAATACGGGACAAGTTATAGCCGATGTTGCTGCTGTACCAACAATGTCAAATTCTGATTCTCCCAATTTGACTATACCGGCGGAGAGGGAAGCTATGGGATTGTCTATGACAAAAAAGCAGATGCTCGAGGCAATTTTACGCATGCAGAAGGATCTTCTTTCTCTTCAGGAAAATGTTGTAAAGATGTCGGATGATGATAATGTCTGATCTTAAAATCCTTCCCCGACATTATCTTCAGCAGCTTGCCTGTCCAAGCTATTATAGTGGTGTTAATGTCTAATTCTATTTATCTATGAAAATATTACTACCGTGCATTGTAGCGAGGTAGTAATGTAACTTAACTTATTAAAATATCGGAATTTAAAATGAAAAAGGGGGCATTTACCTTGGTGGTTTTCTTAAATGTTGTTATCGAATATAATATAAAACGTGGGTAAAGGATTTGAACGAAAAGGCGGCGAATTCCCGGACCTCGTAGTTCAGGAAGAGCCGATGTCTTTAGGGGATGTGGCCAGAATGATGGATAAGATTGAAGCTATGGTTTTGACCGGGGAGGTAAACATACATTTTATCGGCCTTGAGCCGGGACGCGAGCCTAAAGTAGTTGTAGACCGCATTGTAGTAAAAGGAAGTCAGTCCAGATGATGCTTACATCCTTTCTTTTTTATACCACTGAACAAATTTTTTAAGCCCTTCGTAAAATCCGGTCCGGGGATTATATTTTAAGTACTTTTTTGCTTTTATTATGTCGGCATAAGTTTTTTCTACATCTCCGGGTTGCATGGGCATCTTTTTAATTGCCGCTTTTTTGCCTGTTATTTTTTCCAGGTTGTTGATAAATTTGTTTAAAGTGACTGGTTGGCTATTGCCGAGATTGAATATTTCGTATTTACATTTGAAATTTATTGCGGAAATTACACCCTTTACGATGTCGTTGATATAAGTGTAATCTCTGCTTGTTGAACCGTCCCCATATTTGTTGATTGTTTGACCTTCAAAAATGGCTTTAGTGAATAAATAAGGTGCCATATCAGGCCTGCCGCGTGGACCGTAAACTGTAAAAAACCTGAGGCAGATTATCGGCAAATCATAAAGGTGTGAGTATGTGAAGCAAAGCTCTTCACCCGCTTTTTTTGTCGCTGCGTAAGGACTGACGGGAAAGTTGACCGTGTCTTCTTCTGAGAAGGGGATTTTAGAAAGGTTTCCGTAAACCGAACTCGACGAAGCAAAGATAAATTTTTTTACTTCATGATTCCTTGCGGCTTCAAGCATGTTCAAAGTTCCTCTTATGTTCACCTCCTCATAGAGTTCGGGATTCGCAATTGACGGCCTTACGCCCGCGCGGGCTGCCAGGTGGATTACGCAGTCAAACTTATGTTTTTTGAAAAGATTTGCAAGAAGATTCTTATCCAAAATATCTCCCTTGATAAATTTAAAGTTGGAGTAATTGTTAATTTCCTTTATATTTTCAAGTTTCCACAACGGGTTATAGTAATCGTTGAGGTTGTCCAAACCAACGATTAAGCATCCGTCTTTAACTAATTTGACGCTAAGGTGGGAACCAATGAAACCGGCGCAGCCTGTTACAAGAATAGTTTTCATATTCGGGCTTTAAATATTATATACTCGATTGACGGGAATTAAGAATGAGAATTACTGCGATCATACTTGCTGCGGGAAAAGGAACTAGATTTGCTGACCCCAAAGTTAATAAAACAGCTTATAAAATAAACGGCAAGTCAATGCTTCAAGGAGGTTTGGATGTGGTCGCATCACTTGTGGATGACACAATTGTGGTTGTCGGTTATAGAAAGCAGTCGGTAATTGATACGGTAAAAACAAAAAGAATTAAATTTGTAACACAGAATAAAAGATTGGGGACAGGACACGCGGTGAAATTGGCCTTGAAAGAAATTGAAAAGGGAAATACTAAGCCGGATCATATTTTTGTCGCCAATGGTGACCATCTTTTCCAAGTATCAAAAAAGGCAATAAGAGGACTTTTTAAAATGCACATTGCCGAAGGTAACGACGCGACTGTTCTTACAAGCTTTCATCCGAATCCTGTCGAGAGGGATAATGGAAGAATTATCAGAAAAAACGGCAGGATCGTTGAAATTGTTGAAAAGTGCGATTTTACACCTGAAATCCGAAAGATAGATGAGCTCAACTCCGGCAACTACATTTTCAGGTATGCTTCTTTAAAGCGCGTCCTGCCCAAAGCGAGTATCGTACCAGGTAAAGAATTCAATATCGTATATTCGATTTTTGAAATGGGCAAGGTAGGAGGATGCGTTGTCAGCTTCGAAGATGTCGGCTCCGGAATAAATTCCAAGTCTGACCTTGAAGAATATTTAGCAGAAAGAAAAGCTTAATAAATTTATGGATGTGTTAGTATACATATTGCTTTTTAAAATGCTGGTAATATAATACTTGAAATGGCTAGAATTGAAAATCCTCAAGCAGAGGTGGCAAGATTTGTTGTTACAATGGGAATATGTGTTGGTTTGACGCCGGATGAAACGGCTAAAGCGATCAGACCCGGAGATGGTCCGGCAGATCGCCATATTGGTAATTTGATATCTAATACAGTTGGCGGAAAACCCGATGCAGACCTTCTTGACGACGTTGCCGATGCGTTAATCCGAAGGTTATAACCCTTTTTAATTTCTTGCGGAATTTCCTTTTTTAGTTATTCAACAAGATACTATCTGGTGAGGAATACGAGAATTTACCGTTTTAGATTCCCGGAATGAATTCGAAGGTAGAGAGTATTTGGTCGACCGTATCCTGGAAACCCTGATTTCCGGGGTCTGCAACCAGAATTGAGATCAGAATGAGTCTTTTATTGTTATCTGAGCCTATCAAGATGTGTTGATATGTCCCTAAACCCTCTTCGACATATCCTACACCCTCATAATTATTCAACGTATAAGGTTCGGGGTTTTTTGTTATCTTACCGACACCCGAGTTTTCAGTTTCGTTTATAAGTTTTTCTACAAAATCTTCAGGGGCGTCGGATGTAGATTTCGGCTGAAAAGTAATGGCGAATCCGTCAAAGAGTTCCGTTGCCCCAGTTTGGGTTGGACCTTGGACGGAAAGGTTTAGGGTACCATCCTTATAATGGTCTAAAATTGCATTTTGAGGATATTTTACCAAGAAATCACTGGTTACGTACGCGTCCCAATTCTCGACAGGGTTTGGTGTGGGGGAAGGTGGGATTTTGGTAATATTTTCACCAGCTTTTTGAACGGGGGTGGCCTTAAGGATATCACCTTCAGGTTTACGGTTTCGGAGAACAAATGATATAACCGCCAAACCGATCGCAATCCACAGAAGTATTAACCCAAATATAAGAAGTTTATACGGGTTTCTTTTTTCCGGCTGTGAAGTCGGCAGTGAAACAGAAGGGTTGCTCAGCTGCTTCACTTGTTGGTCTTGAGATTGGTTCTGGGGTTGTACAGGAATCTGGTTGACTTGCGGATTGACGTTTGCGTTAGGTGTCTGAGTATAGTTGGCTGACGCATTTTCATTATCGTTTTGCATAGCAAGTTAATTATAACAATACTAAATGCTAGTTTGAAACAGATGTTTTATACCCTTTTCTTACACGAATATTTCCAAATAAGAGGATTACAGGATTAGAAAGGGGGTATATGAGTGAGAAAGGTTTGTCAATTATAGTACCGGCTTTCAACGAAGAAGGAAACATCCGGGAGCTTGCAAAGCGGTTGTATGGTTCTTTGAATGAGGCATTCAGGGGTGGTTTTAATTATGAAATAATTATTGTTGATGATAATTCTACCGATGGCACATATAAAATCGCTTCTGAATTAGATGAAAAGTTCCGCGTGCGGGTTTTGAAAAAAGAAGGTTCAAGAGGCAAGGCATTCTCACTTTTACAAGGGTTTGGAAAAGCGGAATATGGCCTTCTTGCTATGATTGATGCTGATTTACAATATCCTCCTGAAGCGATATTGCCTATGGTAAAAATGATCGGTGAAGAAGCGGATATAGTTGTTTCGGAAAGGATCTATGAAAACGAAAGACTACACAGAAAAATTATGCATCACGTATTTAAATTTGTTTTCGCAAAACTTATGCACAAACTGGATTGTGATGTGCAATCCGGTTTAAAGGTTTTCAGGAGGGAGATACTAGATAATTTTGATCTTAAACCATCACCCTGGACTTTTGACTTGGAGTTTCTTTTAAAAGCAAAACATACCGGATACAAAATTAATAATTTCAAGATTCCTTTCAATCAAAGATACTCAGGTGAATCAAAAGTAAAAAGTTTGAAGGCAATGTGGGAAATAGGTACGTCGTCCGTTGGTATGAAATTAAAACCATGGAAAGTGTTTCCCGATGCCGATCCGAAAAGGAATCAGTATGCAGGTAAGAATCCTCTCATGAAGGGATTTTTATTCAACGGGAAGAAATTTATTCATCACTCAAACCTGCACCCAAGGGAAAGCGCGTTCATCAGCCTGACGTTAGGTCAAAAAATTCTGTTTTTTATCACAGCCTTATTATTTATCTTGCTTTTAGTTTTGAATTGGCATATTACCGTGATACTTGTTATCTCAACAATTACTTTGATATATTTTGCAGATCTTATTAATGGTTTTTACTTGCTTGGTAAAAGTATTATTGTCAAACCCGAAGTTAAGATTAAAAAAGACAACATTAAATTAAATGGAACCAGGGAATGGCCCGAATATACAATTTTTTGTCCTTTATATAAAGAAGCAGACGTTTTAGAACAGTTTGTGAAGGGGATACAGCAACTTGATTACCCAAAAGACAGGTTACAAGTGATGCTTCTCTTGGAGGAAGACGATACGGACACAATACACAAGGCTGCAACAATGAACATTCCGTATTATTTTGAGACACGGGTTGTGCCTGATTCCCAGCCAAGGACAAAACCGAAAGCGTGTAATTACGGTTTGCAATTTGCTCGGGGGCAGTATGCGGTAATATATGATGCCGAAGACGTTCCTGAACCTTATCAGTTGAAAAAAGCAGTTTTGGCTTTTGAATCTCTCGGCAAGGAAACGCAATGCGTGCAGGCTAAACTCAATTTCTACAATCCGAAACAAAATGTATTGACCCGTATGTTTACTGGTGAGTATAGTTTGTGGTTCGATTTTATTCTTACCGGCCTACAGGCAATGGGTGGACCCATTCCTTTGGGGGGCACTTCAAATCATTTTCGGGTTGATTATCTCAGAAAACTGAAAGGTTGGGACGCTTTTAATGTTACCGAAGATGCCGATTTGGGAATAAGACTGGCAAAAAGAGGATATAAAACAGCGATAATTAACTCGACAACGTATGAGGAAGCTAACAGCGATTTAAAAAATTGGTTTAATCAACGTACAAGATGGGTAAAAGGGTATATCCAAACTTATCTTGTACATATGCGTGATCCGATAAATTTTATTCGTAAAAACGGATTTCATAAATTTCTATATTTTCAACTTGTTATCGGCGCAAAAGTCTTATCTATGCTTGTTAATCCATTAATGTGGATTTTGTTTATTACATACTTTATTTTTAGGGCAGAGCTTGGAGATTTTATAGAGACGCTTTTCCCTCCATTTGTATTCTATCTGGCAACATTTTCTTTGCTTGTGGGAAATTTTATGTATTTTTATAATTATATGATTGCTCTTGCCGCCAAGAAAAAATATGAGCTTGTAAAGTACACGTACCTTGTTCCTTTGTATTGGATGATGATGAGTGCAGCTGCTTGGGTTGCAGTTTTCAGGTTGGTAAGGCAACCTCATTATTGGTCGAAGACTATTCATGGACTCCACTTAAAGAAAATGAATGCCACCATGGCCGGTAAGGCGACACCGGTATATGTTGCGCAATCGAATTATTAAATTTATCTAATTTTAAATTAATCAACAAGGAGTATGGACAACTCAAATAAGAACAAATATTCGGAAATTGTTTTTAATTTATTTCAGCCGGCCAATTTAGTAGCCGTGGTGCTGGTGTTGCTGAGCATTTCATCAACGTATCATTACTTTGTCAGAGATCTTTTAATATCATACGGTGATACTGAATCTCATTTGAATATCGCAAAGCGTGTGGTGGACAGCTTGACACCCGGACTGGCTCAATTGGGAGGTATTTGGCTTCCCTTGCCCCATCTTTTACTCGTTCCTGTTGTTAATATCGACTTTTTATGGAGAACCGGAATTGCCGGATCGATTGTGTCGGGTTTGTTGTTTGTTGCGGGAGGAGTTTATCTTTTCAGGTTAACAAGGTTGATAACGGGAAGTGTCCTTGCGGGTTTTACTGCGGTATTTATTTTCGCGACAAACCCGAACATTTTGTATTTGCAATCAACTGCGATGACTGAAATACCTTTGATTGCATTTTTTATTATTTCTACTTATTACTATGTTGATTACATTAGAGATGACAGAAAGCTAATGTCTTTGATAGCCGCGGGCTTTTTTGGTCTTGCTGCTTCGCTGTCGCGTTATGACGGCTGGTTTTTGGTAATTGCAGAAGCGGCGCTATTAATACTTAATTATACGGCTAAAGCAATTCGCAAGCACCGCTTGATATATCGGGGAATTAACCCTAAAAAACTTATACGCAGTAAGTTCTTTACGAAAATGGAGGCCGTGTTTTTATTGTTTTCTACGCTTTCTTTTGTTGGCATAATTGGTTGGTTTATTTGGGATTATCTAATACTGAATGATCCGCTTTACTTTACAAACAGCCCGTTCTCCGCCAAATCACAACAGACAGGCTGGCTGGCAAGAGGGGAGTTGCCTTCATATAAAAATTTGTGGTCAGCCATAAGTTATTACACTTTTACCAGTTATGTAAACATAGGTAAAATTGTATCAATTCCTGCGCTAGTCGGCCTTTTTCTGTATCTTATTGACCACAAAAAAAGCGGAAAATTTGTGGTTTTAGTATTGTTGTCGGTTCCATATTTTTTTTATGTAGTAACACTTTTTATGGGCCAATCGGTAATATTCATACCTGAATTGACACCAGACACATTTGAATATCAGCTATTTAATGTCCGTTACGGTGTGATGATGATTCCGGCAGCAGCGTTTTTCGCCGGATATTTATTTTCATGGTTGAATAGACGATTTAAACTCGACACTGTTTTTACCAAATACATAGTCTTTGCGGCTTTAGTTGTTTTAATAAACGTGTTTGTATTTCAACCAGTATCATTTGTCAGCGGTAGTGAGAAAGCCATAACAATAGATGACGGTGTGGGTGGTTTGTCTTCCGCGAAGAAACCTGATGCTCAGGATTGGATTAAGGAGAACTACGATGGTGGATTGGTTCTAATTGACGATTATGCAAGGACGGTCAGCATAATTAAAAGCGGGATACCGATGGAAAATGTGATATATGTCGGCAACAAGCCTTATTGGGAAGAATCTTTGGAAGAGCCGGAAAAACATGCCAGGTGGATTATTACCCAAACAGACGATGCCGTTTGGGACCGATTAATAAATAACAAACAACAGGAAGAAAGGCTTTATAAATATTTCCAAAAAGCTTACACTTCTCCGGAGATTCTGATATTTAAAAAAGCTGATATTTAACGTTGGATATTGCTTCTTTCATCTTTCTTACAAGATCTTTTCACCAATACATAAATTTTTTAGGTTAAATGGCTATAGTAGAGAGAGGGGGTGACTAAGATGGCAAATGACAACAACAATCAAGGTAAAAGGGACAGAGGTTTTGGTTCTATGAATGACGAGCAAAGAGAAAAGGCCGGACGTAAAGGCGGAAAAGCGGGGAGAGGTGAGCAATCTGGTCGTGACAACCAAAATTGGTCAGGCAGTATGGATGAAGATAATGATATGGGTAGACAGAAAAGCTCATATTAATATTATATCTAACAAAGCTTAGACAATCGCTGCGGGCGGTTCACAAGACTGCCTGCAGCTTTGTTTTATTTAGGAGTGTATGCTCTGGTGGCGCATGAAGTTGCCATTTATGGATGTGTTTGTTTTTTTTGTACAAGCGCGAAAGATTGTAGGTATTTAAAATAAATTCCATTAGGCTGGCTGCTTTTACCAGGGCTTTATTAAATACTAATTCCTCGTCATTATTAGATTTAATTACAATATGATAAGTTCCGATTTTGTGTTTGTTCCAATCCCATGTTGTTTGCCCTTCAAAAAAAAAATTATTCTTTCCGCTTTTTTCTTTTTCCTCGCACAAGTATTCTAAAAGGATGTGTTCAAAAAGATGGCCTGTTTCAGTATTTTTGACTTCTTCGGAAAAAGGAATGTTTTGTGAATTGAAACATTCTGTTTTTAATACTCCCGGAAGCATAATTTTTAAAACATTTTTTGTGGCCGGTAATTTTTGGGTGCTTATAATAGGGGAATATAATCTTATATAAAATATGCCTTTTGCCTTCTTAATATTTAGGATAAATTTAGAATAGTGATAACTTTTCATTTTCATGGATTTGTAGAACGTGATGAATTAGTAGGTTTTACTTACTTTAATATTACAATTCTTTTACAAGATTTTTACACTACAGTATCGGTATTTTATTGTCAATAATAAGAAACGTGTTTATTACTTTAATATCAGAAAATTATATCGTTAGTGCTAATTTTATTTGTGTTATTGGTAGTTATGAGTAAAATAATGCTTCCGCTATTTTTTATGTTAAGTGGTATATTTTACGTAATATTTATAAACCAGATGAATAATTTGAAGTCCTGTGTACAATATCAATAAAGAATTATGAAATTGGCAAAAAGACTGGGAGGATTAGTTGGAGTGCTTGATACCCTGCCGGTAGGTACGGTAATACAATCTGAAAAGGGTAATTTTCTTTATGCAAATAATGTTGCGATGAAACAGTTTGGTTCATCTTCATTTGGTGATCTGGAGCAAAAAATAAGCGGATCTTTCAAATCAGAAGTCAATTTTGCCGATGAGAAAGGAAAAAAATTATTACCCGAGCAATTACCGGGAAGGATTGTTTTGAAAACAAAAAAACCATGCAAGATGTTGGTATATTATACAGATTTCAAGACAAACAAGTCATATTGGCTTCAGATAAAATCAATTCCCATGTTTGATGAGAAAAATAAATTTATTGCTGTTGTCAGCGTGTTTCATGATTATTCCGAAATAAAAAGTTCCCACGATTCGCTAAAAATAATTAATAAGATATTGGGAAACGTAGCGTCAATTACTCCGTTTAAAAAAAGACTTAAAGAATTTACCCAACTAGTTATTCCACTTTTTGCTGATTGGTGCTTCATTTACATCATGAATAATGGCGAATTACAAGGTCCTGTGGAAAGTCACAGAAGAATGTCGAATAAGAAAGACGATGAAATGTATAAGGAAATATTTTTATCTAATTGCCGACCGCATGTCAAGGAAGTCATCAACAAGGGCAAGGAAAAATTTATTAAACGATTAAAACTTGCCAAGAATACACCAAAAAGAGTCAAAAATGAGCGTTTATCGGGAACATACAAGTTTGTGTCTATGGTGGTTACGCCTATCAAGGCACGGGACAAGGTTTTGGGTGCGGTTGTTTACTTACGGCACAAACCAGGAAAAGACTACAGTCGTCCAGCCGCCTCTTTTCTTACATCTTTGAGCGCAGAAATTAGTATTCTTGTTGATAATGCGAGACTATACGATAAAACAAAAAATTCTTTATTGTACGAAAAGGAACTAACGAAAAAATTATTTGAAAGCCAGCAAACGCTGAATTTTGCACTGGAGGCAGGCAAGATGACTATCTGGGAATGGAACATAAAAACAGATGATTTTATCTGGCATTCAGAAGAGGGTAATAAAGGAAAAAATCGGGGGAATTATCGTGCTTCACAAAAGGATTTTTTAAAGTTGATTCATCCCGATGATATATATAAATTTACCAAAGCTCTGGATACAAGCACACAGGAATTAAAGAATATAAATATAATCTTTCGGTTATCGAATCAAAACAAAACTTATAGATGGTTTCATATGGATGGGATGCTGCTTCTTGACGGGAGGGGTAAACCGAATAGATTTGTTGGCGTACTGTCTGATGTAACCCGTCAGAAAAGAATCGTTGACAGGTTGAGAGAAAGCGAAAAAAAATTCAGGCTGGCTGTGAATTCCGCCATGGATTCAATAATTTTATATGACAATCAAACGGGGAATATTGTGGATGTAAATAAGTCTTCGTGTTTTTTGTTTGCTAAACCGAGAAGCCGTTTGGTAACGATGAATATAAAAAAAATTTTTGGCGTTTTTCCATCAAAAGAAAAGGGAGAGATATCAATAAAAGATAAGACTAAGACACTTGAGTATACTCAAACATTCAATTTTTTAAACAACATGAACCTTCTTTTTATCAGAGACATTACGGACAGAAAAATTGAGGAAAAAAGACGGGAGCATTTTTTGGGAGTGGTAAGCCACGAGTTGAAAAATTCATTAACTTCGATAAACGCGAATGTTGAAATACTCAGAAATGCATTACCTAAGTCCAATTGCAAAAAGGTTAAATACAATCTTGAGATGATCGGTGATAGTTCTGGAATGCTTAATACATTAATAAATGATTTGTTGGACGTTACACGTATCCGCCAGCATAGACTATTATTTAGCTATGAATTTTTTAATTTCGATGAATTAGTCAAGGAGGTTATAAGAATTAAAAGATCATCAAACCGGCATAAAATCATCTATAATAGCGCGGGAAAAGCCGAAGTACTTGCGGACAGAAACAGGATCAAACAGGTTGTTTTTAATTTGATTGACAACGCAATAAAATATTCTCCTAACGCAAAAGTCGTCGAAGTGACAAGCAGAAAAGAAAAGAAATATGTTAACTTGACAATCAAAGACTATGGCATCGGTATATCATCCAGAGAAAGAAAAAATATTTTTGAATTGTATCAAAGAGGTAAGTCCCCGGGTAAATTTGAAGGATTGGGCATAGGCCTTTACATATCAAAAGAGATAGTAAAAAGACACGGAGGGAAAATCCTCCTGACGAGTAAAAAAGGTCATGGTTCTGAATTTACTATCCGTCTTCCATACAAACCAAGGATCCGTAAAAGAATTACAAAGGAGCGGGAGTACATCAATCTTTTATAGTATAACCGAATCCTCTAATTGAATGGATGAGTTTCTTTTTGAAACCTCCGTCAATTTTTTTTCTCAAGTAGCCTACATAAACATCTACTACACGACTTTCTACGTTGGGCGAATACAACCAAATCCTGTTTAATATCATATCGCGTGTTAAAACAATATTTTTATTGTTTATGAGGTATTCCAGTAATTTGAATTCCTGTGGTGTCAGTTTGATATCTTTTTTACCCCTTTTTACTTGTATAGTTTTTTTATTAAGTTCCAAATCGGCTACTTTTAAAATAGTTTGTTCGGAAGATCCATTACGAAGCCTAGCTTTTATTCTTTCTAAAAGTTCTTCGGATGAAAAGGGTTTTGTTACATAGTCATCCGCGCCATCTTTTAAGCCCTGAATTTTACTTTCGACAGAATCTTTCGCAGTTAACATGACGACCGCTGTATCGGGGCTGTCTTTTTTAACCTGAATGCACACGCTTTCTCCGGTCATGTCGGGAAGATTTAAGTCGAGAAGAATTAGGTTGGGTTTTGTTTTCTCGACCATTTCCAAAGCTTTACTTCCAGATTGAGCCACCTTAACCGCGTAATCGTGTTCGGTCAATAAACTTTTAAGGTAGTTTCTTAACACCTTATTGTCTTCAACTACTAAAACGTAAGGAACCATATTTGTATGTTACACTATCTTTCAATCCTGAATGACAAGAATAAGAATAGGGTAATAAAATAGTAAGAGTAAACAATCTTAAGTATTGAGTGCCATTGTGTTTATTCCGGCCTGAAGTATACCACCCTCAGCGAGTTTGGCTAGTTTATCGCTCGCTTCTTTTTCTTCTTCAAGTGACGCTTCCAATAGCTCCGCCTCTTCTTCGTGTTCCATTACTCTTGCCCATGAGGTTAGGGTAGAATAAGTCGCGATTTCGTAGTGTTCCACAATTTGTGCATGTGCTATGATTGCAGCATCAACAGCGTAAGTCCTTCCATCTTTGATAATTTCTTTACCCTTGGCGAGAATACTGCTAATGATTTGATTAGAGTTTGTATTGACGTTTTCTTTTAAGATTATACCAATTTTTTCTAGTCTTTCTATCTGTTTTTGTGTTTGAGCTAAATGCTCCCGTAAACCGGATTTTAATTCTTCATCACTTGCCGCTTTAATCATGTCTGGTAAAGCTTTGACAATTTGATTTTCAGCATAGTTTATATATTTTAAACCGTTTACAAAATGCTCGTGTAAATTATTCATATTTCCACCCCCTTTCTGCCTGTATTATTTAATTTGCTGGATAAAAGGATAAGTATTTTTTCATATTACAAATTACATTTTAAATAATTGCCGATTTATACCAATTCAAATTTAAAGTTAAGTAAAGAAAAAGTAAGAATATTAAATTAGTTTTGTAGAATTTAGAACCAATCTTTTTTGACGAAGATAATAATGAGCGTCAGTGAAATCAGACATGCACCGGCAATTATATAGAAAAATGCCCAAGGCGACCGTGCGAATGGTAATGAAATATTCATTCCGTATATGCTGCTTATCAAAACTGGTACGTTTAAAACAACCGTCAGGGCGGTCAAAAATTTTATGGTCTTATTTAAATTGTTGGTCATGATTGTGTTTGACGCGTCACGTATGTTTACTATGTTTTTTATATTTGATTTGGCAACTTCAACCAGCTGATTGCTGCTGAGAAAAAGGTCTTCAATCAAATCCTTGTCGCCTTCAAAAAGCCTTAAGGTCTTTCCTGAGGTTAAAATTTCCAGATTAGTTTTAGTTGGTATGAGCGCAAAAATTAAATCATTGAGGGCCATTTCGCTTCTTACAAGCCTTAGAATATCTTTATTCTTAATATCTTTTCTCTTAAGGTCAAGACTAATCCTTCTGATTTCGCGGCTTATTTCATTAATAAATTGGTTATATGCACGATTGATTAGAGAAAGAATCTGCAGAATGAGTTTTGTTTTTTGGGTTGTAGACAAACTGTTATCCTTTAGCGGGAGCTTTTCATTGAAATGTAAGTTTTCAGATGAAATTGTCAGGACAAAGTTATCACCGGCGACTATCAAAATTGGTATTGTTACAATTTCACCTTTCACGCCGGTTTCTAGAGGGTAACGTGTGAATATGTAAGTTTGATCGCCTTCACTTTCAATGCGCGGAACCTCATATTTGTCCAGGGCGTCGGTTAAATGACCCCTTTCCAGTCGGAATGTTTTTGCGAGTGTGTCCAGGTCCTTTTCTGTGGGTTCGTGAACGTATATCCAGGATCCCTTTTTAAAGTGGCCGAGTTTTTTTAGATCAGAATCGTTGACCGTTTTGAAATAATAATTGATCATCTAAGATCATAGTATCACATACGATTTGTTTGAGACCATACTGGAAACGGGTAAATAATATTATTCTTTCTTAAATTTATTTGGAATACTCTTACATTTTTATAAATATACCCTTACATATTTTTCTTATTTTAGGTGTCTATTAATAAGTAATAAGATGTTAGAAAATGAAGGCTTTTCTGCGGAAGACGAAATAAGGGAGGAAATTGTTTCTTGGGCACAGAAATTATTAGTAGGTATAGTGAATTTACAAGACAGCCTGACTTTGATCGTTGAAAATAACGACGCTGCTGAGGAAGAAGTAAGAAATGCGTTAACTCATGCAAATGAAACTTTGTCAATTTTTAATGATTCCTATCCGGAGGTTGTAGCAGTGAGGCCCAGGCGGATAAGCATAAAAGATAGGGGAAGAATGTTACAAGGACAGCATGGAGGAGTAACTGTAGAATATTCTGTTAAAGGTGGTGCGAAGTTGAAAGTGAATTTTTATGGGGGTATGAGAATCCCGGCGACATCTGATATGAAAGATACTGACATCTATCAACGCGCGTCACATGCCGCGAGAACAAGGGATGTGGCTTCGCAACCGACCAATGTTAATTGGCACCTATCACTTCTTGGTGACGAAGATGGGCCGAGAGTTGATGCGTGGCTGGAATATATACCCGGCAGTAAGGAAAGTTTTCGTCAAAGCGCGCTTCTTGTGGGTGGAGAAAGAGTTGATGTTATCTCCAGCCTTGGAAAAGAAGGTTACAAGTTTGATGAAATCAAAGAAAGTGTGCTGTCACCAATCGTAAGATTGACCGAACTCGTTCCGTCAAGCGTTTAAACCATTTTTCACAATTATTAATTTTATTATATGATTTTACGATTTGTGATAATAAATAATTCTTTTTAAAATAAACATAACAATGAGATTAATTAAATACTTATTTATATTGCTGATGTTAGTTATTGGCATAGTTACTGTCTATCTTTTTGATGATTCCGGTTTTATTGGTGAAAAGAAGGATGATAGTATCAATGCGGTTGAAAACGCAAAGGTGAATACTGATTATCCGCTTGAAATTTCAGGCTGGATTGCGTGGTGGAAAGAAGCTGAGGCATACGATCTAATACAAAAATATTCGGCACAAATTACGAACGTTTCGCCTGTTTGGTTTTACGTAAACAAGGATTTGGATTTGATTAACGTCGGTGATGTTGACAGGTTGGAAGTAACCCGTGATATGAAGAACTTTGAAATAGACTTGGTTCCCAGCTTGGGTTCTGAGCTGGATTCTGAGCAGTTGAGCTTATTTTTAAATGATGCTGATAGGATAAATGTTGTCGTCGAAAACTTAATTTCACAATTAGTTTCTTTGAATGTTCAGGGGGTAGACATTGATTTGGAAAAGATTAAAAAAGAGGACAAGGATGCGTTCAGTCAATTTTTACTTAATTTGTCAAAAAGATTGAAGGAAGAAAATATTAATCTGTATGTTGCCGTTCACGCCCAGACTGAAAAAGTAGAGTGGGAGGGCGTGTTGGGGCAGGATCTTGGAAAAATTGGTGACGCTGCCGATTATGTCAGGATAATGACCTACGACAGACATTCTTGTTCAAACGGTCCGGGTGCGATTTCGCCGATTGACTGGATGAAAGATGTGGCTTTATATAATTCAAACTTTATTGATGCTGAGAAAATTGTAATCGGCATTCCTTCATATTCGTATGTGTGGGCTGGGGATGAGTGTATAAGTTTGCAGTATGATGAACTGAAAAAATATCTGGAGGGGAAGTCCTATACACAAAAAAGGGATAATGAGTCAAAAGAATTGGTTTTCGAATCCGAAGATTTTACTGCATGGCTTTCTGATTCCGAAGCGATGATGAAAAAGATTGAAGGTTTAAGAGAAATAGGATATGACAAATTTGTTATATGGAGTCTGGGCGGAATGGACGAAAAATTATTCAGTGAACAAAATGTTGATACCACTATCCGTTAGTGTTTAGTCAACACATACTTTGCGGCTGTGCCTAAAAAAGCAAATGACCTAGTAATTACTGATATGAGTTTTGCAATAAAAATTATAACTATGTGAACTAAAAGCGAAACTCCGCCGATTTGGGGTCCGGCTAAGGCCATGTTAATATGCTCCTTTCTGTTGATATCTGTTGCTGTCCCATGAGTATGTTTTTTCTGTGCTGAGGTAACCCGAAAAGAAAGATATGATGAATGTTATGCTAGACAAAAATCTGAGTAAATAAAATGCCGGGGCGAATAAGATTCTTGTGTAGTCTTTGTCAATGATTGAGCTTATTATCAGGCTTGGCATAAATACACCAATAAGATCAATAGAAAGAGGAATGACATAAATGTTTAAATGCCTCGAAACAACTAGTGGTATAATCGACAATATAAAAAAGATAACGATTAAACCGTTGTAAAGTCCTTCGAGCGCAAGCATGCTTACTTCTATATCGAGGATTTGTCCTTGCCAGGGAACATTGTGTTTCCTTACTACTTGCCAAAATCCCGTATACCATCTTTTTATTTGTTTCATAAAATCCGGGAGGGTTTGTGGGTCTTGGGTACGTACTATGGCTTTAGCTTCAAAAATCATCTTATCGAAGCCGTGTCGATGCAGCAAAAAAGTGAAGTCCATGTCCTCGGTCAGTGTTCCTTCTGGGAACGCGAGTTTATTGAATATTTTGCTTCTATAGACGGTAGAGCAGCCGGGAGCAACCAGTATGCTTCTTAAATTTTCCTGTGCCTTTTTATGGATGTAATGGGAAACGAAATATTCCCACTGTCTGTATTTAGAGATCCAATTGTTACCTGTACTTTTGACTTGACCAATGACACAAACCGTCTTTTTTCTCTTGTCTTTTTCAAAACGGAACATCGCTTTTTCCAGAAAAGACGGATCGGGTTTGGTGTCGGCATCAATAAAAAAGATGAAATCATATTTCCGGGTGAGTTTATAGTGTTTTATTCCGAAATTTAAAGCGTATGCTTTACCTCTATTATTTATTTTAATCACGTGTTTGATGAACTTTCTTGATATTTTTGTGGTTTTGTCTTTTGAACCGTCATCAATGACATACACGTCACGACTTGGCACAATCTTGATCACCGAATGAAGAGTACTTGCGATGACCTTTTCTTCATTGTGTGCCGGAATGACTACCGCGACATTTCTTTTTTTCATTGTATTTTTGCCTGTAATATTTGGGAAGGAATAACAACCTGTATTTCCTGTTCTTTTACATAAGAAACGATATCTTTGAAATTATCTATAGTAACATTAAATTCATCGTCATTGAGGGTTTTGCTTATTTCACCGACTTTATGAAAAACTATGATTAACCAATAATTATTGTCTTTTGTCTCGTCAACCCATTGTTTGACGTCGCTAAATTTTGTCTGGTTGGTGACGTTTTGTACTTTTAAATCATAAAAATCCACGCCAGAAAGTTCATTGTATCCGGGATCTACCGTACGGTATCCCAAAAACATTTTTTTAGCGGCGCTTCTCATAATTTCGCTGTCAACCCCACAAGGTGAAACGAAGATATCTGAAGCGAGTTTATTCTTCCAAAGAATCAATTTAGATTTTTGGTATTCATTTAAAACAGCCTCTTCGTTCCAGGAATCCATTTCGCAGTTGTGGGAAACGGAATGGTTTGTAATTTCCCAGCCGTTTTCCTGCAAAATGCGTAATTGCGACCAGTTAACATAATTTGGCGCTTCGACGGCGCTGGTAGGAACGCCGACGGCTGCACTAAATCCTTGAGTTTTAAGAATAGGGTACGCGTTCATATATTGTGACAACCATGCGTCGTCAAACCAAAAAGTAATCACTGGCTTGTCCAAATTTTCTGGAACGGATTCGTATTCCTGAAAATGCGAGAGAACAACACTGGTAGCGGTAGCGTTTCCTTCCGGATTTAGCCGGCTTTCCCTGAAAAGACCAATCACATAACCCAAGCTCACCCAGAATAAAAGTACCGGGATAGCCAGCCAAAAAAGAAATGAATGTTTGTTGTCTTGTCTATTAACCGTATTTCTTGTTTTCTTTTTCTTCATATTCTTCATATCTTTTTAAACACTTCAAATCCGTCCCGTTCATAAACGAGAGAATAATTGCCTGTAAGCCTTTGTCTTATTTCATTTTTTAAGTTGTCGTATAGATGATCTTCATCATTGAGTTCGATATAATCAAAATATTTATCGTCTAGAGCCTGGATATAAGCTTTCTCTCCAGACAATCCTGAATAATCTATCCAATCAAAGGTAACAACGTTTTGGGGCAGTGGAAGTATGCCGTATAGAGCAAGGGTGATTGATGCTCCGTTTTCAGTCAAAACCTTGTCATCTTTAGAGACATTTTGGGAAAGAAACTTTTGTACGTCAGAGGAATTTTTCCATTGATGCTCAAGTTTTATGAGCTGTGTATATGAAAAAAGTATATAAACCAGTGCCGGGAGTAAAATAATCAGCTGGTTTATAAAGCTGATTGTGTTATTTTTCAAATAAAGTTTTTTAAGAAATAGACCGAAGGGTTTTTTGTATTGGTTGATGACGTGTGCTACAGCGTATGCAGTAATAACAGATAAAAAAATGTTTGTTATGAAAAGGTGTTTATCTAAAGTGTGAAGGCGTTTCAAAACGAAATGCGATATTGGAATTACAGATGCTAGAGACAATAAGCTCACAAGTTGCGCAGTTTTTTTGCGGGTTATGAAAAGAAAGATTGAAGGAACTGCAACGGATATTAATAGACCCGAAGTTTTCCATATTTCTTTTGTTATTTCAGAATAATTGTTAGCAAGCCCCAAACCTTTTTGAGTCTCCATATAGGCAAATAGATTTGGTGCGATAAGTATGGTGTAAATAAACATTCCGATGGCGAAAGGAATAAAAAAATATAGTTTAGCAAGCTTTTTGTGTATCTTAATCCTGCGGTTAATGATAAGTACTGAAAATATTAAAAGCACAGGAATAAAAAAGATTGTGGTGATTTTAGTCAAAAATGATAGAAAAAACGTCAGGAAACTCAAAAAATAGTACTTGCCGTTTTTATATTTTCCCGCTCTGAGGAAGGAATTGATTGAAAACATAAATAGTAAAAAACTCGGAAGATCATAGGTTGCCAACCTGCTTACAAACATACCGATAGAAGAAAAACCAACTAAGAAAGTAGCCACCAACCCGGCAATATAATTAGTTTTTTTATCAAATAAATTGAGAAGTTGTGTAAAGCGCAATGTTTCTTCGATAAGTAAAATGCTGAGAACAACATTTAAAAGTCTCGATGCGATTAGTCCACCGGTTTGATATACCATGGATGTCAGGGCAGGATAGATATAGGGTAGTCCGGCCATCCACGAGCTTGCACCATAGCTCCACCAGTCGGAGGCGAAAAGGCCCATCCTTCCAATCACGATGTAAATTGCTTCGTCATTGAATGCGGAGTTGTAATTAAGAAAAAGTACCCTAATTAAAATAAAAAGAGTGAATAATAAATAAAAGATTGTATTGGTGTTGACTGTGTATAAAATTTTTTGTTTCATTGCGAAATAATATAATTTTAACTAAGTATTATAGGTTTGTATCTAAGAATCAAGACTCGACTAATAAACAGCTCATTCGAATTTAAAACATGGCTATTGGCTGTTAGATTAGAATTGTGTAAGAAATGTGTGATGATAAGGGATGAGAGAGGATGAGAAAGTTTATTGTATAAGTTGTTTTTTTAATTTTTTGGCGTATTTAATCCTTTCATGCGGAACGGATAAAATGCTTTTTTGGGTCAAATTAATGTCAAAGGAATCTCCGGTATAGCGCGGAAATATGTGCATGTGATAATGAAATGCGTGTTGTGATGAAGCGGTTTCGTTGTTTTGACGTATCGTTATTCCGTTGCACTTATAAGCTTTTTTCATCGCAATTGAAATTTTTTTTGAGACCTCAAAAATTCTATGGCCATACGCTTCCGGTATTCCATATATATTCTCGTAATGCTTATTGGGAACGATTATCACATGCCCTTCGCAAGTCGGAATCCAAAAAGAATTAATATACGCAGTTACTAGATCGTCTTTGTAAATTTCATCTGCTTGTTTCAGGAGAGTATCTTCATTTTCTACTCCCGAAAGACCGATACATATGGGACATTTATAATTTTTCGGCGCGTGTCGATACATGGTAACTATTATATAATATAAATATGATCAAAGCGTTAATCCTTGATGCGGATGGGGTTGTTATCAAAGATCACGAATATTTTAGTGTTAGATATAAGAGGGATTTTGGCAAATCACTAAATGATGAAGTTATAACCAATTTTTTCAGAAATGAATTCAGGAAAGCTTCTATTGGAAAAGCTGATCTGAAAGAATTACTCAAAGAAAGGTTTAATGAATGGGGTTGGAAAGGAACATTTAATGAGCTTCTAGAATATTGGTTTAGAGGTGAGAGGGCTTTGGATGAAAGGGTATTAGAGATTACAAAAAAACTGCGATCGAAAGGAATAAAAGTATGTCTTGCATCCGATAATGAAAAATATCGTGCGGAATATTTGCTTAACGAAGTTGGATTAAAATCTCAATTTGATGATACATTCTTTTCCTGCTCTCTAGGTCATACAAAATCAGAGCCTGAATTTTTCCAGGCAGTTATAAAGAAATTAAAATTAAAGCCGGAAGAAATTGTTTACTTTGACGATGATCCAAAAAATGTTGCTAATGCAAAAAAAGTAGGCATCGATGCAAGAGTTTATAAATCAGTTTCACAACTAGAGAAACTACGCGCATAAATTTAGTCTGATGATTCGAATCATCAGACTATTTAACAGAAATATATCTATTCCTCTAACTTAAAACAAAACATATTAGTATTGACATAATGTAGATATTATATATACTTCATATATATGAACACGGCAGTTATTAATGTAAAAGTTGATCCTAAAGTAAAAGTTGGTGCCCAGAAAGTTGCATCTGATTTGGGTTTTAGTTTGAGCGCTTTGATAAACGGCTATCTTAAAAGTTTAATAAAAACTAAAACAGTGCATTTCAGTTTGACTGAAAAAGAAGAGCCAAGCGAGTATTTGATTAAAGCATTGAAAGAATCCGAAGAGGACAGAAAAACCGGGAGGGTTTCTCCATCTTTCGACAATTCGAAAGATGCTATAAAATGGCTTAACGACCCCAAAGCTCGTTTTATAAATGGAAGTAAAGCTAACAAGTAAATTTCACAAAAACTACCATAAATCTCCCCGTAAGATTCAAACTGCTTTCAAGAACCACTTAAATATTTTTCTAAAAGATAAATTTCACCCACTATTAAATAATCACGCCCTAACGGGTAGATATAAAGGCAACAGAAGTATAAATATAACAGGTGATTGGAGAGCAATGTTTCGTGAGTTGAAAGGCGGAAAAGTTATATACTTTGACGTCATCGGCACACACAGTCAGTTGTATAAATAACAAACCTCCAGTTCTGTTTCATCCTTCCCGATAGTTGGGTGAAAAGATATAATACGTTAAAATCATATGAAACTTTATCTTTCTTCATTCAAGGTTGGTAACAAAGGCAATAAACTTGCAAAGATGATTGCCAGTGAAAAGAAAATTGCAGTGATCCCAAATGCCCTTGATTGTTATCCGGATCTTGAAAGACGAAAGAAAAGCGAAGAGGAAGAAATTACCTCTCTTCGTGCGCTTGGTCTAAAACCGGAATTATTAGACTTAAGAGATTATTTTAATAAAGGGCAGGAACTTAGAAAAAAATTAAATGACTTTAATGCAGTTTGGGTCAGAGGCGGCAATGTTTTTGTTCTAAGGGTCGCTATGAAAAAAAGCGGTTTTGACAAGTTCATTAAAGAAAAGGTCAAAGACAAAGACTTTGTATATGCCGGATACAGCGCCGGAACGTGTTCGCTTTCGAAATCGCTAAAGGGATTTGAGATAGTTGATGATGTTAATGCTTTGCAAGACGCGTACCCGGGCGAAAGTGTTATTTGGGACGGATTGAGCTTGATTGATTTTGTTTTTGTACCCCATTATAAATCCGATCATCCGGAATCTCCTGCTATTGAAAAGGAAGTTGAATTCCTGAAAAAAAATGATATCAATTACAAAACTTTCAGAGATGGTGAGGTGTATGTTTCTGAAATAAAATGAACTTGAAAAATAAAGTTGTTTTAATAACGGGTGCTTCAAAAGGAATAGGAAAGGAAACTGCGATTTTGTTTGCAAAAGAGGGGTGCAGTGTAGTTATAAACTTCAAATCAGATGAAAAAGCAGCCAAAGAGGTTTTGAATGAATGCAATAAATTTTCAAAGGGAAATATTATCGCTCAGGCGGATGTATCTAGTGAACAAGAAGTAGTAGAATTGTTTAAACTTATTAAAAGCAAGTTCTTCAAAATTGATATTCTAGTCAATAACGCAGGAATCTTCGATGAGACCGATAGCCCCTCAAATATATCTGCTTTTGACAATATTTATAAAAACAATTTTCTAAGTCACATTCTTGTAACCAAATATGCGAGAGAGATGATGGATATTGGTAAGATTATTTATATTTCTTCAATTCATGGAAGATTGGGTTATGGTGCACCTAATGCTATTGCTTATTCTGCATTTAAATCGGCACTTGAAAGTTATACTAAAAACATTGCAAAAGAACTTGCTCCAAAGATATTGGTTAACGCTGTTGCTCCAGGCCGGGTTGCAACTTCATTGTGGGATAGTCCCGATGAAAAAGAAAAAAGTAGTTTGGGGAAGGTGCATTTAATAAAAAGAATGATAGAGCCCGAAGAAATCGCGGAGGGCGTTGTCTTTCTTGCAAAAAATGATGCAGTCTGCGGTGAAGTACTAACCATCGACGGCGGAATGAGCATTAATAATCTAAACGATTGAAGAAAATGAAAAAAGCTCGGGGTGTTGATACAACAACAAACACGCATTTTTAATCTGATAAAAGGTTTCGGACAAATGAGGTTTCGTGTGTTATATTAACTTTCTTATAAATTTATTTTAATGGATTAAAAAATTTGCTCGGCTTGCAAGTAAGCAATTAGTTATTATTCGCACCGTTTTTCTCACAGATATTTATCAATTTTATCGCAATTTTCTTATATAGAAGGTAAACAATTGTAAATATGAGGATCGCATTTATCGCGGAACCATATATTCCTGTGCCTCCAGAGAAGTATGGAGGCACGGAACGGGTAATTTATTATCTTATCAAAGGACTTTTGGAAAGAGGACACAAAATTATCCTTTTAGCTCCCGGAGATTCGAAGGTGGGTGAGTTGGTTAGTTCGCCGGATTTTAAACTTATTCCAATTGTCAGAAAACACACCTTTTTTGGGAGAAATGTAACGGAGAGAGATAAAATTAAAAAGCGAGTTTATAAAGCTCATTCGAAGGTAAGAATAATCCTCAAAAAAATCCGTTCGGAGATAGACATTATTCATTCCCACAAATTTGATCTTAAAGACTTTCAGGATTTTCCTAATTTGACGACTTTGCATAGTGCCTTCAGTTTTTCCAAGCTGCGTTACTTTGAAAAACGCAAGGGGCTTTACTATGTTTCTATATCGGAAAATCAACAGGAAGCATTTCCTGATCTTCAGTACGTTGGGGTGTGTTACAATGGCCTTGATCCGAAGGAGTTTCCGTTTGTTAAAACCCCCCAAAATTATCTGTGTTTCGTCGGAAGGTTTGATACCGAGAAAAATCCTCATCTGGCGATCGAGTTTGCGCTTAAAACAAACATGAAAATAAAACTTGCGGGAAAACTTGATTGGCGGGGACAGGATTATTTTAAAGAAATGATAAAGCCGCATCTTAATAATCCGTTAGTGGAATATTTGGGAGAAATTGGGATGAAAGAAAAAACCGAGTTAATTTCAAATGCGGTGGCGAACCTTCATCCAACAGGTTTCCGTGAGCCGTTTGGATTGACGGTTCTTGAAGCGGGTTATTGCGGGACGCCGACAATGGCGATCAAAGCTGGTTCGATGCCCGAGCTTATAGAAGACGGAAGGACGGGTCTATTGGTCGAGGACTTTGTAGAAGGATATCACCGAATAGGTGAACTTGTCGGAATGGATAGAAAGTATATAAGTGTGAGGAGCAGAAACCTGTTTAACTACAAAACGATGGCAAGGCAATATGGGGTTGCTTATGAAAAGGTTATTGAAATTTTTAAAGAAATGAAGAGTGTAAGTGCGCGGACTCAAAAGAAAATTCAAAAAACAAGAGATGTATTACGCGGGATTTGGAAAGAATCATAATATTTAAAAAGTAAAAGACGGATTAATTCATGTTTACCAGGATAATTATTTGATTGTCTTTACAACAAATTCCATATAAAAAACCATTAGAATACAGTGAATAACCACTACTACACACTGTAGTATGGTAGTAAATTGAGCCATTAGTATTTTTATAATAAACTTTAATCTATTAATCTTTTGAGAATTTTTTCCTCGAAGTTGTGCCTTGCCAGATGACCGGCTTTTTTATTGATAAAAAGCCGGCTATTAGGAATTTGTGATTTGTAATATTTTCCCATACTTACTGGAACGCACTTATCTTTTAATCCGTACCAGAGGTAGACTCCGGTTTTTATATCGCTTAACTTAAAATCCCAATCGTCACTGTATATTTTTAATTCCAAGCATGGGCCTTTCAAACCTTGTCGGAATGCCTCAACTGTGCTTCTTATTTTACCTTTTCTTTTATGAACCAACTGTTTATAGATGTCGCGATCTTCCTTGTTGCGAAATGCAATCAAATAACCAACAGTTGGTAAATATTTAAATTCTAAGGCTGTTCCTAAAACGGCAATCTGCCGTAATAGTGAAGATTTATGATAATAAGACCAGCCAAATTTATTTAATAAAGGTAATCCTTCCAAATTGCTTTTTATCTTAGTTGGTGCCAGTCCTACAACAATACCTGCCCGTGATACCCGATGCGGTATTTTATAAGCACAAACTGCAGAATAGGGGCCACCACCGGAAATTCCCAAAACACAAAAAGTTTTGATTTTTAAATGATCAGCCAGCTCAACCACATCATCCGGCCAGTCCAGAAGCTTTCGGTCATGTTGATAATCCGACAAACCAATGCCGGGTCTGTCTGTCGATATTACTCTAATACCGATCTTTTTAGCAGCTTCATGTGTTTCTTCTCCGGAAAAGCGGGATCCCGGAAATCCATGAAAGAAAAAAAGTGGCTTTCCTTTCGGATGTCCGTATTCACAATATCCCAAACGCCTTCCGTCTTTGAGTTTGTAAATATGATTGTTATTATGCATAGTTTGATTATACATATGCACTTGATTATTTATTAATTAGAAGTCTTTCCAGAGTAAACATTCTTAGTAACTATAATTAGTTATTTAGTAGTTATTGTTGGACGGAGAAACGTAGAAGCCTGTCCGACCACTTGAATTCACCAACCCAAAGAAAATGCCCATCATAGGCCATGAATGATGGTTGAAACAAACCGTCCTGAGAGTTTGAGGGAAGAGTGTTTTGAAAATCTTTCTGTCCCAAAATAATATCCGGCATGTCGTCTTGATTATTAGGAAATTGACTCCAGATGAGCACGCGATTATTTCCTGTGTCTGCCACGAACAGATTGTTGTGCCAAACGACAACTCCCTGGGGAAGACTGAGTTTAAGTTTTGGCGGAGAAGTTAGGCTTCTTCCACCCAAAACAAGAATTGGTTCTTGATTATTTTGTTCAATTGGAAGTTTCCAAATTAAAACGCGGCTGTAATTGCCGTCCGCGACAGCCAAATGTACCCCGTCAGATGAAATTTGCGAGCTGCCTTGCCTTGGACCTAATGCTTGTTCTGAAGCCCCCGTGGAAAGTTGCCAATCGGGAATTTTATTACCCTTGTCAAATGAATTTTTGCTCCATACTGAGACTTTGGCAGCCATGGCGTCATAAACATAAATATTATTCTCGTCAGTATCGATGCTGGCATTTTTAAGACTTGGCTGGCTCAGTGTAAAATCCGGGCGCTGGTTTTCCCGCTCAGGTAGGCTATTCCATTTCATAATACTGTCTTGTGACGTGCAGTAAAGTGCATTGTCATAAGCACAAATACTGTTTTTTCCCGATCCGATTGTATAGATATCTGCATCCGCGCAATTTTCATCAGGAAGGTTTCTATAAATTTGAACCAAACCGTTATAATCATCGCCGACGATCAAAGACTTTCCATCGGTTGCCGGGCGGGGATTGTTGCGTGAATTGCGGGCAACAAAGCGGTTTGTGTCAAAATCTTTTTGCCCCAAAACAACATCCGGTAAATCGGAAGATTTTGTGGGAATATTATTGTAAATTAATACACGGTTGTTATTGCTGTCTGCGACAAAAAGATGCTTACCGTCGCTTGATAATCCATAGGGACTTTTAAAGGTTCGCCTGTTTGTATCAGGGTTTCGTTTTTTTTGTCCAAGCATAAAAACGGGTTGCTGGTTGTCTTTGGTAAAAGTTTTATTCCACACGTAGATCTGTTTATCCATTGTCGCGAAAATTTTTCCATTTGTAACGGCTACTCCTGTTGCTACTGTGGGAACATCCACATCTTTATAAATAAAGTCGGCTTTTTGTCCGCTTTTTTCGGGTATGCCCTTCCAGATAAAAAGTGTATGGGCGTTGTAATCTCCAACTGCCAGTGTCTGGCCGTCAAAACCAACAGACCTGGGGGTTTTAAAATACAGGTAAGGGTCATCCTTTTTCATCTCACCCAAAAATCTTTCATCAAAATCTTTTTGGCCTAAGATAATATCCGCGCTTTGGTAATTGGTTGTAGGTATAGAATTCCATATTAGCAATGATCCATCCAGTGAAATCACAAAAAGTTTACCGTCTTTAATCATTACATCCCAGGGCCACCAGACGTGTTTTTCCTGTCTTGTCTTTTGGTTTATTTTAATACTTTCAATATTTGCCTCAAAGTTTTGATAAAAATCAGGTTGGCCAATTACAACATCGGCGGATTGTCCGTTTGTGGTGGGGAAGTGATTCCAAATCAACACGCGGTTATTATAAGCATCGGCAACAGCAAGTTTGGTTCCGTCGGTTGCAACTCCCAACGGCCAGCGTAATTTATCAGGCGCAGTCCCGGCAGAGTTTTCAGTCATATTTTGTTGTCCTATGACAAGATCGGCTGGTGTGTAATTCCGGGTGGGGATGTTGTTCCAAATTAAAACCCTGTTGTTGTAGGTATCGGAAACTATCAAAGCGTTACCGTCTGATGCGACTTTCATGGGATGGTTTAAATATGAGGCGCCGCCGCTGTTATTGAACTCATCGGCATACAGAATTAGATCGGCTTTTTGGCCCGTTTTAAACCAGCCTTCCGGTTTATCGGTAACATATTTATAAGGCCTTGCAGTGGGAATATTTTTGAAAACGCTTTTGAACCGATCCAGCGATAATCTGTCTTTGCCGAAGAAAGCCAGCAGGAATAAAACTGTCAGCGCTGAAAAAGTCGTTAGAAAAACTTGTTTTAAACTTTTTTTCATGAGCTGATTCTTGGTTGATATTTTACTTTTTCTCATCCATCCACGAAAAAACGGAAAATATTATGATTAATATAAGACCCGGTATAATTTGACCCCTCCAATCAGAGCTAAAAAACCGGCCTAGTCCGAGTGCGGATGGCGCGACGAGCAGAATGAGGATGATAGCTGTGTGATTATCTCCTTTAATATTTGATCTTTTATCCCGGCCTAAAAGCAACCCGAAAATTTTTGGAACAATATACAAAATCGCCAATACAAAAGGTAAGGCGAATACAAAATACTGTCGTTGGGTAATGCCGAAATTGTCAGAGAAAAAGTTGGACAGATGGTAGTCCCAAGGTTGGGATGTTTGAAGTATGTCAAAATCCTTTTGAAAAAGAATTACTCTTATCCAATTAAATAAAGTTGCCCCGGCAAGTATCAGGTAAAGAATGAAGAATGGAATTTTGGCGATTTTGGAATTTATTCCCATACTTAATTTATATCACACTTTGATCTGTTCAGCTGTAATAAATTATTCTTTAATATATCTTTGTAGCACTTAATTTTTGTCGATGCTTTTTGTAAAACGAAAAGGTTAATTAAGTTATTATTTGATTTAGCGGAAACCTATATAAAAGAATTAATAAATAGTATTTGAATAATATTTGGGGTGTGTTATGAAAAATTGGACTTGCATTTCTAAATAAGTATGTTTTATCATGAATATGGTTACCCTATAGGTTATTTTTAATTTATATACGATGGGGGACAATAAATTATCAGAAGACTCAAAAAAAGGTTATTCAAGTTTTAAAAGATTCCTGAAACCATATAGAAAACAAATATATTCATTGTTTGCGACTTTAGGGGTTTTTTCTTCACTAGTTTTAATGCTTTATGTAGTAAATATTCGTAAGCAAACCGCGGCACCCGAAAATACAATGGCTTATGGGAACACATATTATGTGGCGACCACAGGTAGCGATTCTAATAATGGTTCATCTTCCTATCCTTTCCGAACGATACAAAAAGCTGCTTATACGGCGGCTTCGGGAGATACTATTATTGTTCGGAATGGAATTTATAATGAAAGAGTGGTCATTTATATGTCGGGGAGCAGTAATGCACCAATCACAATAAAGGCAGACGCGGGAGCTACTGTAAACATGTATGGATTTGAAGTTTATGCTAATTATGTAAAAGTAGAAGGGTTTAATATTGATGGGGGACCAGTTAAGGTGTGTGATTGGGGGGCGAAAGATTTCGGCATTATTTCAGAGGGGGATTATAACGAATTCAGAAGTAATAAAGTAACCAATGGTGGTTATGGAGGCATACAGGTGCGGGGGTCATCTGACCATAACCTAGTTGAAAATAATGTTTTTTATAAAAACGGCAACGCCGGTATGGATATTTCGGGAACTTACCATCAGGTCATAAACAATGAAGTATATGATACGCGGGTTGCTCCTTGTAACTGGCCTGATGTTAATGGAGTATATTTTTTTGGAAAAGGGCATGTTTTCAGGGGAAATTACATACATGATATAAATTTTGTGAATAACCCAGTGACCGGAAGTAATAAGCCCCACATTGACGCGTTTCAGACTTTTGACAATGAACTTCCCGGTAGGGGGCCGGCTCATGACATTTTATTCGAAGGTAATAGAATTTCTCTGATGGTTGAGGCACTAAGTACGTATGATACGGTGTACGCTTTTATGTGGGATGATAATGATGAAAGAAGTTCTAACATCACTATAAGAAATAACTTAATTGAAGCTTGGGGAGGAATGAATCTTTATAAGGCGGATCCAATAAACTGGAAGATAATAAATAATACTTTTAGAAGTAGCCTAAATTTCACACGCGATTTTTTGCCAAAGGGAATCGAGCTTCTGGATGGACAAGGGGTTGAGATACGCAATAATATATTTACAGACTATAGTTTTCTCCATATATCAATAAAAAATACATCCGATCTTGTTACTGGTAATAATCTTTTTTACAATTCGAATGGATCGGTTCCCGGGTTGGAGGGCTATAGTATTCGACCGTCAGACCTTTATAAAGTAAACCCACAATTCGTCGACCTCAACAGGAATCTCTATTTAAAAACTACGTCCCCCGCGATTGACAAAGGCGTTGCGATAAGTGGCGTAACGATTGATTATAAGGGAACACCAAGACCTCAAGGTTCGGCGTATGATATTGGTGCGTATGAGTTTGTTACTTCGGTAACATCAACACCAAAGCCGACGATTACTACTGCCATTACATCGACTCCAAGGCCGACTCCCACATTTACATCTGGAGATATTATAGTTGACAATACCTCGACTGGCTTTCGTGTAAACAGTCGTCAGGATGGTTGGCAAACTTATACGGCTAGTGGTGAAGAGCACTACGGAGGTAGTCACAGGTATAACCGGTTAATAGGCGGTGGTGATAGGGCAACATGGACGTTCCGGGTATCTAAACCCGGTAGGTACAATGTTTATGCATGGTGGTATGACGGTGAGCACAGACCGACTGATGTTCCTTATACGATAAATCATAAAGATGGCTCCATAACCGTAAAAGTCAATCAACAAAAAAATGGCGGAAGATGGAATCTACTGGGAACATACCGTTTTGATTTATATGGGAGTGTTTTTGTAACTGATAGAGTGAGTTCGGGCAGCGACATTGTTGCCGATGCAATAAGAGTATTATACATAGGGAGCTAGTATAATAATTACTCCATTAATATATAATTTTTAAAAAATTGAAGTAAAGACAATATTGATTGATATGAATAAATTGGTAGAAGCGAAAAACATTATCAAAAATAATATTTACTTAACATTAGGCACTGTTAATAAAGAAGGTGATGGGTGGGTAACTCCCTTATTTTTTGCTTATGACAAGAAATATAACTTTTACTGGATATCACCGAAAGGTTCTGTTCATGCAAAAAATAGTTCTAGAAACCCAAATTCGACAATTGTGATTTATGATTCACAAACCCCAAAGTGGACAGGAATAGCGGTATGGGTTAGGGTAACTGTTGAAAAATTGAAAATAAAGACTGAAATCCAAGACGGGCTAAAGTGTATCTTTGATAGACTTAAAGAACCAGTTTGGCCATTAGAAAAAGTTACGGGTAAAGCTATTTATCGCGCATATAGGGCAATACCTAATAAGTTTTGGATTACGGATGATGTTAAAATAAACGGAGAAACGGTAGATGCTAGAACTGAAATTAATTTAAATGAATTAGATGAATAATGAACTTCAAACATGAATCTTATCAGACTTGCAAACGTAAACGATATCGACAATTTAATAAAAATTAAACCTCAACTTACCAGGGAAGAAATATCAAAAAGACTTCTGAGACAAAAAGAGGGCGATGTCGAATATCTTGTTTTAGAAAAGGATTCTGAGCTATTAAGTTTTGCATTTCTTAAATATAAGGGAAAGAAAACGCACCCCGAATATCCCGACATTGAAGATCTTTATACAAAAAATGGGCAAAGAAGAAATGGTTATGCAACGAAACTAATAAAAGAATGCGAGAAAAGGGCAAAAGAAAAGGGATTTGGAAAGATAGGTCTGGCGGTTAATCCAAAATTAAATAGGGATGCTATGAAATTTTATGAGAAGATCGGCTACAGACATGACGGTAAAAAATCTTATATCGACGCTGTATATAATGGAAAAGAAGATTGGGTAGTAGATTTAGAAAAAAAGCTGTAATTCAAATATGAAATTGAATTTGAGAATATGTAAAAACCTCTTATGTTTCTGCTCCTAAAAAATGCTTGTGTCCGTGCGTGCTACATAATGAAAGCAAAAATACTTCTCTCTAAAACCGGAAATAATTTGTAACGCGCATTTCTGTCAACTTGCAGTAGTAAGGGGGTATGGTGGAACGAAAAACGTAATTGGAATAAGTATAAGCGAGCTAGTTAAATTTGTAATTAAAAAATTAATTTTATAAGTAAAAAAGCGGATGAATAATAGAATTCACTAACTCTTGAAATCTGCAAAAAGAATTTACTTTCAAACTAAAAAGATTAAACTTTATAATAAATGAATATGTCCAATAAAAATAAAAATCGCGACACCCATTCGATCATTGGTCTGGTATTGATGTTTTTGGTAATAATTTTCTCTGGTTTTAGTATAAACGTATCCTTTATTTTACTAGCTGTATTTATTGTTTGGGGATACTTTATTGTAAAAAGACAAAATAATCTGCTAAAACCCAAAAAATGTTTCCTTATATTTCTGTTTATGATTTCAGGAATGTTATTTGTCATATTTACTGAGAACTTAGAAAATATCTTCAGAATCAACAATAAACTTGTCGCATTAATTCTTAGTCTTATTCCTTCCATAATTTACTTCATCGTAGACAAAAAAGCCAAAAGATAATCACGTTTACACACTCGTCGGTTGAGCCGGTTTCACATATAGCGGTTTTAAACGGTTTTTAAAAGAGTTTTAATAAACGGCTTCTGGATGTAAAATACCATTATGGGTTTATCCGTCGGGATAGTGGGATTGCCGAATGTTGGTAAGTCGACACTTTTTAACGCACTACTTAAAAGGCAACAGGCGTATGTTGCCAATTTTCCTTTTGCGACAATTGAACCGAATATTGGTGTAGTTCCTGTTCCCGATATTCGTCTTAAAAAATTATCAGAAGTTGTTAAAGAATCTGAAAATCTAGATCACTTGCCGTCTGAAATTCACGCGACTGTTGAATTTGTTGATATCGCCGGACTTATTGCCGGCGCTCACAAGGGTGAGGGGTTGGGAAATAAATTCTTGAGTCACATACGTGAGGTTGATGCGGTGTGTCATGTGGTTAGGGCATTTTCAGATCCTGATATTATTAAAGAGGGGACCGTGGAACCCAAAACGGATCTGAATGTTGTTCAAACGGAACTAGCTTTGGCTGATCTTCAAACATTGGAAAAACAAAAAGATCCCGGAAACACACCCGACAAAGAATTGAGAAAACGTTGGGAGATAATAACAAAATTTATAGACATTCTTAATTCCGGTACGATGATTCAAATCATCACACTTACTGATGAGGAAAGAAAAGTTGCCAAAGAACTGGGACTTTTTGCAGCCAAACCGATCTTAGTTTGTTTGAATGTCAATGAAGAAGACCTGAGAGAGGCTAATAAAATTGAGCTTAAGTTTGCTGATGATACAGGTTTGCATGCGTCCCAGGTTATAGGTATTTCAGCAAAGATCGAGTCGGAACTGGCGACTTTGGATGAGGGTGATCAGAAAAATTATCTTGCGGATTTGGGAATTAAAGAATCGGGATTGGAAAGATTAATTAAAAAGGCTTTTGAAACGCTGGGATTAATCACATTTTTAACAGCAGGTGAAAAGGAAGTTCGGGCATGGACCATTAAAGAAGGTTCAACTGCCTTGCAGGCCAGTGGGGTAATTCACACCGACTTTATGCAAAAGTTCATTAAAGCAGACGTTTGCGATTATCACGACTTTATTCATTACGGTTGGAAAAAAGCCCGAGAAGAAGGTAAAGTCCGCTCGGAAGGAAAAGACTATATCGTCAAAAATGGAGACGTGATTGAATTTAGGATAGGTAAGTAAGATTTTAATACTGAAATCAACTATAATATTTACTTTTTTTATACTTAATTATATTATCTTGTATCCATTTGAAATTATATTGCATTATTACAATCAGATATTTATATAAATTATATTATGTCAGAGAGGAAAGCTTTAGTACAAATGTGCGTACTAATACAAAAGGGTGGATTTTGTGGTTGTCATGATGAAACCCCCTCTTCGGGTTGTGTGCAGACTAACGGTTGCCGGATATGTGGAGAACTGCTCTCCAGGATTGATCCTGCGTCAAAAATCCAATGTGATGTTGGTAGGAAAAATCTCAAAACATTGGAAATAGGTTCTTGCGGTTCGTGACCATAAAAAGCGGAAAACCCTCCGGTAATTGCTAATTTCTAAATGCCAAGATTTTTGTTATACTTCATTTTGATATGAATAATTATGAACTGACGGTTGTTTTGGCCGGAGGAGTTACTCCTGCCAAGAAAAAATCCGTTTCGGAAAAAATCGAAAAACTCGTAAAAGAAGGCAAGGGAAAGATTGCCAAGGTTGACGAGTGGGGTAAGATTGACCTGGCTTATAAAATTAAAAAGGAACCTGCGGGCTTTTTTATCCATTATAATTTGGAAACGGAAGGATCCGTTGCCAAAAACATGAAAGACAAATTGAGGCTTGATAATGATATAATAAGATACTTAATAGTAAAAAAAGATTAGAGTATTAAAGCGAATAGAGCTCTTTTTTCTTTATTCTTATATTGCTGTTTACTAAATTCATGGCACGGAGTTTAAATAAAGTTACACTTATCGGGAATTTAACCAGGGATCCTGAGATGCGCTATACACCTGCGGGGGCTGCTGTTTGTACTTTCGGATTGGCGACGAACAGGCAGTGGACGACTGACACGGGTGATAAAAAAGAGGACGTTGAATTTCACCGTATAGTTGCATGGAATAAGC
>Ga0265297_10002743_pt1 | contig 34392 bp, 28 predicted proteins | sample Munlanlwell13791_FD_192502 | JGI IMG/M metagenome (GOLD analysis project Ga0265297, IMG submission 192502) | Leachate microbial communities from a municipal landfill in Southern Ontario, Canada - Leachate well 137-91 | ecosystem: Engineered > Solid waste > Landfill > Unclassified | place... | reverse complement strand
TATAGATATATTCTATGACGCTCTCGCTGTGGGTATTATTCCCGAATATGTCTTCCGAATCATTCTGCGTGACCGATCTTGACCTCTTTGCCTGCGAGCCTGTTATCATGTAAGTATCCACCGTGTTTGACGTGAAAGCGCTGCCAAACACATCAAGACCCTCCGTACTCCCGAAACCGTTCGCGTCCACAAGCAGATTCTTGTCGTCATACTTGTACTCCACGAAGCTCGTGGAACCGCTCATGGAGCCGTCCGCGTTATCATAATTCATCGTGCTGGCCGTATTGACTAATTTTATCTGCCCGTTTACAACCGCGTAACGATGATCGGTAACGCCCTCATATGTATTTAAAAAACCATCATCGCCGCTGACGGTGGTTTTTCCGACGGCGCTTATCAAGTTATCGCTCGAATCATATTCATACGTCGTCACGCTCTCGCTTATGCTCGTGCTCAGGTCCCGGTTTATCTGGCTGTCTTTCGAGACCACGGAAGTAATCCTGCCGGCGCTATTAAACGTGTATTTTGAATCTGTTATATAACTGTTGCCATAGGCGTCCTTTGTTACCTGATGGTAACTTGTGAGATTATCTCCGTCATAAGTGGGGTTTGACCAGTCGGAGATGGACATGACTTCCCCGAGCGCGTCTTTCATGACTTCATGATAAGAAGTAAGCTTTCTGCCGCTATCATACGAATCTCTCGTGGTAGACCATTGCCGGACAGAGGTGGTCCCGTATGGATCAGTGATTGTCTCCGTGTAACCAAGGATGTATTTACCGGCGTTTGTGCCGGAATCAGCCCACCATACGGAATCAGGGGAATAAACGGCGTCGCGCCATTGGATCTTCGTGGCGTTGCCCAGGGCGTCGATTACCTCCGCGTCATAAGAAACCAGGAGTCTGTTGGAGTTATACCGCATGTTTTTGGTGGTCTTCATGCTCTTGTATCCATAAGAATCCACCATGATCTCGTTCTCGATCGAAGAAGGCAGGCCGTCCGTATAATTAACCCGGGAACCGTCCTTGTTCATGACGTAATTAAATTCGCCCGCCGCGGATACCGCGTCTATCGTGTTGCCTTTCGCCTTCATAAGCTGGTTCTGGATATCCTGAACGCTTTGGCCCTTTTCCATGTTTTGGAGATATAGATTTCTATTTACTTGCCATTGGTTATATATAGATTTAACGCGCTCTGATTCTATGTTCTGCCTCCTGTTCATCTCCTCCAGCTGTCTCTTGACCATCTCCTTGACGGCCTCCAGGCGCATGAAACCGGAACGTTCCTCGTATTTCTTAGTGGGGATCAGCTGGGACCTGAAAGAGACCTCCGTCTCTTTTCCCCCGCTTTCCACATTGCTCTTATTAAATATTTTATTGGATATGAAATCTATCGCTTTGGGTAAGAATTGCGGTATGGTAGGGTGGGCTTGTATGGGCGAAAAATCCGTTGCCCAGGCAATATCATATGCGATAAAAGTAACAACCAATATAACAGCTATTACTTTTATCCATTTTTTATTCTGCCAGTCTAACATCGGCCTTGCCCCCCTGTTAAAAAAAATAGCCGAGTTACCTAAAAAAAGAAACTACTTGCTTCCTCTTTTTCGGCAACTCGGCTATCCTTGTCAGGACCCGTAGCTTTGCGTCCCCAGATTACTCTGGGTTTGCTATTATCGGAGAGGTTTTAAATTTATTTTTAATACTTTTTAAATATACTTAATTTACTGGGAAAAAATTTAATTTTACTACCATCCTCTACTATATAGTATATATTATATACTAACTTTTGTCAAGAGGCACTTATTAAATTTTTTTAAAAATTATATTTTAACACCAACCGCAGGGCACTATACGGCAGAAGAGCCCTTATCTACCTTGTTTTTTATCTCTAACAACAAGGTTATTACCTCGGATGCTGTAAAAAATATGAAAAAGTACACCAAACCCAGCAAAAGGCCTATAAACCCAGTTGTTCTTGTCGCTTCCGGGGTGCCGCCACCTATAAATATCACTATACTGGCCACAACTCCAATTACAGCGGAAACCCATGCCAATACTTTAAATATTGTAGCGCCAATGCCTAAAAACTTATACCCATTATCCATTTAAAACCCCCTTTCTTAAATACTGCTTTTATAACAAACTATGATACGGTTTTGATACGGTTTTGGTAGCCCCAAGGGGATTTGAACCCCTGTCTGATGGCTGAGAACCACCTGTCCTAGACCAGGCTAGACGATAGGGCCTACTTTTTAAAGCACTTATTGTTAGTCTTAACCTCCATACCTATCAAGGCCTAGCCTTTATCGTTTAAAATGGTAAGGTATAGTTTAATGATATTTTTAAAAAAGTCAAGCAAAAAATGCCTATAGTCTTTTTTGCGCAATCAGCTGCGACCAAGCGCGCAATCTGCATGGCGAAGACGGATAAGACAAAATCCATATATACCAGAAAAACATTGACACTTTGTCTATTATTGGGTATTATTTGATAATAATAAACATGTCTACTATAATTGGGACGGGCATAAGCACTAAATTAGACTCATTGGCGGCTGGTAAAGAAGCGGCATTAAACGCTTATTACAATTTGGGCAGATACGACCCGGATATAGTAATCACTTTCATTTCCACCATATTCGAACAGGGAGAGGTCATAAAAGGCGTAAAATCCGTAATAAAAGACACTTCCTTGATAGGCTGCAGCAGCATAGCCACCATATCAACACATGGACCAATGAGGAATTCGGTCGCGGTATTCGCCATAAGCTCCGATTCCCTTGGTTTTTCCTGCGGAAAAAACCTTAGGATCTCCCAAAATCCACGCGCCGCGAGCCATAAAATCGCGATAGAGGCGGCCAAATCCACAAATAAAACAAAAAATATATTTTTGATGTTTTCTGATTGCTTATCAGGCAACGGAACGGATATAATAAGAGGGGCCCAGGAATTATTCGGAACGAGTTTCCCCATAATAGGCGGATGCGCCACGGATGAGATGCTCTTTCAAAAAACATATCAATATCTGGATAATAATGTCTATACCGATTCCGCCGTAGGTTTACTCGTAACGGGGGACATGGCAAAAGGCATCGGAAGCGCCAGCGGATGGCAGCCCCTTGGAAGACCCCATAGCGTAACGCGCGCGAGGTCGAATCTGATAAAGGAAATAGATAAAAAAGCGGCCAGCGAGATCTACCAGGATTATTTTGAAAAGTCGTTTGAGGAATTAAAAAAAGAAAGGATCAGCCGCCTTGGCATAAACTACCCTATCGGCCTGCTGGAAAATAAACAAAAGAATCAATGCGCCGTAAGGATGCCCCTCAGGATAGAAGACGACGGCACGCTGGTCCTGAGCGCCGAGATAGAAGAGGGCGAAGACATAAGTTTAATGATAGGGGACAAAGACCTCGTTTTAGACTCCGCTAAAAAGGCCTGCCTTGAGGCCCTTGGAAATATTAAAAATAAAACCGCGAGGTTTGCCCTTGTATTCAGCGATATCGCCCGTCTTCAGCTATTGCGCAAAGACGCGCGCGAGGAAATAGACGTGATAAAAAATATCCTTGGTAAAAATATACCCATCATAGGCTGTTATACCTGCGGGGAATACGCGGAATCGCGGTTTAATAACCACGACATAACCATAACGGTATTCGCGGAATAGACATGAATGACTATATAGCCATCCTGCTTGCCTTGATCACGATCATCATCGTGATACTGTATTATCTTGAAAAGAACAAGTACATCGGCCTGGAAAAGACAAATAGGCGGCTCCAGGATATAATAAACCAGCTGGATTCACAGGCTAAAATAATAATAAAGACAGACCTCGCCCTAAACAAGGTCCAGGATGAGCTGGATAAGAAGATAACGGGATTATACACGCTTCACGAGATAGGAAAGAAAATAAGTTCCACCTTTAACATAGAAGACATGTTTGTCTCGATAAACCACCCGCTGGTATCCAAACTGGGTTTTTCCAAGGCCATCATAATGCTGAAGGACAGCGCGTCCGATGCCATGATGACCAAAACGGCGGTGGGTTATTCTGACAACGAAATAAAAGCAATAGAAACAGAACTGAACCAGGCCCGTTTTCATGATCTGTTTTTCAAAAAAGGCGCCCTTACCCTGGTAAACAGGGGGGAAGGCGTAGTTAATCAGGAAGACGACTTGCTGGACCTGTTCAAGACAGAGTCATTTTTGACAACGCCCATTGTGGTCAAGGATGACGCCATGGGATTCATACTGATGGGGAACACCTCTTCATACGCCAAGGTAACCGAGGGCGACTCCGAACTCCTGTCCATATTAGCCAGCCAGATAGGTACATCCATAGAAAATACAAGGCTGTACACCGAACTTTTCAACTCTCACCAGGCACTTGAAAGAAGGGTAAAAGAACGTACCGCGGAACTCGCGAAACTAAACGAGGAGTTAAAACGGCTCAACAAGGTAAAATCGGATTTCATATCCGCCGTATCGCATGAACTGCGCACGCCCTTGACGTCCATAAAGGGTTATGCCTCGATACTCATGACAGGCAAATTAGGGGAAGTAACCCAGATACAGAAAGAACGCCTTGAAAAAATAGACAAACATTCCAACAACCTGACTCACCTGGTGAATAACCTGCTGGACATAGCTAGGATTGAGTCAGGCAGGGTCCAGATGGACATAAAAGAGATACCCATAAAAGACATGCTTGACTCGATAGTGGACATCATAACGCCGCAGGTTAAAGAAAAAGAGCAGACATTGAAAATCAATACCAGGGCGAAGATAGATAAAATAAAGGCTGACTCAGGCCAATTGGAAAGGGTACTATTGAACCTGTTGAGCAACGCCGTGAAGTTCACTCCGAATAAAGGGAGGATCAGCGTCGATATCGATGAAAAAGAAGAAACCGTGCAATTTACGATTGAAGACACCGGCATAGGCATATCAAGGCAGGATCTGGAGAAGGTGGGCCAGGAATTCTTCAGGGCCGACAACGCCCTGCAGCAGAACATAAAAGGCTCCGGGCTCGGCCTGTCCCTCGTCAAAAAAATAATAGAGGCTCACGAAGGAAAGATCTGGGTTGAAAGCGAGCTCGGCAAGGGCACTAAATTCATATTCACTCTGCCAAAAATCCAAAAGGGGTAAAAATGCTAAGAGAAAAGATACTGATAACGGATGATGATCCGGACATACTGGATGTCCTGAGGATAACGCTTGAGACGGAGGGATACCAGGTAATGGAGGCGCATAACGGCCAGGAGGCGGTGGATATAATAAAAAAGACGCCCCCCGACCTGTTAATAACGGATTTCAAGATGCCTGTCATGTGCGGCGACGAGGTATGCAGGATATTGAAACAAGACATACTGATACAGCACCTGCCGATCATAATGCTCACCGGAAAGGGAGAGATATCTGATAAGGTCCACGGCATAAACGCGGGCGCGGACGACTACATGGTAAAACCCTTTGAACCGGAGGAACTGGTGGCAAGGGTCAAGATGGTCCTCAGGAGGGCCGCGCGCGACCTGGACGCCAATCCGCTCACCCGGCTCCCGGGAAACGTATCTATCATAAACGAAATACAGAAGCGCATAGACAAAAACGCGCCATTCTCTGTCTGTTACATCGACCTTGACAAGTTCAAGGCGTTCAATGACAAGTACGGCTTTGGGAAAGGCGACGAGGTCATAAAAAACACGGGCAGGATACTGATAAACTCCGTTCAGGAAAAAGGGACTCCCCAGGACTTCATCGGACACGTGGGTGGGGATGATTTTGTGCTGGTGACCATCCCTGAAAAGGTAGACAATCTGTGCAAATACGTGATAAGCAAATTCGACGCGATGGTCCCTGGATTATACAGCGAAGAAGACAGGGAAAAAGGCTACATAATAGGCAAAGACAGGCAGAAAAAGACGCACAAGATCCCGCTCCTTTCGATTTCCATAAGCGTGGTGGGCAATGACAAACGGAAGATAAACCATGTCGCGGAAATAGGCCAGATCGGCGCCGAACTTAAAGAATACGTCAAATCTCTACCCGGAAGTAACTACGTCAAGGAACGCCGCAAAACTACCTGATTGAATCCAAACCCTCTTTCGCGTCAACATAGGCGGGATCTAACTGCAGGGCCTTTTCAAAAGATTCCCTGGCTTCCTGAGACATCCCTTTATTTTTATAGGCCTTTCCCAGATTCCCCCAAAAAGCGGCCTTATTAGGATCGATGTTTATTGCCTTTTGATAAAACCTTATAGCGGCATCATATTGAGCGATTTCTAAATATATATTTCCTATATTATTATAAGTCAGCGGATAGTTTGGATTTAACTTCAATGCCTCCGTGTATTCTTCCATCGCCTTTTTAACATCGCCCTTTTGCTTATAGATTATGCCTATATTATTATGCGCCACATAATCCTTAGGATTGAGTTCCACGGCTTTTTTAAATTCTTCCAACGCCGCGTCATAGTTCTTTTGATTGGCATAGATGGTCCCAAGATTGGCGTGTGAACCCGCATCTTCCATGCCTAGCCCGGCTACTTCTTTATATTTTTTTATCGCCTCATCATAAGAACCTGATTTAGCCAACAGCACGCCCAGATTAACCCTCGCTTTTGTGTTATTAGGGGAATATCTCAAAACCTCTGCATACAACATCGCTGGATCAGCCCACACATCAGCCCGCCTGATAGTTAAAAAACCATAAAATATCACCACGGCGACAACTATGGCGCTGACCACCCGAGACCAAATCGCTGACCTTTTTCTCAATTCAGAGAGATATATTGCCAATAACGCGAAAAATCCAACAGACGGTATATACAACCAGGCCTCGCCCATAAAATAATTAAGCGGGAATATATTGGAATAAGGCAGTAAGGTTATAAAAAACCAGGCTATGGCGAAAAATTTCAACCTTGACGAATAGAAAAGAACCCAAGCGAAAATAAGTATCGCGAATACGCCTATTACCGATAAAAAGACTTCGTCCTGAAAAAAAGATGCGGCGGGCGCGATATCCCATTCCATATGCAGTCCTATCGGAAAAAATAATAACCTCAGGTAAATCATAAAAACCTTGCTGAAGGTCAAAAGCCTTAAAGGCAAGGAGATTAATCCTGTCGTGGTCTCTGAAAGTTTTCCTCCTGTAAAATTAAAAACCGTCAATCTGAGATACGCGTATATCGCCACTATGACAAAAAATACCCAGATAAGATCCGGCCTGTGCTTCTTCGTCTGCTTTGCCTTGTCGGCAAAACACCACAAATATAACATCAGGACAAGCGGGAATATCACGGTTATTTCTTTGCTCAGGATAGATAATATGAAGCTGACTATTGAAAAAAAATAAAACAAGCCGCCCTGCCTGTCTGACTCGACATTTTTATACAGGACATATAAAAGCGCCGCCGCGAAAAAGAACATGCCGGAAAGAAGATCCGATCGGGACGCGATATAATTCACGGGCCAGGACAATACGGTATGAACACTAAACAATAGACTCGTTATTATGGCGGCGTCCTGTTTTTTTGAAAGGTTGTATATAAAAAAATATACTGTCAACCCGCTGAAGACATGTATCAAGACACTGGATAGGCGATATCCTAATGGATTCAACTGCCAAAAATTATAATCCAGCATAAATGACAAGGATTGAATCGGCCTGTAAAAATTACTGTATATGCCACTTCCATAAAATAAATGTGTCTTAAATATATCCCTGATATGAGAAAAATTTTTAATCAAGGGATTGTCTAATATGAGGGCATTATCATCAAAGAGGAAAACGCCTTTTAACAGGGTCCTATGATAGACTAAAATACCTACGGTTAATATCAATAATACTATTAGATAATGGGGTATTATTTTGGACGAGGAACCTTTATTTTGTCCTTTTTTCATATTAAGATTGGCGCGCGGGGCGGGACTTGCGAGCTTCGCAGCGGCGAAGCGAGTCCCGAGTCGTTCTATTTCTACAATATAAGCGACGAGGGAAATCTGATGCTCGCCTCAAGCTTATCTAATTTTCCCCTTCACAGCGACATAAAAAATAAAGCCTGCTTCGGGATCAAATTTTGCCTTTAGCAAAATTTGGTGCGCGGGGTGGGACTTGAACCCACAAGGCCGAAGCCATACGCCCCTCAAACGTACGTGTCTGCCAATTCCACCACCCGCGCCCGTGGCTGCGCTAAGCTGTATAAGCTATAAATCTATCTCTTAACGCAAACAAGCCTATTATATAGAACATAACGCCAAATATCAAGAAAATTGGCAAATTAGAGATAAAGTTATAACGAGAATTTGTCCAATTTGTCCGGTATTTTCAGAGATAAAATGCTATAACTTATTATCTCCGAAATAGATAAGAAATGTCCACTTATTCATGGTGGACATTTTAAATAGAAAATTTTATTGGATTTGCTTTACCACGCGGTTAAAATTATATACTATTTCTGGAATCTACTGATGGCATAGCGAAATTAAAATCTTGATTTTTACCTGGAGCAATAGACATTGGTTCGGAAAACGCTGCATCTATAATTGTTACAACTCCATTGGTCCCATCAACGTTAACTACCTGACCATCTTTAAATACTGCTGTCGCAACCTCGGTTTTCATTACCATCAAAAGTTTAGACTCTATTTGTTGTTATAACGAAATTTTATCGTTCGAAATTTCTTAATTGAGATATAGCCTAAAAGGCAAATAATACCTATCACACTCAAAAATACTATTGCCATACCATCTGTATTATGCATATTAGCCTTAACCAGCAATTTCAAATATGGAAGTCTACCCTCCAGTTTATTGAACGATTTATTATATTTAGGAGTTAGATCTCTTTCGATATACGGGAATTTGACGCGGATTTCGTTCATAATTTTGCCCAAAACATCTTCCATATACTTTTGTGTTTCTTTATCGGCATCAGTATAAGCTATTTCGTTAAGTTCAGGCTCTATTTCAACAAAGCTTATTTTTGCCCACCAAAGCTGAGAATCGGCCCTATCCAGGGAGATCGACATGAAAGGATTACCATTTCTTTTTATATAAATTCTGCTCCGCATATCATGAACAGTAAGTATAGGTTTCATTGAGTAAGGGTCCAGCCCTAGCTGGGTAAGTCTTTGTTTAAAATCTTCTTGCTGAGAGGAATTAACTATAGCAAGCATAGAATATTTATTTGGATCTTTAATTTCTCCTGGATATTCGATTTTAAATTTTATTTCTCCTCTATCCAAAGGATTACTGCTAATATTACTTAATTTAATCTGCATTAATTCTCTTCCGCTCTTTTTATCATCAGGATCGGTATGATTTATGCGGCGACGATGCCTAACGCCACTTTTCATATTAAGAAGCTGAAGAGAAGGCGTATCATAGTAGGTATCCCAAAATTCTTCGAGATTCCAATAAGAGGTAAAGAGGGAATCTATCTTTTGTAAATATTCCTTATCGTCAACATACCGATCTTTAAGAAAAGCCCATACTTCATCAACTTTATCGATCGGCACAAGTAGTTTATCCTCCTGCTCAATGCGTTGCTTGTTATAACCAGAAGCCGAAAAATCTTCTTCTTCGGCGCATACAAAAATACTTGGAATAGAAAAAATAATAAATAATAAAATGATAATTTTTTTCTGCTCCACAAACATGTGAGACATATGCTTCATTGTTTTAATTCTCCTTTTCTGTAAATCTTAATGAGCTACCTTTAAAAGATCCCACCCTCTCGATAATACGTATTTAAACCAATACCCTGCCGCAAGCGATGTGACAATAGCTGCCAAGACCAATGTTACAAAGAATTTTTCGTTAATAATGCCGAGATCGAAAACGACAGTAGCAAGAACAATCCCGGGACCACCCCTTGTATTCATGGCCACTCCAAGATTGAAACTCGATAACCAATCCTTCTTGATGATTTTGGCGGCCAGCATTGTTCCGGATATCTCGAACGCTGAAGAAAATAGCAAAAACCATATAAAAAACCCTAAATCAAAATGCCGGATTAAATCTATCTTTAAGCCTACTACAGCGAAATACACCGGGATGAAAAAAGCTAACCCTATTTCCTTAATATGGTTTTTCTCTTTCTCGAATTTTTCATTGGGCATTAAGCCGATTGCTATACCGGCAAGGAACGCACCAAAAACTATGTTGATGTTCAAGATGCTGGCAAGCGCCGAAAAAAGAAAGCAAATAAACAGAACATAGCCTGCGACCGAGGATTTTATCAACAGGTTATATCTAAAAGCATTGCCTAATTTTATTATCTTCGGCATTAAAGTAAGGGCTAACACAAAGAAAATGATAGTAACCAATACGGCAGTTACTATGCCTGACATCGACATCGCCGTAGCGCTGACAAGGCCGGTTGCAATAGCCAGCGCAATCCAGAGCATAACATCCTGTATTGTTGCGGCCGCTAATACGACTTTGGCAAAATGCGAATTAATGACATTAAGGTCTATAAAGATTTTAGAAATAACCGGGATTGAGGTCACAGCTACAGCCACGGCAACTACGATCTGCAATGCCAGCATATTGTTCTTGGTGCCGAGATACGGTGAAAAATCATAAATATAGGGGGCGATCCAGCCAGCAAAAAAAGGTATGACAGTCGCGCCTAAAATAACCGCCCAAATTATTTTTTTATCTTCTTTACTGAATTTTTTCTGAATCTCGAAGCCCGAGACAAACATTAACAAGATTAATCCAAGCCAATAGATCATCGAAATCAGCTTGCCTTCTTCAACAAATGCGTTAAATAACCAATTATGAATATCCGGGAAAAAATGGCCAAGTACCGTAGGCCCTAATAAAAACCCGCCAAATATTTCACCTATTACTTTCGGAAGTTTATGTTTATGAAAAACATAGCCGAAAAAATGCGCCGAAACCAACAATGATGTTATGGCGAAGAAAAATCTCGTTAATTCAAGATTACTTAATATGATTGATGTTGTAACATTCATGATCGTTTAATTGAAATCTAGGCTGTGCATCCCCTTTTGAAACCAATGCCTCAGCAAGTTTCTTGCGTCGAAGTTTTCTTACCGTAACTGAAATATTGTCAAAAGACAACGCCTCGCCCAAGTCTTCGTTGTCCAGACAAAGAGAAATATCCTCAAGAAGTTTCTTGATATCGCTGTCTTCTAAATTTCTATCAGCGTTAATTGATTTAACGCTGGATGAGAAAATATTGGAGAAAATGTTAGTATTCAAATCCCACCTGGTGCCGGTTAGGGAAAGATATTGATACCCCAAGCGGCACAAATGCAAGATTGCCGGAATCTTTACTCTAGTATTTTCGTTAAAAGCCATCTTTCCCTGTCCTTTTCTTCAGCTCTGGTTTCCCGGTGGGCACAACGTTCTGTTAATAGCACCACCCACAAGGCCATTCTTATTGACAAAAAGGGTATAATGTATATTGTAATACAAAAAATATAGGATGTCTATTTAAAAATTTTTGCACTTTTTGGTTATTACAGCATACATTTTACAAGATAATAACAGCCGTATCTAAGGCTGAACGTAAGATCAGATAAGCTAAACAAACGAAGCTATGTTTCTTGCCCCACGAAATCTATCAATGCACAGGCAATTGAAGATATCGCGGTTGATTGCTTAAAGAAAATCTTCGCTGATAATCACAAGAAAAGCGATCACAAAAACAAGCAAGAAATCGAAGCTCTTCTCTCTCCTATCTGGGATATACTTTTCCCCCAGGAGAAACGACGCATTCTTAAGGCATTAGTCAAAGAGGTTGATTATAGTGCGACTAGCAAAAAACTTGGGATTATACTTAATGGTAGCGATCTACGGCTTGAGTTTGGAGTTGATTTAAAACAAGTAAGACCTTTGAATAAATGGCACAAAGAAATAGAAATCGAAAAGGAGCCAAAGATTAGAAAGAATCTGATCCTAGCCTACCAATTACAGCATCTTCTTGACGAAGGCAAAATACAAAATTCAAAACAAGCTGCTCAGTGGCTCAACACGATCCAAGTTAGGATAGACCAAACCATGAATATGCTTCTCCTATCCCCAACCATCCAAGAAGAGATAATTTGCTCCGAAAGCAAAACCCTTCACCTTATCCCAGAATACAAACTGCGCGCTATTGCCAATGAAGTTAACTGGCAGAAACAGAGCCAAATGTGGCAAGGCTTACTCAAAATTCCTAGTTAATGCCCAAATTACTCCTCTAATATCCCGAAATATAGTCGATAAAGCCATTAACTAGGAAGCATTAACTAAAAGGCAATTCGGAGATAAAGAGATAGGCTGGCGAGATTTATCCGGCTATTTTAGACGAACTCCTAGGAAGATAACATTACAAGATCCAAAACAAATAATTGCTTCAGAAAATAACGTCCTAACTCTTTGACACATCGCGAGATAAAAAATACCCTGATCAGCATTGCTAACCAGGGTTTGATTTATCTCTCTATCTGGAATTTGAGAGATTTATTTGGCTGCCCTGTGATGCAGGCCGTCTATATTCTGGGTAAATACCGAGACTCTCTCGAAATGCCTTTCCATTTCCTTTATGATTTCATGCGCTCGGTTTGGCTTTGCCCCGCGGCACTTTTCTTCTATCCTTGCAAGATATTTCCAGGTAATGTGTGGTTTTGTTTCAAGAGTCTCTCCTGCAAGGGCCATTTCTATAGAGATGCCATCTTCTGTGACTGTGTCGTTATATAGCCCGCTTATACCTCTATAGGTGGGAAGCCCTGAATCCGCTGATATGCCGGCGCCTGTTATAAATAAAACGCTTTTAGCGCCTTTTAATAAATTTGTAATCCTTTTGATCTTATCCTGATCCGATGATTTCTTTACTTGTACTTTGGGCAAGGTTTTACCTCTGGAATTATATTAGAATTATCTTTATGGATATAAAGATCCCTTTGGAGCATATGTTCGCTACAATAGATTACTTTACATTCTCCGTACTTGGTTATTCTTTTATAAGCAGTGAGGTTAAAGGGAAACATTAAGCCCAAAGACTCAGTATCGTGCTTTTTAATAGCGTCCTGGACTGTTCTCTTATTAATATTACTTATATCTCTTTTTGTGATTAGCTTGGTTTTCAAATTGATACAATTATTACAAGCATAGGTAGGCATTTTAACTTCCTTTATATATGCCTATTGTAGCCCTTTTTGATTATGGGTGTCAATAGAAGTTGGTCTTACAATAACCTCTGAGTACGCTTTGTCAGTTATTCTGAAATAGAAAATTCTACATTTACCACGGCGTTGACTTTCTTCTCCAACGAACTTGTATCGTTATACCCATAATCGGATACATCATAGGAATTAACAGGCGTTATCTGGAAAACACCCATTCTGGCTGAACGCATGACACCTATCTTGTTGCCAGTTGAAACAGCCATCTGCTCAGCTCTTTTCTTGGCATTACTAGTTGCTTCTGCTAGCATTTCAAGTTTAAGTTCTGGAAGTTTTGTATAGAAATATTCCGGGGCATAAGACATAAATTCTATACCTTTTTCTATAAGCTCTGTAGATCGCCTTGAGATATCGGTTGTTTTTGTAACATCCTTGGAGCGTATCTCTAACCCCTGGGTTAAGCGATAGCCTTCTATTTCGTTTGTATTAGTGCCTTTCTCGGTCTTTTTATATAACACCTCGGTAGCCACTGGGTATATAATAAGCTCTTCTTGTTTCACTCCGTTATTGGAAAGATATTCTTTTACCATAACCAGATCTTCCTTTAACTTGCTGAAAGCATCCACCATCTTTAAATCTTTTCTTGAAAAGCTTGATGTCCACACCATATAGTCTGATACAATATTTTTTTCAGCTGAACCCGTTACCTTTATTACCTCGCTTGAGAATTTTTTGATCTTGATAAGCCCCTGTGAAAATATCACTGTAGATACAATAGTTGCCACCACAAAACATATTCCCAGAATAATTATCTGGGTACTTCTTAAAACCTTAATCCCTTCCATGCTCCCTCCTTTTGGTTATAAATATGGTCTGTAAAATGCAAAAAACCCTCACAGAAATTTCTCCTATGAAGGTTTTACTTTTTTAATGTCCGGGATTTACCCCTTCTTAACTCGGGACTGCTATTTAATTGTAGTTAAATTATATCATACTTTTCTATTTAATCAAGAAAAGCCTTTATGGGTTTCAGTACAAGATTATCATATTCCCCAAGTTTTTAAGGTATCTATAAAATCATAATCTGTCATGTTACAGTGTATCGGAGTAATTGAAATGTAATTCTTGCGGATAGTTTCTATGTCAGCATCTTCTTTGGCGTCAGACTTGATAATTTCTCCGGTAAGCCAATAATAAATACGCTTACGCGGATCTTCCCGCTTATCAAAACGTTCTTCGACAGCTCTCCCGCTCTGTTGAACTATACGTACACCTTTAATGCGTTTCTTTTCTACGGCCGGAATATTAACATTAAGCAGCGTTCCTTTGGGTAATTTTTTATGATCGAACATCTGCCTGGAGAGCTTTTTAGCAAACTCTGCTGCAAAACTATAATCTGGATTGGTGAATGTAGCAAGAGAAATAGCAAAGGACGGAATCCCAAGAATTGCCCCTTCGGTCGCTCCAGAAACAGTTCCGGAATAAAGAACGCTGTAGCCAACATTTGGTCCGAGATTAATACCGGAAACAACCAAATCTGGTTTTTTCTTTAACAAGGCTCTTATAGCTAGCTTTACGCAATCGGCAGGAGTGCCTGTAGTAGCATAGCCAAAAAATTTTCCACCACGATTTACTTCTTTGACCCTTAGAGGATCAGAGAGAGTAATCGCATGCCCCACCGCGCTTCTTTCAGAATCAGGAGCAACAATTGTTACGCTACCAATCTGACTTAAAGATTCATATAACGCGCGAATACCTTCTGAGAAAATACCATCATCATTGGTTAGAAGAATATTCATAGCTTATTTACTCTCTATAATATCTAAAACTGTTTTATTTAAAACGTTCGCGAGGTTCTCCAAATTTTTATCAGAATTGTTATTATTCTTAAACCATATCTTTACTTTTTCCGGCTCCTCTTGCCCTTTTAAATAAACTTTATCAACTGTTTTTTGTTGAAAAATAAAATGAGGCTCCACATCAATCGAGGGAATATCAGAAAAACGGAGTAACCGAATGCGAAAATTTTTCTTACCTGCTGCATTGTCAACAATCGCAATCAAAAACCTATTCAATTTATTTCCCTTACGAAGTTTATTGACTGTCTGATAAGTAAGCCGAATATTCCCATCAAAATTCTTTCTGGATGCTTTAATATCCACGTACCAATCTTCACCATTATATTTAAATCTCAAATCTGTACCAAAGAACTCATCCAGCTTCCTGCTATTGCCCTTGTTTGGGCGAAAATCTAAAGACTGGGTAATCTCTTGACCCAATTTATCCATAAGCCAATTTTTCACCTTCTCAATCCCGATAGCTTCTATTTTCTTATTATCCATCCTTAATCCTTTTTGTCATAGTAATCCGTATCTTCTTGGATACTTCTTTCTTCTTCAAAGATATGCGAAGTCCATAAATCAGCAAAATGTACTAAAAGCGTAAGAGGCATCTCATGGTGTGCTACTTCTCTATTACCTTCCACATACTGGCCGTCATGGTAAAGAATCGCTTGAGCTTCAGAATCTGATAAAGATATATACTTGGCTATTAAGTACAAACTGCGTACCGCTAAACCCATATAAACCTCTTTTGGATTGATTTTATAGGTAGTATTCCTGTGCTTAATTTCCCATTCATTGTCATTTTTTATATATCTGGGTTTTCCTGGCATGCCAATTTTACCTACATCATGCAAAAGCCCTACAATTACGCAAGATTCTTCGGAAATCTGTGGTGCAAGCGTCTCTCTAAATCTCAAAAGTGTTTCTGCAACGCCTACGCTATGTTCCAGAAGCCCCCCTTCTTTATTCAAATGGAACTTTGTACTTGCCGGGCTTGTAAGCCAAGAAGTCTTGCTCTCCAACATACGGATAAAATCACTAAAATCATTCTTCCGCACAACCACCTTGCTTTGTAACTCTCTGTATCTTTGAAGGATATCCATTACGCCTCCGTGTTCTGGGGTCGTTTCTCCCTAACTACTTGCAAAAATTGATCTCCCGGAATCCATTGTTTACTTTTCTGCTTGGACAAAATTTCCCACGGACGATCTGTAATCTCTTCCCAACTCAACTCCTTTAGCCGTTTTAAACCTCCTCGAATCCCTATAAAAACCTTACCCTGAAAAGAATCCGCAATTTTATCCACAATTTCAAAAGGTAGTGTGTGATCCCATTCAATCTGTGGGATTTTTCCGTCCAATCGCCAAGCTACTAAATCATTGAAGATTACCACCGACAACCAACTATGCCTATTTTCCATGGGTTGAGTAGTAAATTGAAATGTCCTTTTCTGTAACTCATGTTTCTCAATGCTTAACAACCCAGAAATTCCATGCTGGACACCCACAAATCCCTTCGACTTGTCCTTTAACTCAGTTATTGTATGCTTTCCCTCGGATAAAGGATTTAACATGCCTTTTGAAGCTGGCCGTTCATATTCATATCCTTGGAAGTTATTTTCGATAAAAGATAGCAATGCCTTCAAGGTATGACGCGTATATTCTGAGATAGGATCAATGCTGCCCATAGACTCTTTCTCAATAATATCAATTATGACACCGGCAATAGATGGAATTTCCTGCGATTTCTGCCAGAACATAAGAACCCGATTATCTTCTTTAGCTATTTTGAGGTTTTCAAATTCTTCAGCTGCCCTTGCAGAATCCGCTGGCGCAATATATGCCATTACAATAGCAGCGTCTTTAAACTTTGATTTTATTCCATCATACTCCCGCTGCAACTGCTTCTCAGTAACCGATCCCTCGTAGATCTTATTCTCGATACCAATAACCCATTTTTTTCCTCTATTCACCCCTGGATCAATCCCTAGCACAATATCAACGAAAGCATTGTCAACCGCACATTCAAGGATACAATCAAATTTTATTTCTGTTTCATGCTCACTGCGCATACGTGATACCAGCCCATTTTTGATTACTTGAAGATCCGGTTCCTTCTTAGCCAATTGCTCAATAAAAGCTAAGAGAAACTGATACCCTAGCCCATGCTCCATTCGAGGATTCAGAAACCATGCCAAAACTGCTGATGCATATTCTTCATAAAATGATTTCTTCCCCGATGCCAAAACCCTAAAAATATTCATACACTAACCTCCTACCCAGTTTAATACTTATAAAATTCCTTCAGCACAACCTTGACGATAGTGCGATAAAGTTAAGTCATTATACTCTTTTATTATCTGCCATAGCTACAGGAAACATGCTGAATATCAAACTTCTTAGTGGCATAATAAATGGGATAAGGCTATTTGCTTGAATTCAAATTCCCTCATAATTTAATTAATTCCTATTTTACGCGGTATTGCATATCTATATTGCCGCACCTGAAAGGCTCTTTCGCCTCCTTCAAGCTCAAGCACTTTAGCACAGACATGCTCATCTGCAAAAGTTCCCGAGCTATCTATGGAACATTTAGATTTAGATTCTGTTGGATTGTTTCTTATTTTCATAAGAAGCTCTGCATCAGCAAGAACTGGGATATTTGCGTTATGTGATATAAGAATGATTTGGCGCTCAGCTTTTGAGTCGAGTATTTTTGGTACTATTTTATTAACGATATAACTATAGCCTAACTCATCTTCTGGTTGATCAATTATGAGAGGCTCGTCTCTAACCATTAGTGCCAGTGTCAATATAGCCGAGCTTTGTTCTCCCGGCGACAGTTCAGTTGTTAAGTCTGCAAAAACATTAGTGCCTTCGCGTTTCACACTAATTTTTGGGATCGGTTCTAGGTCGAATACTTGAAGTTTATGGAGTGACTTCACAACGCCTATGATTGTACATAATACCTGCTGTGTATTTTCAGTAATTCCACAACTCTCACAAAGCGTTGACATTTGACCATCCTTCTTTCTGAATTGTCCATTATTAGAAATGGCCTCCAGCAGTTGATTCGAAGAAACATTCTTAACTAAAAGGGTAAACTGTTCGTCTCGTTTTTGTAATTTTCTATCTTGCGAGGCTATATCGGAATAAATGCCTTTCATTAAATCTAAAAATGACTCAAAACTCGGCTCATCAAGTCTAATACGGATATCAGGCCCAATAAGCTTGTTAAGCTCATCTATTTTTGACTTTCGGGAATCGTTAATCGTCGTACATACATCTCGAAATTCTCTTAGCAATAAACCTCTTGCTTGGTTTAGGTCTTTTATTTGTTCCTCGATATTTTGCAGCTTTGGTAAATCTCGTTTTTCAATTGTGTTAATCTGTATTTGTAACGTCTCGACTTTTCTTAGGAGTTGTTCTGGAGATTCAAACCCCTTGCCTCTTAAAGTTTTTGTTACTTCTTTTTTGTGAACATCATATTCAGCGTCCCACTTTTGTAATAATGGCAATAATGATTTTTGTAGAGCTAAAGAGGCCGTGCTAATTTCTCTTGCTGCTGATGAGATAGATTTATTATAACGTTCAACAGCTTCAGATACGGATTTCAGTATTTCAGGCTGCACCGTCTTATCGTTTTGGAAAATCATCGATGGTATTGATAGGTCATTTATAAGCCCTTTTTCTGTTGCAATTTTTTCCTTAAATCCTTCAATACTTGACTTTACGTCTTCTATTATATTTTTAGTATTATCCCATAATTCATTATCCGTTTCTTTTAAGTGTTCCTTGTCTTGTTTTAATTCTTTTTTAAGCTCTTTCAAATTGCCAACAGACCCAATAAGCTTTTCTTTTTCGTCGTACAGGTCAGCGAGAGAATCAGCATTTTGTTTCAGGTTTTGTCTGAGCTCTTCGCGTTTTTTTCTCTGCTCCGAAAGACCCGATAGTTCATCGATTAAAGACAGTTGGGATTGCACACTCTTACGCAATATACCAACATGACCCTGACTGTAAATTTCTGGCAAAAAGATAGCATTTTCAGGTTCATCAATAGGAATTAGCTCATCGCCATTTTCGTTGTATTCAAAAATCTCAGGTACGCTTCTAATTTTTATAATAGTCTCATCTACGCCATATTCAGGAATAAATTTACGGTAAATACAATAGGTTTTACCGTTTTTTATAAAATACAAATTCACTTCACCCTCTGGCTGCAGAATCGCACTTAGCCGTCTTAACAAAAGCTCGAGCTCTTCATCTCTATTAATACTTAAAACAGACCGATCTCTCCCAAAGGCAAAACTGATAAAATCAAAAATCGCTGTCTTACCAGAATGATTTTCTCCAAAAATACAAGTCAGTTCCGATGAAAAGCTAATTTTTAGACCATCAAAAAAACCTCCTTTTACAGTAAGTCCAAGTAGTTTATATTTTATATTTTTAAAAGGCTGATTTCGCGAGATACATGTTCTTGGCTCGCAGGTTACCTGCCTAAGACCACGTACAGTTCGGCTACCAAGTTTTAGCCATGTACTTCCATTGTTTATATCAACAGCATTTTTAGATTCACCTTCATTGATCGGAGACAGTGAATAGTCAGTTGACGAGATCTTAGTAGCCGGTGTACTTGAAAGAATATATCTATTTTGCCAAACACCATTATGGTGTCCGATAAATTGAACTTTATCTTCTGGGATTTGAATTAGGCCTATGTTTCCTGATTCAAGCCAAGTCATTTTTGTGGATATTTTTCTAGCACTATCAAGAAATCCTATGTTTTCAGAAAAGGGGTGCGGAACCACAGTTATTCCTTTATCATCTGTTATATCAGTCAAAACTGCTGAACATGTCTTATCTTTCACAGGAGTTCTATCAGAACCGTTAAGAGGGATTTTTAGCGTCCCAAGAAAATGTGTTTGTTTTGTCTCATTAAAATCCTCATCAAATATGGCTATAATATGAGCACCTTCTTCCAGGGTAATCTCAATCCCAGGGAGTACAACAAGGTTGGCCTTATCTATTTTCTTAGCCGCATCTTGTATAGGCTTAACAAACTGGAAAGTATTATGATCGGTAATGGCTATTAATGATATTCCGGCTTCAATTGCTTTATTGACTATCTCATCAGGGCTTTGTCCTTTCCCATGCACATGCAAATTAACCTTGCACCATTGTGCACCATGTTTATTATCGAGAAAATAACGTAAATCAACTAATCTTTCCATTGTCATATAATTCTTTCGTTATAAAAGCAGTACAAATATCCCTTTAGACAACAACTATTTCTTCTTAAATTTCTTACCACATTTTGGACATTCAGTCTCATCATCAAAAAATAGACTGCATGGCACATCCGCCCCACAATGAGAGCATTTCACAATATCCGCACCCATAGTTAAATCGTATTCTATAAATTCATCAAATAAATCATCCATGCCAATTCCGCTTGCTTTAAGCCATTACTTTATTAATACTACTGCCTACGTCGCAAATATGGTCGTATATTTTTAGCCGATAGTCTTCTTGAATAACTGCTGACCATGTGACGGGAAACAATATCCTTTTATAACTAAATTCTTTAAATCTCAACCCTTCTTGAATCTTCCCTTTTTCTCTATAATTAATATGCAAGTGATAGTCTATGTCCAACAGCTTCCTATGCTTCATAGTATTGCAAAAAGCATTTATATATTTAAATTCCCTGCTATTTAGAAATAATGAGAAAGCCCTCGCGACGTTTTTATACTGAGCAAACTTTGACAACTTATCTAATACTTTATAGGCAAACACTTCATCTTCAGGCATACTTTGATTTACTAGTTCCAATAATGTCATATTTATAACTTGTGCCAAAATATCTGCCATTGAATTAAGAACATGGACTAACGCTTCTGTCTCTGCTACTGACACATTTGTAGCGGAATCAAACTGCGGACTTGGAATGGTAATTACGCTTGGTTTAAAGAATTCTTCCCATGCTTCTTTTGCCTTCTGGGAGTGATAATTTGCTCTTTCTATTTTTTGTCCGATAGAGGATAAAAATTCTTCAAGTAGCAATTCATTCTTTTGAAACACCTTTGTTATATATAGCTTCCTTAATTCTTCTGTATTCCAGTTAATCTTACACATTTTTAATTTTTATTGAAATCTGTTACAATCTTTATTTCCTCTTTGGTAAGCTCATACAATTCATAGACCATCTGATCAATTTGTTGTTCGTATTCTTTGACTTGTTTTTCTTTAGATGAATCTTCAAGATAATTTTTGTCACGCTTGATCATTAATATCCGATCGATAAGAGAAATATAGGCTTGTTGTTGTGATAAAGGAATTTCTTTAATTGGCACTTCAGAAAGGGGCGTTAAATATAACTCTAACATATCGCCTTTTCTTTTCCCTCTAAAATAAAGCCAAAGAAAATAGAGGTTAGAATTAAGTAACGCAAGTATATACTTCAATGAAAATGCTTTATCTTTCGAGGTGATAAAATAAACGTCGGCAGATGCTACCCATTCCTTTTCGGTATAAGCAAAAATATTTCGATAGCTTCTTTGCGGAGATATTATTTTTGGAAGAGTAAAATCAAACTCTTTTCTTGAAGAGGATAATGCCCACCATGCATTTAATTTCTTTGCCTTACTCAGTTCACCACTATCGTAATTCCTTGACTCTATAACTTCCTTAAATTTAAGCAGATGCCTTTTAATATTAGGAAAGCTGTCTAATTTAATTTCAGCATTAAGGTGCACAACCCATTGATTGTTTTTCTCGTTAGGTTTATATTTATCAATATCGGAATTCTTGAACCATGGCTTTAACAACGGTGAATCACCTATCTTTTCTTTCTCTTTGACGTTAACAACAAATACGCCAGCGTCTTTTTGATCACTCAAAGATGGAAACTTTAAAACGTGTTTTCTGGAAATTTTGTCTAACCCCGTTACTATACCTTGACTCAAATTACAGATTTGGGAGAGCAAAACCCCTTGCTGTTTTACCTTCTTTAATAAAGCATTTATGGACACTTGAGTATCACCTGTACCATAAAACAAACGAATGTAATTCATTTCGCCTTCGAAAAGTTCTGATTGCTTTAAGTTATAATAATGAGTTTCTTTATCTTCTTTATTTAAGATTTTCTTTAATATTTCCGAATTTGCCAAACCGGTTCTATTAGTTGAATAAATATCGCTTTCAGAAGAACAGTTATACTGCTTAGAAAGAAAAGTAAGCATGTTATGCTGACCTTGCGCCGTATCAAAGATTTTTAACTCATTAAAATTTACTAATTTCCTTATGCCCGATCTGTTTTTAAAGTCCGTTCTTAATTTAACTGCGCTATCTGCGGTCACATAATAATTTGTTGTTATAAAAGCTATCTCGCCATTTTGCTTTACATTATTTAATGCCAAGTGGAAAAAGTAATAAAAAATGTCCATTCTCTCGTTATTAAACATTTTCCCCAAAGCAGTTCGTTTTATTTCTTGAAAAAATTTCTTTTGCCCACCTTTATGCCCAACATAAGGGGGATTAGCGATAATAACATCAAAACCGTCTTTCTCAAGAAATATTTCTGAAAAATGCAACTTCCAAAGGAAGAATGGCTTAGTGTTAGCCTTTTTGAACTCTTCAATCATCTTCAATTGTGATTCCTTGCCTTGCTCCTTGAGAGTAGCTTCAATAAGATCCCATTCAAGCCTGTCAATCCGCTTCTTAAGCTCATCTTTCTTTCGCTTTTGTGTAGTTTCAAAAAACTCCTTATGCAATTGTTTTAATTCATCAGATTTCTTTTTAGCGGTGCTATAGATATCGAATAGACTTGCATTTTCCTCAACTTTTCTTCCAGATTGTTCAAGTTTTTTAATTTGGTTGTTTATTTTTTTAAGCTCGCTGTCAATTTGTGCTTTTTTATCCCGTGTTAATTTATCGGTATGGTGAAGCCTTATATATTCAGATGACAGTTCGGCCTGCTTCTCTTTCAAACCCTCTATTTGTTTTTCCTTGTTAAAATCAACCGTAGAAATTAGTTTTTCGTCGAACAACCGGATACCTTCATATTCCTCCAAAAGACTGTTGCCTTGCATAATCTTATAATCTAAGTTAGGTAAAGGCTTAATCTGCCTTATATCATCTTCGTCAACTACAAGTGATAACCACAAACGAAGTTTAGCAATCTCTACTGCGCCAGGATCAATATCTACTCCGCATAACGATTTTTCAATGCACTCGCGTTTAAAATTATAAGTGGTTCTGTCTTTGCCTTTAATATAAGCAGACAGGACATTTCTCGTTTTGACAATTTCGCTCATCATACCAACCGGAAATGCTCCACTTCCAATGGCTGGATCACAAACTCTAATATCCACGAGTTTCTTATCAATTAATTCACCATTTTGACGAATGCTTTCAGGAAGCTTATAGAAATAAGTGCTGGTTTCTCTACCTTTTGCAGTTACAATCGTCTCATTTTCACTCAGATGTTCGCCGAGTTTGATAAGCGTCTCTATATCCTCTTTAGAAACTTTACCTTCAAGCTCTGTTGATAAATAACTGATTAAACTTTGTTGGCACATATAGTGGACAATTTCGCGAGGTGTATAATACGTGCCTTTTGATTTACGGTCTTTTACTTCTAACAGATTCTCAAAAACCTTCCCTAGCATTTCTGGATCAACCGCTACCTCTTTTTCAAGAGGCTCATCCTCTTTCACTGTAAAGTTATAGCGGTCAAAAATGTTTAAAATACCATTTCCTTTATCTTCTTCTTTGGTTTTATAACTATTAGAAAACAAGTCGTTGGGAATAAGAATATCTGTATGCACCCAGTCGTAATTGTTAATAGGGTCAAAAAGTCCGCCGTTTAAAAATGGAATTTTGCAATTAAAACGGCTGTAGAAATCACCATCGCGTTCTCGTGCCAACGCTTCATAAAAGAGAGGTTCTAAGATATCGTTAAAAAAGTTCTTATAAGTCCCATGTTTGCCTTCAAATAATTCTCGCAAGAAGTTCTTAGGGCCAGTTCCCCAGTCTGCGTCGCGCTTGACGCCAAACCATCCTTTCTTTTGTAAGAAGTAAAGGAAAACGATCTGTCCTAAGAGTTTTTTCGAGAAATCAACTGTATTAACTCCTTTAGCTTCAAAATCTTCCCCGATTTTCTTATCCTTTTTAACAACGTCATCCAAAGTCTCTTTTGTCCATAAGAAAAGCTCCCTGTATTTCTCAAAAAACTCTTTTGTGACTTTTTCGATATTGAAAGCTTCTTCGAGTTGGGCAATGGCAGGATTTTTTTCATCGTCAGCAACAAGATCAACAAGCTGGCTCTGTGCAGTGTGGCTATTTTCATTAACCCCAACAAGGAATGACCACCGGCGCGCAGGAGTAAATTCTTCTTTTACTCGCATCCGACCCGACTTGCCTTCTTCAAACCTATAATCCATTTTAACCAAAGAAAAGCGCCAATCTTCTTCGTTGGGGGCAACAAACGCAACTAACGCGGCATCTTTTAATTCTCCACCTCTGCTACCATTTAAATACCAGGCAACAAAATTCCTTTGCATAGTGCGAGCGCGCTCTATAGACGTCTCTTTTTTGAGCTTTGCAATAAGAATATCTATTTTATGCTCACCGTCGGTATATTTCCCTATTCGCTCTAACGTATTGATATACTGCTCATAAGCATCAGGAATATAATTCCCTTTATAAATAAAGGTAGCCTCTTCCACATCATTGAGTAGATTCTTCACGAAACCTACGAATCTATTTTTATCAAAGGGCGATTCGAAGGTTTCTTTTATGAGCGTCTGGGCTTGTTTTTTATCCATAAGTTATTCCCCGCTAAAGTATAAGGATAGGATTACTTCCCGCTTTCCAAAAACAACCGGCGAATACTCGACATAATGCCCTTCTAAAAGCCGTGCAGGAATGTGGGTTTGAAGCGTAGCCAAAACTTTCAGGGGGTTTATCACATCGTGTTTCAATTCATCAAGGGCTTTCAGAGCTTCCTTAGTAGTCTGCTTAGGGAGTCCTCCCTCTTCAAGCTGTTTTACAACCTTTCTTAAATACAATTCCTGTTCATCGGTGAGTTGACGGGTATTCTTCAATGTAAGCTTCAATACTTTAAGGATATTAGTTGCGCTATCCCTGCCGCCTTTACCCTTGAAATGCGACTCCGACATTTCTTCGGTCGTGGCAAAGATAAATGCCTCTTTGTTTATATCTAAAAGATCATAGAATGCTTCTGGCAACTTTTGCTTTTTCTCCTCAAGATCGCTTTCCATTAATTTTGCCGCAGAAAGAAAATCAAGCTCTTGCGGCTTTTCGTTAACTTTGATGATAAAAAACTTTTCAAGCTTACCTCTCCTGAAATATGTAAGAAGCGATTTTTTATGCTCTTTGTTTATTTTCCCAGTACGGGCTTTCTTAGGAAGATACTTGATTTTCTCAAATAAATCCGGCTCTTTATCCCGGATGTTTTTAATAATCTGTAGGTATTTTAATTCGCTTTCTTCTTTTTCGTCCTCACCAACTATAACCTGCTTAGAAAATAACTTATTAAAAAGCTCATGCGAACCAATTGGCTCACCTTCGGTTAAAAGTGCCGCATCTCCACCTAAAAGGGTTAAAAAAGCATTGATTTTAGCTTCTGCGGCTTCCCTGAGCTTTATTTGATCATTAGATTGTTTTGTAGGGAAAAAGTTAAAGGTGTATATTTCGGAAAATTTCGTATCCACACGATTGATACGGCCTACCCTTTGCATCAGGCGAGTCGGGTTCCAAGGAATATCATAGTTAATAACTGTATTAGCACGATGCAAGTTAACGCCTTCTGACAAAACTTCAGTAGATACGAGGATACGATATTCATCTTTTGGATGCCGGGCCCGGGCGTCAAAATTCTCGATTACTTTATCACGAGTTGCCTCCCCAGAGCCTCCGCTAAACAAAAGTGCTGTATCGGGAAACTTTTTGTTTATATTACCTGATAGATATTCAGCGGTTTCCTTTGACTCAGTAAAAACAATGAGCTTATTATCTTTTAAAGTTTTATTTTTTGAAAGCTCATTTAAGAATTTAAGCAGTTTCGGATCTCTGATCACATCTTGCCATAAAGACTTTATTTCTTTTAGTATCTTAAAATCGCTTTTGAGGTCTTTAATAAGACTGTCTGTAAATTCCTTACCTGGATATTTCTCTGCCTTCCCTTCGTCAATCAAATGTTGCACAGCATCATCGTCATCGTTTTCCAATAGCTCAAAAATCTTGTTGGTATATTTTTTGCTTACATATACATTGCCCTTCTCAAACTCCTTGATAAACATCTCATAGGAATAGATAAATCTGTCTATGGATTTCTTAAAGGCAAAAAAGCTGCTTTCAAGCCTCTTCACCAAAAGAATCTTCATAAACTTGCCCATGTTTCGCTGAGATATCTCTTCGGGTTGGGATATACGACCTTTATAGTAAAGCATCGGAGTATAACGAGCATATTTGAATTTCTGGGCTATAAGTTCGATAGTTTTATTAAAAATTCCATCTTCTTCACTGCTTAATTCGTAAAATAGCGGTTCCGGCTTTTGGGCATCCGGGAATTTTAGCTTATTTTTCTTCAGATCCTCAGAGAAATAATTAGTAATCTCTGTCCTAGTCCGGCGGACCATTAAGTATTTAAGGACTTTATCGCGGATTTCTTTTGAGTTTTCTTTTACTGTTTTTATATATTCTGCATAATCTTTTTGCCTGTCTAAACCTTTGAGTTTTCGATGAAGGCTATTGAAAAATCCCTCCAGATCAGACAGATTCGGAATCGTACTCTTCTTCGCCTTTTGAAATAGCTTAATCTGGCTTAAAACGTCTTTAGGTGAATTGTTATAGGGCGTAGCAGTTACTAAAATTACTCTCTTGCCACGGCAAATTTCTGCCAGTTTTTCGTAAGTCATGGTGGCTTCTGTCCGAAAACGATGGGCTTCATCTATTATAATATTTGTATATTTTTCGGTTCCACGGTCAATAATGTCATCGAGCTTACCCAGCGATTCAAAGTCGGCAGGAATCCTAAAATCAGAAAAGACGTTTGGCCAAGAACCAGGATTAGCTTTTTCAAGAAGTACAGGAGGCGCAATAACTAAAGTTCGGCCATCAAGCTGACCTGCAAGCATCGCTGAAATATAGGTCTTCCCAAGACCAACCACATCTGAAATAAAAACTCCTCCGTATTCCTCGAGAATCTTCTTGGCATTTAGAACTGCCTGCTCTTGATATTCTAACCGTTTGAATTCTTGCGGCAAATATTTGATGAAAACATCTTCGGCCTGACTTAATTCATCTTTAAAATATTCATATAAAAATTTAACGTAAAGTTGGTAAGGCGTTATATTCTGATTAAGCCAGGTCTTATCTTCTATGGTCTGGATATATTTTTGGCTGACATCAACAGAGTCTTTCCAAAGTTCTTCAAATTTTTGCTTGGCAAAGTCATAATCGGCCCGGGTCTTTAATTCAACGTTAAACTCAAGGTTATCAACCAAACCTGCTTGAGTAAAATTACTAGAACCGGTAATAACCCTTCCCACATCGCGATCCCCCTCTGCGAAAGTCATTATATACAGCTTGGCGTGGATATTTTGTGAAGGATATGCCCTTATTTCTAATTTTTTGTTTTTTATCCACTCAATGAATTTAATTACTCCTTCTTCTACTTGCTGAATGTCCTCGGAACCCTCTAACTCTTTTTCAACGAGTCCCTGAAATTCCTGTTTTGTTTCTGAATGAGAAAACTGAAGCGTCTGCTGTTTCTCGGCTATGGCTTTATGAAGCAAGTCATATGTTTGACGGCTTGTGCTTATACCAATAAGTATGCGTATTTTCTCGGTTGCCTCTAGGGACTTATATATCGCATAGAATCCACTTGTATAAAAGAATCCCACCAGGCAATCAAAAAATTTCGTATCTTTTATCAAAACCTCAAATCTATCCTTAAGATTCTGATCCCTCTCATTAGTAATAAATGTTAAATCACTGCTCATTTTTTCTTCCCTTTATTTATCCACTTTTGTATTTCTTCCTTGTTGAATCTCCACTGCCCCCCAAATTTAAAAGCCGGGACTTTCTTTTCCCGGCATAAACGCCTAACCGTATAAGGATGCAACCTTAAAACTTTAGCAACCTCTTCAGCAGTGTAAAATTCTATTTTCTTTTTCATTAAAGCTCCTATTACATTTTGTTACATTATACTACTAAATTGAACCATTTAAAAGGATAAAAATCCGTCATCGTACTAATCATTTTGGCTATCCTACGACTAATACAGGGTGACTTCCCTTGTATTTTTTTACAAATCTATCAATGGTTTCTGATTTAGTATCAGCGAATACAAACTTTACCGATGCAATAACAGTCATCCTATTCAAATGTTTCACATGCTGATTGTTGGCTTGCATATGGCCTTCTCTATATTTCCATGAACCGAAAGCGCAAATCTCTTTTGATAAAGGCAAGGAAACTTCTATATTTTTATTAGCAAGCCCCACACCGTAAAATGAGTGCGGGTTATGCGTCGGGTCAACATATCGTAACGGGTTATCGCCTGTAATATACTTATAATCAGCCGTTGCTTTTAAAAAGGCCCATTTCATTTGGAAAAACACCTTTGCAAAGTCTTCAAGCAACGACAGGGCCATTGCAGTGGCATATTCTTTATCTACAGTAACATCATAATTATCTGGATTTCTCATCCATTGGCGCAATTCTTCGACATTCATGCCGATTTGTTTTCCTGTATCGTTTTCATATTTTTCCATCATCCGTTCAAAATTATTTTTGTGGGATGACATAAAAACACTCATATGTTTTATCATCTCAGCGGTTGACCTTCGTATGTTATCTCTCATGTTAGGAACCCTTACCATCATAGACGCTATAAAAAGGGCAAAAATCATACGATCATCAACCGTCAAATCTTCACAATTATGGATCTTCTTTATTACTTTTGCAAATTCCCCTTCTAAAGACATGACATTATTTTCCACGGTCTCCGAATCTTTTTCGCCATGTGGCGTCATAAAAGAAAAATAATGGTTTTCATACGCTATGCCTTCGGGCGATGATTCAAATACTGGCTTATTGTCTTTATCATAGACGTACAGGCAGCCATTTTTATCGGTAAAACCATTCAAATAAAATACCGGTATATAATGATGCCGTTTTTTCGGCTTCTGCTTGGTCATAACACCACTTTCTCATAAATTAGCAAATGATTGACGTGCTAAAAAGAAAAACCTCCGTTCGGTTAACCATACAACTGAACGAAGGTTTTGCTTTTTTAACGTCCGGGATTTACCCCTTCTAACTCGGGACGAAACCCTAATACTTACAATTAGTTAGATTACTACACCAGGATTGTTTAGTCAAGAGTTTTCTGAGGCATTATGTGTGTTTTTATGACTATTTTCTTCCTTAAAAATCTCTCCATATTGCCTTGATATCTCTCAAATTGTATGGCTATATGTGTAGTGACAAGAGAGATGTTTCAAAGACCAAAGAGGCGAGAAATGTGCAATCCTCTCAATAATGAAGAGAAAATCTACGAAATTATCGAAAAGGAGCATCTAAGCATCTCTCCTGTTATTTGGCACCTTATAGACCATCACCTGCGTAATGACGTAAATATTATCAGTATAATAGCTGAATCGCATGTTATTAACAAAGAGCCTATACCAGTCGAGAATGGCGAGAAGATTGTCAAACAGTGCGCGGAAATAAGCCAGTTCTTGAAGAAATTAAGAGCCGCTACCAATAAGCCGAAGGCTCACTAAAGAGCCTTGAATAGGAAAGAAACCTTATGCAGAAAGACCTTATAACTGAAATTATGGCGCTTCGGGATGCATCAATTGATGAGCTAGTGAAGAAATATTCTGAGCTTTTCCCTGGCAAAAAAGCGCCAACAAACAATAAAATCTTTCTTTGGAAGCAGATTGCTCATAAGATGCAGGAGCTCGAATACGGTAGGCTATCCATAGAAGCAGAAAATAGGCTTAAAGGCTTAATCCAAAAATATGATCCCATAAATAATAAGCTATACAGGCCAAAAGAAGAACCTGGCCAGAATTTGAAAAAACACTCTTCTTTAAAAGATAACCGTCTTCCTATTCCCGGAAGCACTATTACTAAGACCTATAAAGGCAATGATATCCAGGTCAAGGTATTAGAGAAAGGTTTTGAATATAAGGGCAAAATTTATAAATCACTAAGCGCAATTGCCAAAGAGATAACCGGAAACCACTGGAACGGCTACATATTCTTTGGCTTATAAGGACTAAGCATGGAAGAAAAAGTTAAGAAAACCTTGATCCGCTGCGCAATTTACACCAGGAAGTCCACCTCTGAAGGATTAGACCAGGACTTTACCTCTTTGGATGCCCAGCGCGAGTCTGCGGAAAACTTCATTAAAAGCCAAAGGTCTGAAGGCTGGCAAATTCTGCCTAGCCGTTACGATGACGGAGGCTTTACAGGCGCAAATATTGATCGGCCTGCCCTGAAGAAGCTTATAAATGACATAAAAGATGGCCAGGTTGACTGTGTTATAGTCTATAAAGTGGATAGGCTATCCAGATCCCTGCTTGATTTTGTGCAGTTACTGGAGTTTTTTGAGAAAAATAACGTTGCTTTTGTTTCAGTAACCCAGGCTTTCAACACCAATACATCCATGGGCAGGCTTACCTTGAATATTCTGCTTTCCTTTGCCCAATTTGAAAGAGAAATCATAAGTGAACGTACCCGTGATAAGATGGCTAGTGCGCGCAAAAAGGGCAAATGGCTGGGGGGTAGGCCTATTTTAGGCTATGATATTGACGGGGATAAGCGCAGCTTAATAATTAACCCAAAGGAAGCTAAATTGGTACGCGAAATATTTGAACTTTATATCAAAGAACGCTCGCTTCTAACTGTCGCAAAGATATTAAACAAAAGAGGAACCCTTACTAAAAGGTATGTAACCAAAGCTGGCAAGATATGTGGCGGTATACCGTTCAAAAATACGCAGGTGCATTTTATTATAAGGAATGTGCTTTATACCGGCAAGGTAAGTTATAAAGGTAATCTCTATGATGGTGTGCATAAGGCAATTATAAACGAAGATACTTTTAATAAGGCTCAAGGTATATTGGCTGAGAATAAAATTGAACGTAAGCCTTCAAATAACGAAAAAGCTCCCGGACTTTTAAAGGATATCCTGCATTGTAAGGCATGCGATACGGTGATGTTTCATACATACACTTCCAAAGGAAACGTCAAATACCGCTATTATGTCTGCATGCATGCCCAGAAACATGGCTATGAAACCTGCCCTACGCGCTCAGTAAGCGCTCCGGCAATTGAGAATGCCGTAGTTGAATGCTTAAAGAAAATAGCTAATAACCCTCAAGAACAAAAAGAAAATGTCGAATCCTTGAACAAACAGCTCAATAAGGAAATAAAATCGAACGTGGTCGAACAGGGCGAAATAAACAGCCAAATACGAGGCCTTATGGACAAGATAAGCGAGGCAAAAGAATCCTTAAAGATTAAGGCCGGCTCTAGTAAGGCTTCGGAAAGTGAACTGAATCGCCTCAAGGAAAAACTTCAAGATAAGGAAAAGCTTTTAAGCGAAGCTCGGATAAAGAAATTACAGCTTGAGGAAAAATTGCTCACTCAGCAGGAATTAAAGGACGCGCTTCTGATTAATGCACCTATTTGGGATACTCTCTTCCCTCAAGAAAAAAGAAGAATTTTTAAACTTATTCTTAAGCAAGTGGACTACGATGCAAGAAATGACAAACTTGGACTTACTTTAAATGAAAAAGGCATAAAATTCTTGAACCTTCTTCTCGATCCTAATAAACAAAAAGGGTTAGCCAATGAATAACTCTATGCGTTTTGAATTTACAGTCAATTTAAAGCACGTAAACCACAGATCTCAGCACTGCTATATGACTAGGATTACCAAAGAGCCAAAGATGCGGCAGGATTTAATCCTGGCGCATCAGCTTCAAGAGCTTATGGAAAAAGATAAGATGGTTACTATAAGACAGATCTCGAAGTGGGTAGGCTTGACTTATAGACGAATATTGCAGATTATGGATATACTTTATTTAGCGCCGAGGATACAGGAAGAGATATTGTTTTCTGAAGAGATTAAGATTTATCGCATTAATGAGCGGAAAACAAGAGAAATTACCAAAGAAATCCTCTGGACAAAACAAATCGAAGAATGGAAAAAATTGCCCAATAATTAACCCCACCAATTCTTTCTTCATTTATTAATCGAACTATCTTGGCCTTATCTTTTAGGTTAACCACTTATTGCCGTTCGATGTGCTTCAATAATCTTTTTGGGTATTAATCTTAAAGCTAATTATCCTTCTTCCTACTCATAATCCTGTGAATCGCAATAATTGCTCTCATAGTACGCTCTTTTCTGGCTATTCAGGTACTATAAATTTGGAAATTGCTGAAAAAAACAGAGAGGACATTTCCTCATCAAATTGTTTCTGTTCCATTTTCTATAAATGATAATCCCCAGCCGCCTCAGGCTGATATAGTATTTTTTCCACTTTCAATTTCGCTATCCCAGCCGGAACTTTCCACTCAATAATATCGCCTACACTATACCCAAGTAATGCCATTCCAATGGGCGCCAAAATTGAAACTCGCCCCTTACTGGCATCAGCGCAATAAGGAAAAACCAGTCGATAAGTAATTTCTTCTCTCGTATTTAAATCTCTTAAATAAACTTCGGAATTCATTGTTATCACATTAGAGGGAACATCTTGAGACTTAACAACTTTTCCTCTATTTAATTCATTTTCTAATTCTTGTAAATACATCTCATCTTCTTTTCCAAATTCCCTAGCCACTATTATTAATTCACGTAATCGTCGCATATCGTTGTCAGTAATATAAATGATCCTATTAGCCATTGATGCCTCCTATGTTAAAACTACTCCTGTTTTTTCTCAATATGCATTATCGTCTGCTGAAGGATAGAAAGGTCCATTTCGTTCGCAAGAACCAGTAGCACATCTCCGCTTTCTATGACAGTGGTTCCGGAAGGTATAATAAATTTATCATTTCTTGAAATAAGCATAATGAGGCATTTCTCGGGAATGTTCAAATCGCGAATCATCTTACCCACGACCTCTGAATCATACGGAACTATTATATCCGTCAATTCCGCATCAACGCCTTCTCTCTTTTCAAATTCAAGAGGATAACTAGTCCTATTAGTCCAGGGAGCATCCAACTTCAACATTTTGGAGATAACCGGAATAGATGTCCCTTGGATAAGAACCGAGGCGATAACAATGAAAAAGACAATATTAAAAATGGTATCCGCCTGTGGAATGCCTGCCATGAAAGGAAAAGTCGCCAGGATAATCGGGACCGAACCCCTAAGGCCAACCCATGCAACCATGGCTTTTTTGCGTATACTTATTTTAAACGGCAACAAACATAGCAATACACTGACAGGACGGGCAACCACCATAAGAAGAAGCGTAAGCAATAATCCCGCCCCTATTAACGGAACAATATGTGAAGGGAAAACGAGCAAGCCCAACGTTACAAACATGGCGATTTGCATAAGCCAGGCCAAACCGTCATGAAACCTCACGATCATCCTTTTATTTGGAAACTCTGCCTGACCCAACATCAAACCCACAAGATACACAGCAAGGATTCCATTACCTTTTAGAAAAACAGCAATTACATAGGTCAAAAGAACGAGCGAAATCATGATGACCGGATACAGCCCTTCGTAGTACAGTTTCAGACGGTTAATAAAAAATACTATAAATCTCGCCATGAGATAACCTATAAGCGCCCCCACACCCATATCCAGAAAAAACCTAGGGATCAAAGCCGGGATGCTCATGTTTTTCAAAGTCAAAATACTAATAAAACCAACGGTCAAAAAGACTGCCATCGGATCATTGCTGCCAGACTCAAACTCAAGTAATGGCTTCAAAGGTTGCTTTAAGCTTATTCGTTTAGACCTTAAAATACTGAATACTGCGGCGGCATCGGTTGAAGAAACTATAGAACCAAGAAGCATCCCTTCCAGAAAAGAAAATTTTAAGATATAGATGGCAAAAAAACCTGTTATGATTGCGGTCAGTAAAACTCCCGCAGTGGACAGGACAACTCCCGGCCAAACTATCGCTTTAGTATCTTTCCAATTAGTATCAAGGCCTCCGGAGAAGATAATAAAAATGAGGGCAACAATTCCTAAAGACTTCGCCAACTGCGCATTGTCAAAATAAAGACCTCCTATTCCCTCTGAACCGGCGAGCATCCCGATTATCAAAAAAAGCAACAAAGCAGGAATAGCAAACCTATCCGAAAGCTTGCTTGAGACAACGCTCACAAA
>Ga0265297_10002742_pt1 | contig 34394 bp, 35 predicted proteins | sample Munlanlwell13791_FD_192502 | JGI IMG/M metagenome (GOLD analysis project Ga0265297, IMG submission 192502) | Leachate microbial communities from a municipal landfill in Southern Ontario, Canada - Leachate well 137-91 | ecosystem: Engineered > Solid waste > Landfill > Unclassified | place... | reverse complement strand
TCCTTCTATCAGCGTCATACGGCAATAGTTTCTGATTGGATCTCTTCCGGTATAATTCTATGTACAAAATTAATAATATTCCCCGGATTTTTTACTGCCGAAAGTCGGGTTTATGAGTGGGGATGCCAGTTTCTCTCTCGTGTGGCGGGTACGGATCAATTTCAGGAATAATCGCGATCACTAAATAATTAAGTTTTATACTATTAATTTCCGCAAAATTTTAAAAATTGTCAAATCCGATACTCAAAAAACAATCTTTTTAACCATGGATGTATTACAATCTGTGATAATCGTATTAATTGTTGAGATGGGACCATGCATATTCCTGACGCATTCATACCAATGTGGCAGGGCGCGATCTACTGGATCATCGCCCTTGTCTTTGTAGCGCTGGCTCTCCGGTGGGCCAAGAATGAAATGAATGAGGACAAACTCCCGCTTGTTGCGGTTCTTGCGGCGGGCATCTTTGCCCTCCAGTCCTTCAATCTCCCGGTCTCCATGGGAACCAGCGGACACCTTGTCGGCGGAGCGCTTGCGGCGATCATTCTCGGATCGCCGTTCGCAGCGGTATTCATCCTGACCATGGTCCTCATCGTGCAGGGGGTTCTCTTCGGCGATGGCGGTATCACGACCATGGGTGCCAACATCATCAACATGGGTGTGATTGGCGGTTTTGTCGGGTTCTATTCCTTCAAGGGACTCATGGGCGTCACCAAGAGCATGCCCATCTCGGCATTCATTGCAGCATGGCTTGCCTGCCTGATTCCGGCACTGGCCTGTGCCGTTGAGATGTTCCTTGCCGGGACCTTCCCGCTCAATGAGGGTCTTGTTGCCATGGGGCTTTACCATGCAATCATCGGGGTGATTGAAGGAATTGTCACTGTTGCCGCAATCTACCTGATAACGAGCGTCCGTCCGGATCTTGTGGATACCGGGGTCAAGACACCCGCGGGGGCCTGAGTAGCATGATGGACAACAAGACATTCATTATTGCGGGGATTATCGTCGCACTGATTATTGGTGGCATTGCGGTCTTCATGGCATCCGGCGATCCCGATGGTCTTGAGAGCACCGCGCTTGTTGTGCAGGGCCAGAAGACCATCACCGGTGACACACCGACCGATGCTGAGATCCACGAAGAGACTGCAGGAAGGTTTGCCTACTCGTCACCCATGCCGGACTATTCGCTTGGGGAGTCAATGGGATCCGCAGGAGGCCTCGTTGCGATCATTGTCGGGACCATCATTGCATTCCTCGTGGTTCTCGGCCTTGCCTATGGCATCAAACTGGCCGGTAAAACGGTAAAGTGAAACCAATAGAACTTTACCTTTTTTTGTCTAATTTCCTATACCAATGCACCTCATCGAGACCCGCGATCTCTGCTATGTCTACCCTGGCAATGTCACTGCCTTGGATCACATCAATTTCATTGTCCCGAGAAACGCCCGCATCGCGGTGATCGGATCGAATGGCGCCGGGAAGAGCACGCTTTTTAAGCACTTCAACGGCATCTTTAAACCGACGTCCGGCTCTGTTCTTGTCCGGGGCGAACCCATCACCAAACAAAACCAGCGCGAGATCCGGAAGTTCGTGGGTATCGTCTTCCAGAATCCTGACGACCAGATCTTCTCACCAACCGTTGAACAGGATGTGGCGTTCGGCCCCACCAATCTCGGCCTTGATGCCGAGACCATCGAGCACCGGGTGCATGAAGCGCTCCGTATTGTTGGCATCGAACATCTTGCCAAGCGTGTCCCCCATCACCTGAGCGGGGGCGAGAAGAAACGGGTGGCGATAGCCGGTGTCATTGCCATGGAGCCGGAAGTGCTGGTGCTCGATGAACCCACAGCAGGTCTCGATCCCCGGGGAGTTGCCGATCTCAGCACGTTCATCAACTCGCTGTCGGAGAAATACGGTATGACCGTGGTCTTCTCCACCCATGATGTTGCCCTCGTTCCGGAAGTTGCGGATTATATTTATGTGATGGACCGGGGCCGCATTGTAGCCAGCGGAACAACCAGCGAGATCTTCGTCCAGCCGGATATGCTCAAATCCGTGCGGCTGGATGTCCCGGTGCTCCCGCGACTCCTCAAGTCCCTCCAGGATAACGGGGTGGACGTATCCATGGCATATACCTATTCGGGAGCCGAAGAATCCCTTCTCCGTGCATTCGGCAAGCGATCATGATCGAAACACTCTTCCAGATCGAACGGGATGCCTACCGGGACAGCCCGGTTCACCGGCTTGATGCCCGGGTGAAGATCACCATCGCATTTGCGGCGATCATAGCTCTCGTTGCCGTACCATATTCCACGATGATCTATTCTGTCGGGGCCATCTTCTTTCTCTTCTTCTGCATACTCTGGGCGTGTACCCGCTTGTCCCCCGTTATTTATGTCAAGCGTGCGCTTGCCATCATCCCGCTCTGGGGAGTCATCATCTTCTTCCAGATCTTCTTGAAAAACAAGTATTACACCACCTATGATGTGGTGATGAGCCTTCCCTTCGGGATAAACATCTACGCCCAGTCAATCGAGTTCGCGTTCATCCTGCTCGTCAAGTTCGTAGTCTGCATATCGTTCATTATCCTGCTCTCTTCCACGACAAAAATTCAGGATATACTCGAAGGAGGGGCACGGATGGGACTTCCCGCAGAATTTGCCCTTGCCCTTGGGATGATGATCCGCTACCTGTTCGTGTTCGGGTACATGCTTCGGAAGATCAACGAATCGCTCAAGACCAAATGTTTTGATGCATTCGACCGCCACCTCTCGTATCGCTACCGGCTCCGGCAGCTCGGGTATACCATCGGGACGATGTTCATCCGGTCGTATGAACAGGGCGAACGCGTCTATATCAGCATGCTCTGCCGCGGGTATGGCCGGGAGAGTTACCTGTTTGTGACAAGAAAACCCTTAAAAAACACAGAATGGGCGTTTCTCGGGTGTTCAATGCTCTTCATCATCTCCGTTCCGGTCATGTTCTGGGTTACTGCAACCCGCCTGATCTGACCGGACCTGATGAACGGATTCCAAGGATCGGTTTTTCTTAAAAAAATACCCCTTTTTACGACGGCACGCTTATATCATCCGAACACCAATATTTATTGTGGCCATTTTTGGTATTTTTCTTATTATCCTAACGGAGGTTCCTTTCAGTGACTGACTCATACGATGCATCTCATATCACCGTACTCGAAGGACTCACACCGGTCCGCGAGCGACCGGCGATGTACATTGGCAGTACCGACACCCGCGGCCTGCACCATCTCGTCTACGAAGTCGTTGACAATTCCATTGACGAAGCACTTGCAGGGTTCTGCAGCCGCATCAATGTGGTTATCAACCGGGACGGCTCCCTCATGGTCGAGGATAACGGTCGGGGTATCCCGGTCGACCGGATGGAGAAGACCGGCAAAAGCGCTCTCGAAGTAGTATTAACCGTGCTCCATGCCGGCGGGAAGTTCGACAAGGAGACGTACCAGGTATCGGGGGGTCTCCATGGTGTCGGTGTTTCCGTGGTCAATGCCCTCTCCAACTGGCTCTCCGCCCACGTATACCGTGATGGCAATGTCTACGAGATGAGGTTTGCTCAAGGAAAGATGACCTCCTCGCTCACGCAACGGGAGGAGTCCCTTGCAGAACTGATCGCACGCTACCAGAAGTGGTACGGCGAACCGGCACAGTTCACACCAACCGAGATCCCGGTCCACACCTCTGCATCCGGCCAGATGGATCTTTCTGCCACGCCAATGATCGATCCTGCGGCGAGCGAAGAGGAGAACCGCAGGACATTCCTTGCACAGTTCAGCAAAAAGATGAACGGCACCCGGATCCACTTCGTCCCGGATGCCACCATCTTCGAGACCACCACTTTCGATTACGATGTCCTTGCCCACCGCCTCCGGGAGCTCGCGTTCCTCAATGCAGGGCTCACCATCATCATCACCGATGAGCGGACCGGCGATACGGCAACCTACTGCTATGCCGGCGGGCTTGTTGAGTTTGTCAAGTACCTCAACGAAGGCGCCGAATGCCTCCACCCGGCACCCATCGATATCTCCAAGAAAGATCCCGAGAACAAGCTTGAACTCGAGGTCGCCATGCAGTATACCACCGCGTATGACGAGAAGATCTACTCCTATGTCAACTCGGTCAATACCCGCGAGGGCGGGACACATCTCGAAGGGTTCCGGAGTGCTATCACCCGGACCATCAATACCGTTGCCAAACGAAACGGCCTCATCAAGGAGAACTCTTCAATCACCCTCCGGGGAGAGGATGTGCGGGAAGGGCTCACCTCGGTCATCTCCGTCAAGATGGCAAACCCCCAGTTCGAGGGCCAGACCAAGATGCGCCTTGGCAACAGCAGCGTCAAGGGCATTGTCGACTCGCTCGTATACGCAGCGCTGAGCGAATATTTCGACGAGAACCCGAATGTGCTCAAAACCATCATCGAGAAGGCGCTCTCTGCGGCAAAGGCCCGCGAGGCGGCACGGAATGCCCGTGACCTTGCACGGCGCAAGAGCACGCTCGAAAGTTCCGGTCTTCCGGGAAAACTCGCCGACTGCTCCGAGCGTGACCCGGCCAAGTCCGAGATCTATATTGTGGAAGGAGATTCTGCAGGTGGTTCTGCCAAGGGTGGCCGGGACCGGAAATTCCAGGCAATCCTTCCCTTAAGAGGTAAGATCCTCAATGTGGAGAAGGCCGGTGAGCACCAGATCTTAAAGAACGCAGAAATCCAGACGCTCCTCTCTGCTATCGGCACCGGGGTCGGAGAGAAGTTCGATGCCGAACGGGCACGTTACCACCATATCGTGATCATGACCGATGCCGATGTGGATGGGGCCCATATCCGGACGCTCCTTTTGACGTTCTTCTACCGCTACATGCCCAAACTTATCGAGCTGGGATATGTGTACATTGCCCAGCCACCTCTCTTCCGGATCTGGAAAGGGAAAGAGGAACATTACGTGTACAAGGAAGATGAGATGCAGAAAGTATCCGCTGCCATGGGAGACAAGGGAGTCTCCGTCCAGCGGTACAAGGGTCTTGGTGAGATGAATGCCCAGCAGCTCTGGGACACAACCATGGACCCCGCCCACCGTATCTTCCGTCAGGTAAACATCGAGGATGCCATGGGAGCCGACGATATCTTCAGGACCCTGATGGGAAAGGATGTGGAGATCCGGAAGAATTTCATCATCCGTCATGCCAAGGAGGTGACCAACCTTGACATCTGATAAGACACCCCCCGCAAGTACTCCCGAGACCCACCGGGTCGAACCGATCAGTATCGAGCAGGAGATGAAAGTATCGTTCATCAACTACGCGATGTCGGTCATCATCAGCCGGGCCATTCCCGATGTCCGGGACGGCCTCAAGCCGGTCCACCGCCGCTCGCTCTACGGCATGTGGGACATGGGCAACACGAGCGACAAGCCCACCAAGAAGAGCGCGAGGGTTGTTGGTGACGTGATGGGTAAGTATCACCCGCACGGCGACTCCTCTATTTACGACACGATCGTCAAGATGGCCCAACCCTTCAGTTACCGCCACATGCTGGTACAGGGGCAGGGTAACTTCGGTTCCATTGACGGCGATTCTGCGGCAGCAAGCAGGTACACCGAAATCCGGCTCTTCCCGTACGCAGAAGCGCTCCTTGAGGATCTTGAGAAAGACACCGTGAAGTTCATCCCGAACTACGATGAATCCCTCCAGGAGCCCACCGTGCTCCCGGCAAAGATCCCGAACCTGCTCGTCAACGGCACGGATGGTATCGCGGTTGGTATGGCCACAAAGATGCCTCCGCACAACTTAAAAGAGGTCTGCACGGCAGTCTCGGCCTACCTCGACAACCCGGAGGTTGCAGTTGAGGACCTCCTCCGAATCATGCCGGGGCCCGATTTCCCTACGGGCGGCATCCTCATGGGCGTCGAAGGTGTCAAGAACATCTACATGACCGGCCAGGGCCGCGTCATTGTCCGCGGTGTTGCAGAGATTGAGGAATCAGAGGGTGGCAACCGGGGCGACCGGATCATCGTCTCCGAACTCCCGTACCAGGTGAACAAGGCGCAGTGGATTACCGGCATTGCCGAGATGGTCAAGGACAAGCGGATCGATGGTATCAGCGATATCCGCGATGAGTCCGACAAAGATGGTATACGTGTCGTCTTCGAGCTCCGCAAGGGCACGATGTCGCCGGTCATCTTGAACAACCTGTACAAGAACACGGCGCTCGAGTCCAGTTTCTGGACCTCCAACCTCGCGATTGTCGATGGCCAGCCGAAGATCCTCAACCTCCATGCCCTGCTCGGGCACTTTGTCCAGCACCGAATTGAAGTGATCCGGCGCAGGTCCGAGTTCGATCTCCGTAAGGCGCAGGAGAAGGTCCACATATTGAACGGGCTGCTCATCGCCCTTTCGAAGATCGATGCAATCATCAAGGCCATCCGTGCATCCGACACGGTAGACACTGCCCGTAACGCCCTGATCGCAGGATTCGGCCTTGACGAACCGCAGGCCAATGCGATCCTCCAGATGCAGCTGCGCCGTCTCGCAGCGCTCGAACAGCAGAAGATTACGGATGAGAAGAAATCCCTCGAAGCAGAGATCACCCGGCTTGAGACGATCCTCTCCAGCGAGGCAAACATCAAGGCCGTTATCAGGAACGAGACAAATGAGATCGCCGCAAAGTTCGGCGATAAGCGCCGGACCCAGATCGCACTCGACACGAGCGAACTCTCCACCGAGGACCTCATCGAGGACAAGACGGTGCTCGTCTCCATCACCTCAGCAAATTACATCAAGCGCATGGATATCGACACCTACCGCAAGCAGCGCCGCGGCGGCCACGGTATCACCGGCATGACCACAAAAGAGGAGGATATCGTAGACTCGGTCTTCATCGCCAGCATGAAGGATTATCTCCTCTGCTTCACCAACCTCGGCCGGATCTACTGGCTGAAAGTCTACCAGATCCCCGAGAGTTCACGGATTGCCAAGGGTAAGCCGATCGTCAATCTTCTCAACCTGAAAGAGGAGATTGTGACAACAGTCCTCCCGATCAGGGAATTCCGGGAAGACCAGTTCCTCCTCTTTGCCACAAAGAAAGGGCAGGCAATCAAGATTCGTCTGGATGAATTCAATAATCCCCGCTCTACCGGGACCAATGCGATCAAGCTCAAGGCGAATGACCAGCTCGTTGACGTGATCCTGACAAACGGCAACAACGAACTGGTTCTCACCACCCGGTTCGGCCAGAGCCTCCGGTTCCACGAGGAGACGGTCAGGACGGTTGGCCGCAATGCACAGGGTGTCAGGGGCATGAAACTCAAAGGCGACGATACCATCGTTGCCGTCACGCTCCTCTCCAAGGATCACCTTCTCACGATCTCCGATGTCGGCTTTGGCAAACGGAGTGAATTCGATGAATTCCGCGGCCATGGCCGGGGTACGATGGGTGTCCGGAACATGCAGCTCGAACGCGACGCCGTTGTTATCGAGTCGCGGGCAGTCTCCGATACGGACGAGATCATTGCCATGACCGCCGAGGGCGTTGTTATCCGGACCCCGGTCAGCGAGTTCAGGATCATCGGCCGGGGCACGAAAGGTGTCCGCGTGATGCGGCTTGATGAGAAGGACAAGATCGTGGGTATTGCCATTCTCACCGCGGAGATGGCAACCGGTCCTGAGACTGACACCGTGGAAACACCGGAAGAATTATTCTTTCCCATCCTTTTTTTTTCCGCAAGTCCATAATTTCCTAATGTCGGCTCCCGCTCTCCCGTATCATTTATCTCTCCAGCCCCCGATCTTCAGAACAGGGATTATATGTACCGGAAAGAGCTGCGGGTGACCACCACCCGCGAAGGGGAGATCATCAACCTGATGGAAGATGTCCAAAAAGCCGTGACGGGGAGCGGGATTCGTGACGGTCTTGTTCACCTGTTTGTGCAGCACTCGACCGCGGCGCTGACAACCATTGAATACGAGAAAGGCGTGCTTACCGACCTGCAGCGGGCGCTCTCCGTATTCGCACCCGACGACATTCCGTATGCCCACAACACAAAGTGGGGTGACGGGAACGGGCGCTCGCATGTCAAGGCCGCGTTTGTCGGGCCGGACCTGACCGTGCCGGTGGCAGACGGGGAACTGCTCCTCGGGACATGGCAGCAGATTGTGTTGCTGGAACTTGATGTGAATGCCGGGCGCACCCGCTCGGTGATCTGCACCGTAACGGGAACGTGAACCCGATGAACACGGGACTCAAAGAGGAGATCCGCAGGAAATGCGGGGAACTGGACATTCCTCTCGTGGGCTTTGCCCCGGCGGGCCGGTGGGACACGCCGCTGTTCGATCCCTGGATCCCGGCGGCATTCCGGCCCCGGTCAATTTTCAAAGAGACCACCACCGTGATCGTGATCGGCCTGCCGGTCAGCCTGCCGGTCCTCGACACCGCGCCATCCATCTGGTATCACGAGCACTACCGGACGATCAATGCCTTATTAGACCAGAATGCATACCGGATCGCCACCGCCCTCACCGGTCGGGGTTACCCTTCCCTCCCGGTGCCCCGCGACGGGTACGGGTCCATCGGAGTCCTGAAAGAGCGGCCGGTGGCCTTCTTCTCCCACCGGCACGCGGCATTTCTTGCGGGACTCGGCACGTTCGGGATCAACAACACGCTCCTCACACCGGAATTCGGGCCCCGGGTCCGTTTCGCCTCGATCTTAACTACTGCCGATATTCCCCCGGACCCGGTTATAGTGGAGGATCTCTGTATCCGGTGCATGCGCTGCGTGGAGGCTTGCCCGGTGAGCGCTCTTGGTGAGGAGATGTACCCTCAGGGTCTTACCGATAAAACTGCCTGTGCCACCCGTGCCGAGGACCTGAACCGCCGGTTCCTCTCCCCCTGCGGGCTCTGCATACGGACCTGCCCGGTGGGTCATGATCGTGACCCGTATCCCCCCGGGGATATTGACCGGTACAATGAATCGGATGATGCCTTTTCATCATACCACCGGGCGTGGAATCATGTCCGGGCGTACGGGAGCCGGTGAACCGGCTGATCCTTATCACCTATCCTTTAAAATAGAAACAGCCCTCAAAAACGGTTATGAAATCAGTATTTTTCATTATGATGGTTCTTGCGATCCTGGCCGTGCTCCTTGCAGGCTGTACCAGCCAGCAGCCGGCACCCGCTGTCACACCCGTGACAACGCCCGTGGCAACAGCGGCTCCAACCGCTTCTGTTCCTGCGGTTCCGGAGAATCTTGCCGGCAACTGGCAGTTGACCACAATGGGCATCCAGAACGGGACCGCAATCACGCACCCGACCACCACAATCATCCTCAATATCGGCAGCGACGAAACGGTATCCGGTAACGGGGGCTGCAACAACTACAATGGTCCATTTGTCCTGACCGGTACAACCACACCGAAAGGACAGGGCATCACCATCGGGCCGCTGACCTCGACCAAGATGTATTGCGAGACCTCCGCGCAGGAGACCCAGTACCTCGCCCTGCTCACGGATACCATGGCGTATGTTGTGGATGGAAGCCAATTAAGCCTCACCGGAAAGGAACAGAATGTCCTGATCTACCAGCGCCCGTCAACGATCCCGACCGTGACCGAGGGAATGCTTCCGGCCTGAATCTTCCCTTTTTTATCATTAAATTCCCTTTGACGGATGATCTTCCCGGTCAGCGCTGAACATGCGTACCGTGATGTGCGTTTCCTGACAATTCCCGATAATGGCGGCCCCGTTACCGGATAAAATACACAGAATCGGAAGATTCTCACACAATAAATATTATATAGATATTGAGTGTTTTATTCACTTACCAGTTGGGATCAGTGGATGGACACTCACTTTGGGGGAAATGACCCGTGGGATCGGGGAACCAGACATACACCCGCAATGGATACCGGGGGGAGAAAAAGTCCCCCGCTCATCTCTGTTCTCTATGTTGACGATGAACTGGCCCTTCTTGAACCAATAAAAATATTTTTGGAAAAGCAGGGGAATTTTTCTGTAGATACCTCCTCAAATGTGCCGGATGCACTCGGGATGCTTAAGAAGCGATCCTATGATGTGATCGTATCCGATTACCAGATGCCGGAGATGGATGGCATTGCGTTTTTAACACAGTTACGGGAGAATGATAACCAGATCCCGTTTATCATCTTTACCGGCAAAGGCAGGGAGGATGCCGTGATCGAAGCCTACAATGCCGGAGCCGATTTTTACCTTGCCAAGGGTGGCAATCCCAAGGCAATGTACCTCGACCTGAGGAAGAAGATAGAACAGGTATATTCCCGGAGATCGGCCGAGAAGGCATTAAAAGAGAGCGAAGAGCGGTACCGGAAGGTGATGGAGCAGAGCCATGATGCGATCTTCATCATAAAGGGATCGAAATTTGTCTTTGTCAATGACCGTGTCTCGGAGATCGCGGGCTTTTCAAAACAAGAGCTCTATACCATGGAGATCTGGGATCTCCTCCACCCGGATGACCGCGACCGGATCACCGGCATCGCGAAGGCCCGGGCACGGGGTGAATCCGCTCCCGACACCTACGTGGCACGCGCCATCAACCGCGATGGCGATGTGCGCTATCTGGAATTTGCCGTCACATCCCTTACTGTTGACGGGGACGATGCGGTCCTCTGTTCCGTGCGGGACATCACGGACCGGAAGAGATCTGAAGATGCCCTGCAGACTGCCTATGCCGACCTTGAGCGGAAGGTTGAAGAGAGAACCCGCGAACTGAGCATGCTGACCGGTAACCTCCAGAATGAGATTGAAAAGAGAAAACTGGTCATGGATGCACTTGCGGCAAGCGAAGAGAAATACCGCAATCTTGTGGAGCAGATCGGGGATATCGTGTTTCACATCGACCCGGATGGCATCATCACGTACGTAAGTCCGCATGTCATCACGAGCATGGGATTTGACATGGAGCACCCCCCGAAGATCAATATCCTCGACCGCGTCTCACCCCCCGACAGGGAGAGAATCAAAAAGATTCTCACTTCCGTTGAGGAACTCCATGAACCGATCTCGGGATTTGAACTGGAATTTCCGGCAGATTCCCACAATAAGAAAACCCTGTACGAGATCAACGCCACGCCGAGTTTTGCCAAGGACGGATCGTACACCGGGTATTACGGGATCGCCCGGGACATCACCGAACGCAAGAATCTCCAGAATACCGTGGCTGCCTCGCTCGAAGAGAAAGAGATCCTGTTAAAAGAGATCCACCACCGGGTCAAGAACAACATGCAGGTGATCTCAAGCCTCCTCAGCCTCCAGGTCAAGGTAATGAAAGATACAAAAAGCCGTGAGGCCCTGCTTGAAAGCCAGAACCGCGTCATGTCCATCGCGCTGGTCCACGAGAAACTGTACCAGTCCAAGAGTTATGCCGAGATTGACTACTATGATTACCTGACAAAGATCGTAGAGATCCTTCTCCAGTCTTACGGCATTCCCAAAGGAAAGATCAGAATCGAGATTCAGGCAGAGAAGATTGTGCTTCCGATCGGGAAGGCCATCCCCGTCAGCCTGATGATCAACGAGATGCTCTCAAATTCCATGAAATACGCGTTCCCGGGTGAGCGCAAGGGTGTGATCGTTGTAAGCTTAGAGAAACACGGGAATCACTATACTCTTGTTGTCCGGGACGATGGGATTGGTCTTCCGGAACAGATTGACCTTGACCATATCGAGACGCTGGGGCTCCAGCTGGTGAACTCGCTGGTGGGGCAGATCCAGGGCACCATCGCCATGAACCGTCACGGGGGAACAGAATATAGAATTGAGTTTGAGATTGAACCTGCCGGGAGAGGATCGTTATGAGTAATGTGAGTATTCTGATTGTTGAAGATGAAGCAGTAACCAGCATGGATATCAGCAGGAGTCTGACCGAGATGGGATATTCCGTATGTGCGGTTGCCACTACCGGGGAACTGGCCGTCAGGAAGGCGGGGGAGCTGCACCCGGATCTCATTCTCATGGATATCATGCTTGCCGGCAAGATGACCGGCATCGAAGCGGCAGAAGAGATTAAGAAACACCACCAGATTCCTGTGGTCTACCTTACAGCATACAGTGACGACAGTTACCTGGCAAAGGCAAAGATCACCGAGCCGTTTGGGTATATCCTCAAGCCGTTCCGGGAACTGGAACTGAAGACAACGATCGAGATGGCATTATACAAATTTGCCATGGAACATGCGCTCCGCATCAGCGAGGAGACGACCCGCGTGCTGCTGAATGCCACGGAGGATTTTTTGTTCCTGATCGATACGCAGGGGAGGTTTCTCGCCGTCAACCAGGCACTGGCCCGACGGGCGGGAAAGGAGGTATGTGAATTTGTCGGATCGGATATCTCCGATCTGGTGACGCAGGGATTTATCTCATCCCGCATGGCGGCCTGGAACCTGAATCCCACCCGGAAGAACCCGATCCATTTCCAGGAAGAGTTCCAGAACAACTGGTACGATGCTGCCATCTATCCCGTCACCAATCCCGAAGGGAATGTCGTGCTGTATGCGGTCTCGATCAGGAACATCACGGAAGCAAAAACGACCGAGGAACAGTCCCGGCAGAATGAGGAGTTCTTCCGCTCGCTCATCGAAGGTACCTCCGATGTGATTGCGGTGATAAACCGGGACGGGACAATCCGGCATGAGAGCCCGTCCATTACCCAGACCCTCGGGTTCGGTCCGGAACTGCATATCGGAAAACCGTTCTCTGATATTGTGTGTGAGGCAGATATTCCGGAGTTTGAGAAAATTCTTACGGCGATCCTTGAGACTCCCGGAATTGTCAGGCCGATACGGCTGCGAATGAAGACGGTCGCGGGTTCTTTTCCCATCATGGAGGGGATCATCAGCAACCTGCAGGGGAATCCGGTGATTGACGGGATCATTCTCAATGGATGGATCGTTGGAGAGCAGTGCTAAAAAATCATCCGGAATTACGGTGTTTCGCCATCGTACCGCTTCGCCCGCTCCCCATAATCTGCAGGGTAAAATTATCCGGGGCCCCTTTTTTCAGCTGGTTTGTGGGATCGCTCTTACGGACATTGCATAGAAGTATCCCACGATAGCAAACGTGATGACCGGCGAGACCCAGAAGGGAATGTGGACGCCGAATCCGTCGAGGATCATGATGGTGCCAAGGCAGAAGATGGAGTACATGGCCCCATTCTTGAGATAGAGGTACTTTTTGATATTCTCGACATTCCGGATCGTCAGTTCCCGGACAATGAACGCCCCGAGGCCGTTCCCGATCAGGATCAGGGGAACCGCCATCGTGAACGCAAACGCCCCTACCACGCCGTCGATGGAGAACGTGGCATCGATCACTTCAAGGTAGAAGATCTTGGAAAGATCGGACATGTCCCCGCTCTTCATCTGCTGTTCAGCCAGTTCGGCATTCTGCCGGAAGCCGTGGACGATGAAGAAGGCGGTCGACCCGATCACGGCACCGAAGGCAACCATCGTGTTGTAACTGAGGGCAAACCAGACGAGCGTGGCAAGGATGATCGAGACCGCGGCAAAGAACCAGACACCTTTTGATGCAAAGAACCGCTCGCCCCGGAGGCCGAAGTTCTTGTCCTCCAAGAACAGCCAGTGGAAGAAGAGGAAGAGGAGGAACGTGCCCCCGCCCATCAGGAGCATGGGTGCCGACTGCTCGATGGCTGCGATCACGACCGGGTCGCTTGAGAGCGTTGCCATGAACGACCCGACCGGCCCGAGCGACGGGGCGGAGAGCCAGACGATCAGCCACGGGAGGAGCCCGCGAACCGCAAAGACCGCAAAGATGAGACCCCAGAACAGAAACCACCGCTTCGCCCGCTCGCTCATGGTCGAGAGCACTTCGGCGTTGATGATGGCGTTGTCGATGCTCGTAATGGTCTCAAAGAGACAGAGCCCGGCAATGATCAGCACGATGGAGATGAGGTCCATGAATCAGGATCATATGAGGTTTGTCCGGTTATTAACATTATTCAGCGGCGGACTTTAGCGGGATTTACGGTACAGGGAAATCCTTGGCTGCACGCCCCATCCCTTACCTATTTCTGGTACCGGGCCGAGATGTCTACTACCAGTACCGGTAAGGTAATCGCGATGGCCGAACGAATCGCCACTGAACAATGCGCTGATGGCAGAGACCATGATCTGGAGATCGACCGGATAGCGTTGCGGATGCAGTCCGGCCGAACCAAAGGGGAACTGGGTGCGATCCTTGCCCATGAGATCCAGGCATATTCCATCTTCGATCTCCAGATCATCGGGGGGAGGCTGAATGCCGAGATCGAACAACTCCCGTCACCCTACCGGGAAGCGGTCTCCCCTCATTTCCGCGAACAGCTCTTCGGGAAACACCACCTGCTGCTTGCGATGTATCACAGCAGGGCGTTTGACCGGCTCTCAACCCCCATTCATGAACGGGAGCGGTTCGATGCGTTCTGCGCCATGATTCCTGCGGGAACTCTTGAGTGGGACGATACCGGGGAGCGCAACCCGTACTTCCGGAACCCGAAGAACCGTCTCTTCTACTACCTGATCGCTGCGTTCACCATGTTCGTTCTCGAAGAGCCGGGCCACCCGGTGGGTATGCCGTTTCCCGGGGGATTCAAAGTGGAGCAGCGGGGCGGTGACTATTACTGCCTGATCCGGGACAAGGAGAAAGAGGTGTTTTACTCGATCTGCAACTTCTGTCCAGCGCTACAGAGTGAAGAGAACACGAAGACCTCACGGTGACGACGACCGACGCGAAAGTATCGGACTCTGAAACAATCGTAATGGGAATTATTTTTAAAACAGGGGCGCGAAGAGAGAGATTTAATCCAGCGGGATGGTCTCCAGCTGTGAGACGAGCTCCCAGATCCGGGTCCGCGCGTGGATGGGCATATTGGGATCATTGGATATTTCATCAACCTTTGAGATGGCTTCAGCGGCGCGCAGACCCATGGCTTTCGAATTATTCAGGAGCAGCGATCGGGTCTCATCGGCAACGCGCCGGATATTGCGGGGTATTGAACCGTCTTCCTGGATGTGCTGCAACATCAGGATACAGTTTTCCATGGTCTTTTCAGGGGTAGGCATGATATTACCTGTTTGTGTACCTGTAGTTAATATGCGGGACCGGCATATATAGGTTAAATATCGATCAGACGGTGACATGATGGCATCCAGAAAAGAAGACGAGATAATGGCGGAATATCTCCTCAAGGGGGGAAAGATGTTAGAAAAGAGCTGCAAGACCTGCGGGTGCCCGCTCTTCGAGGTAAAAGGAAAGACTCTCTGCGTGGTGTGCGCGGAGAACGGGACTGCTGCAACGCAGGCGAAGGGTGCAAAGGCACCGACTGCCGCATCGGCGGAACACCATGTTCACGAGCACGGCGCAGGATGCGGTTGCGGTGAGGACCATGACGAGGATTCCTGCACGTGTGACGAGGACGGGGGCCTTACCGAGGAACTCGCCTTCACCGTCCATTCCCTGTGCCTGCGTATCCAGAACGAGAAGGACGCCGGCCATGTTCTCACCCTGATGCAGGCCGTGAAGGCCGGCACCGAGGCGCTTGAGGTCCTGTGCCGGTTATAAGGATCTTCTCCAGTCAGTCCTTTTTTTAGTCTTTAGCAGGTTTTCTGCACATGAACGCATCCGGAGCCGGATGTGCGAGGGGGGTGCGGAATGCACACCGCGGTTATGACCGGGATTGATTCCCGGTATCATCTCTTTTATATTCCTCATCTTTCAGAATGTACCGGTATATGGCAGGGGATTGCAGGGAGAATGGCCGGCACCCGGTAACCGATCGCACCCTGATCCTGTACCTTGCCCTGATCGGGTTCTTTGCCATCTTCTCCACCACCATCTCCAAGAACCCCGTCCTTCCCCTCTTTGCCCAGGCACTCGGCGCCGGGGACAGTATCCTCGGGCTCATCGCCGCGGTCTCCCCGCTCGCCGGCATCCTCTTCTCGTTTCCCGTGGGCGTGATGTCGGATCGCCTCGGGAGGCGGCGCCTGCTGGTCATCGCCGGTATCGTCTTCCTCACAGCCCCGCTCTGTTATCTCATCATCACCGATCCGCTCGCCCTCATCCCCATCCGGTTCTTCCACGGTACGGCCACGGCCATTCTCGGGCCGGTCGTCTCCGCCATCATTGCCGAACGGTTCCCGGCAACAAAGGGCGAGATGCTGGGCAATTACTCGTCTGCAACACTCGTAGGGCGTACCCTTGCCCCGCTCGCCGGCGGCATCATCATCTCGGTGTTCATGTTCCTGCCGGGCCTCTTCCCGTACCGTATGGTGTACGTTGTTGCGGCGCTTGCCGCGGTCCCTGTCCTGTACCTGATCCTCCGGTACCGCGAGGATAAATCGGGGACAACGGAGATCCCCGGGTTCTCCGTATTCCGGGAGAGCCTCGTTACCTTCATCGCCAACCGCCGCCTGCGGGCGACCGCCATGGCCGATATGGCTACCTATTTTGCCTTCGGGGCGTTCGAGACGTTCCTGCCGGTGTACCTGGTCTCGCTCCATTACGAAGCCTGGCAGATCGGGGTAATCTTCGCCATCCAGGTGCTGATCATTGCTGCAACGAAACCCTTCTTTGGCAGGATCGCGGACCGTGCCGACAAGCGCTACCAGATCCTTGCCGGTATCCTCATTACGGGGGCATCGGTTGCAATCATCCCCTTAACGGCTGACTTCGGGACGGTGCTTGCCGTGAGTGCCGCGTTCGGGCTCGGGATGTCGCTCTCCACGGTTGCGACCAGAGCCTACGTGGCCGATGTGGCAAAGCGGGAGCAGATCGGGGCCTCGATGGGAGCGCTCTCGTCCATCATGGATATCGGGCACTCGGCCGGGCCGCTCGTGACCGGTATCGTCATCACCGTTGCCGGCTACTCGTCCGGGTTCTTTACCGGGTTCATCCTGGCTCTTGCGGCGGCCGGGATCTTTGCGGTGTCGGTACGGGAGCAAACGGTAACCGTATAAGTGCAAACTCGCATGAGTCCTGTTAATTGTTTTATTTTTCTGTTTTTAGACAAACAACACTATATTCGATCCCGGCCGACCCTGAACTATGCAACCGGGCAGCCATGTCCATGTCATCAGTGCGGGAGGGAGCATTCACACCACCTTCCCGGCCGTCCTCCGCATGCTTACGGGCATCACCCGCGTGTACGTGGTTGCCGACAGCGAAAGTTACAGCCTGTCGCAGGATCCAGCAGTCGAGAAGGAACGGGTGGCGGTCCGCCACGCGATAGAATCGGTGAAGGAGATCTCTGCATCGCTTGCCATCCCGTTTTCCCGCGAGACGGTCTTTCCCCCGGTATTTCCCTCCGCCCGCACGGTGCTGACGAAGATCCGGCACGAGAACCCGAATGCCCGCATCACCTTCGATCTCTCGGTCGGGCCCCGGGATCTCTGCATGGCGCTGTTCGCACTCGCTCCGTGGGTCGGCGGCGAGGTCTGGAGCTCGTTCGGCGGGAAGATTCCGTTGCGGGTGACGGTGCCGGACCGGGACATACGGGTAATGCTTGAGAACGTGAACTACCAGACGATCCTCGCGGTGCTCCTGCGGAACCGCCCGGTTTCTGTTGGCCCGGCGGACATTCCGTACGTCCCCCGGCAATACCTGTACAAACAGGTCTGGCCATACTATATCCGCCAGCGTGCCAGGAAACCGGTGCCGGGCGAACCTGTTGTCACGTACAAGCGGGGGAGGAAACCGGCCAACGAGTTGTCGCAGGCAACGTTCACGTGGTTCATGGGGATGCTTACGGATGCCGGGCTTGCGGAGGCGGCGCAGGGAGGGAGGAGCCGGCGGGAGACAGCGTACCGGATCACGGAGAACGGGGAGACCGCGTTCCGGCTCTTTGCAGACCCTGACGTGAATTCGATGGTGAAGATGATGCTGGACGGGTCGTGATCCAAGCCCGTTCTTTCATATTTTCCGGAGACCCCCAACCCCGATCTGTTTCAGCGCGAAAAATCGATGTAAATTACCCTCTTGATTGCCGGGTAAGTACTTGACTCACTAAGGGTGTACTTTACAATTTTTTTCTGGTTCCGACGTGGGGGACCCGGTCTTTAGATTGGATCGCGATTGAAAAATTGCGAGCAGGGGGTGAGGGGTCGATTGAAAATTTTTTGCTGATGGGTGGGGGGGTTGCTGCTGACCCCCCCATTGTGAACAACGTTTTCCCCCCATGAGATTTGCCGAAAAAGTTGATGACCCGGTTCATACAATATACCCTGAGGGTTATTCATGGGGCCGTACAAAAACAACGAGATTATCTTCATTGTCGAAGAATCCCCAGAATGTGGTTATGAAGCCCGGTCGCTGAACCATTCCATCTTTACGGAAGCCGATACTTTTGAAGAGTTAAAAGAGATGGTTCACGATGCAGTGGCCTGTCATTTCAACGATGTGGACGGTCCCGCCCTGATCCGGCTTCACATGGTAAAAGAGGAACTGATGGCAGTATGAAACTGCCCCGTGATGTCGATGGCGACAGACTCGCCCGCAGTCTCGGCCGTTAGGGATATCGTATCGATCACCAGACCGGCAGCCACCAGAGACTTACCGCGGTCGTGAACGGGAAGAAACATGACATCACTATCCCACTTCATAAACCACTCAGGGCCGGCACGCTTCACGGGATTCTTAAAGATGTGGCAGCTCATCAGAAGAGAGACATGGAACAAATTATCAGGGAATTGTTTGGATAATTCCACTCTCAGGATCATGGCGGGAGAAATTACTTCGCCCCGGTTATGTTCTGCATACGGATATTCTCTTGTTGAGGCACCCTGCGTCCGGGGGTATCAGGTGTACTCCCTCCGGCACAGATCAAAGATCTTCTGCGCCGTCTTCTCCCCGATACCCCGCACCGCAACCAGCTCTTCTAGGGAAGCATTCACAATCGCCTGCACCGAGCCAAAATGGGCAAGGAGCAGCCGGGCGTTCTTCATCCCGATCTCAGGGAAGGACGAGATGATGTACTCCTGCTCCTCTTTCTGTGAATGGTAGGACTTGTGCGGGTGGACCTTGCGCTCGCCCCGCTCACCGTCCTCGCGCCGGGCCAGGACAAAGATCATCTGGGCGGTCTCCTGCTCATCCTTCGTATACAGGATGGAGATCGAAAGGTCGATCGTGATCGCGGCAAGCACACCCCGGATCGCGTTCGGGTGGATGTCCCGCTGGACAAAGAGGTCGCCTCCCTCGATGATCAGCACCGGTTTGGTTGCTGCATCGGCCATCTCCTTGAGCTGGCCCAGAAGGTCGCGGTTGATGAGCGTGTCCACAAAGTCGCGGGCGGTCTTCCGCTCGATGAGGATCCGGTCGCCGATGGCATAATCCCCGTGGGGCAGCCGTTCGAGCCGGATCAGCGCTTCGAGGTTGGAGAGCACCTCGACCACCTTTGACGAGGTCTCGCGGTCGTCGATGACGATGGTGGTGGCCTGCGAAGCAAACTCCTCAATGCTGGCCTGCTCCGCGATGAGCGGGGTCTCCCGCGGCGACGAGAGCACGGTGTTCAGCGTCCGCATGCTCTTGTGCATCATCTTCTCCTTGGCCGTGCTGACGTGGCGGAAGACCTCGTCCGATGTGCCCTTCGTGACGAGCACCACGACCCGGCCTGCCCCGGACCGCCCGGTCCGCCCCCGGCGCTGGATCGAACGGATCTCGGACGGGACCGCCTCGTAGAAGATCACGAGGTCGGTGGAAGGGACATCGAGGCCTTCCTCGCCAACAGACGTGGCGACCAGCACCTTGAACTCTCCCTCGCGGAAGCGGGTGAGAGCCGCGATCTGCTTTTTCTGGCTAAGACCCTTCTCGGCATCCTTGGTTGCCTGCCCCACGAACCGTTCGCTCACGATCCCGTGCTTCGCCAGGTGATCCACGAGGAGCTGCACGGTATCCCGGTACGTGGCGAAGATGATGATCCGGCTGTCGGGTGAGGCCTCCATCTGCTCCTGCACGAGCCGGAGCGCCACGTCGGGTTTCGGGTGGAATTCGCGGGTCCACCCGGTGGACTGGTTGAAGAGATCGCGGAACGAGGTGTCCTGTGCAAGGCGCTGGCTGGCCTTGCTGCCCCCCGATCCCGTGCCCTCGGCCACGAGTTTCGCAAGGTAACCTTTGAGCACCTCACTGCCCTGTGACTCGGCAAGCGTTACGGCGTGCCGGAGTTTCATCAGTTCGGCATAGATCGATGCGGCGGAGTATGCGGCGGAATCACGGTTCTGTATCCGCTGCTGGATCTGGGCATTGATCCCGTTGAGCTCCCTCATACTGAGTTTCTCCCGTTTCGGGACGGTGAAGTTCATCGATGCAAGCAGGGCAAGCCGGTCCTCGATGAGGCCGTTGAGGGTCTGGATCGCGGCCTTGAGATCCGGCGGGAGGTCGATACTGATGTAATCCAGTTCCCGCTCATAGACGTACGGCCGGACATCCGGGTCGTTCTCGGTGCGGGTCTCAACGTGTTCGATCCCGAGGTTGGCACAGACATCCTGCACCTTCTCCTGCACCCCTCCGGGAGAGGCGGTCATAGCGAGAAGGAGCGGCTTATCTGCGCTTGCAAGGTAGCGCTGGGCAAGGAAGACGTAGGCGTAGTTGCCGATCGCACGGTGACACTCGTCCACAACAAGGAGCGTGACATCCGCGAGCGTATAGCGTCCCGCAATCAAGTCGTTCTTGATAACCTGCGGGGTGGCGAAGATCACGGACGAGCGGTTCCAGTCAGCCGTCCGCTCGGCAGGCGGGGCTTCGCCAGTGAACATCACAAACGGGGAGATATCCGGTCCTTCGGGGCTCTTTGCCACCAGGTACTTCTCGAAGTAGCGGAGGTGCTGCTCCACGAGCGGTTTTGTCGGGGCGAGCATCAGCACCCGGCCCCCATCATTGTAGATCCGGGACGCGGCAACGATCAGCGCCACCGCCGTCTTGCCAAGGCCGGTCGGCAGGATCACCATCGTGTTCCCGTCCAGCGCCCGCATCGCGATCGAGAGCTGGTACTCCCGCGACTCGATGCTCTCCGGCCGGATCAGGGGATGGGTGATGAAGGTCATTTGGTTGGTGAGAGGTTTGGATTCCTTGGGTAATATAGGGAAGGGTGTAGCGATTATTACTGAATTCACCCCATTTAGAAAATATTTATTAATCTCAATTTATGATTGAAGAATATGACCAAGTTTTGTATAAATTGCGGTAAGCAACTTTCTTTTTTCAAAAGTTTGTTTGGATCAATTTGTGATGATTGCAATCAGAAAAAAACTACTGATGTTTTAAAAAATACTAAAGATACAACTAGCCAGTTGGAAACCACAAATACTAATTCCAAAATAGGAGGTGAAATTGCATATTTCGGCCTTCAGAATTGGTGGGTCAAAGACCTTACACCACAAGAACGGAATACAATTCTTTCACTGTATCAACCAATTGGATTATCGAAAAATTCCTTAATTGAGGGAAATATTTCCTATTCTGGTCAAACGGCTACAGCATTTTTAACGGGATTGCTAAGTTGGTTTAAAAAGCCGGAATACCAGCAAATTAGTTCAAAAATCATCAAACAAATTGATGCTCTGTCTATGAAAAAAGGTTCTGTGATGGACAGACACTTCTTCTTGACGACCAAAATCCAAATCCATTATCGCAATAGAGATACGGAGGAATCCGCACTGCCTGCCGCTATTGAAGCCTGTAAAGAGTTAATTAGTATCTCATCATCAGCGAAAAGAGCGTTTTTAAGAGATTACCCCAATAGTCCTCTCCCCTCTCATGTTGGATATAATCAGTTATGTATCATTTTAGAAAAACAAAAAAATTATGATGAGGTTATTCGTCTTGCAAAGAATGCAAAAGAACAGGGTTGGATGGGGGACTGGGATAAGAGAATCGATTGTTGTATAAAAAAACAAAATGGTTTGTAAACATTCATTGAAAAAAGAAATCGTCATTAATTATGAGCCCTCCCACCCCCTTCGGGGGTCGCTCGGCCGCCTCGTCGGGGCCTCGCTGGGCAGATTGCCTATCCTGGGGATGAACAGGTAAGTGAGGCCGCCGCGGGGCGCCCTTCGGGGCGGCGGCAGTCATCGCTATTGGGGTATGGGGGCATCAGCCCCCATCAGAGATTCAATAGAAAAAGAATGGTAAAAATGCGAAGGATGGATCATTCCAGCGATGTGAATGTGACACTCCCGTCAACAAGGGCAGCGAGCGTCTCAGGTAATTTATCGATGGCAATCCGCACCTGCTTCATGCTGTCCCGGTCGCGGAGCGTGACGGTATTGTTCTCCTTGGTGTCGTAATCGACCGTGACGGCAAACGGAGTGCCGATCTCGTCCTGCCTCCGGTAGCGGCGGCCGATTGCCCCGCTGTCATCGTACTCGGCAAGGATGCCCCGCTTGTGGAGCGTGCGGGTGATGGTGTCGGCAATCGTGTCGAGACCGTCGCGGGTCATCAGCGGGAAGACCGCGACCTGCACGGGTGCGACTTTTGGGGAGAAACGCATCACGACACGCTTTTCGCCATCCGCAGTGTCCTCATCGTACGCCTGTTCGAGCACCGCGTAGCACATCCGGTCGATCCCATAGGAGGGCTCGATCACGTGCGGGACAATATCCTCGCCCCGGATGTCCACGATTTCGTCCCTGACTTCGAAGAGATCGGCGGGAATATGAATCGTCTCCCCATCAACAACCACGTCCGCGCCGTTCTCCGTTGGCGTTGAATTCCCGAGCGCCTCGAAGATCGCCTTCGCCTTGTTCCGGTACTGCTTGCCGAGCACCCCCATGTTCGGGATGATCCGCCGGCGCTGGACTTTCTTCGGTTCCGCGTACTGGATGAAGACGGTCATCGGCGTCCCGCTCTCCTTGGCATGGGCATTGAGGTCATAGTTCGTGCGGTCGGCAAGCCCCACGGTCTCGACCCAGCCGAAGCGGTCCGAGAGGATCTCCGCATCCCAGCAGTCGGTGGCGTAATGTGCCCGCTCATCGGGAAGGTGCTGGCGGAAGCGAAGGCGTTCGGGCTTGATTCCGATAGTAACCAACATCTCGTGGGTCAGCGCCACGTAGTAGGCGAGGTATTCGTTCGCGATAACGCCCTTGTCCACGGCCTCCCTCATCGAGAGGGTGACGGCCTCTTCGCACTTCTGCTGCTGGCCCCAGGTGAGGAGCGGCATCCGGTAATCGGCGTAGCGGTGGAACCGGGGGTGCTTGTTCTTCTCGTCCGGGTGCACGAAGATCTCGGCCTCCGCCTGCGTAAACTCGCGGAGCCGGATCATGCCCTGCCGGGGCGAGATCTCGTTCCGGTAGGACTTGCCGATCTGGACTGCGCCAAAGGGGAGCTTGTCACGGTAGAACCGGAGGAGCCGGGAGAAGTCCACGAACATACCCTGTGCGGTCTCGGGACGAAGATAGCCGACCCGCTGCGAGTCCGGGCCAATCGAGGTCTTGAACATCAGGTTGAACCCGAAGACCTCGACGTTCCCGAGCACCTCTTCGCAGGCAAGGCACTTGCAGGTGGCGAGGGCCGCGGCGAGCTCCTGGTTCTTCATGGTCGATGCGTTCTTTACTCCGCCACCTTCTGCCACATGGTCTGCCCTTAAGAACTCCTTGCAGTGCGGGCACTGGCACATCTTGTCGGCGAAGCCGGCCACGTGGCCGGAAGCAATAAAGACCGCTTCCTGCGCAATCGTGGGGCACTCGATCTCGTAGTAACCTTCCCGGATAATGTAAAAATCCCGCCAGATATTCTCGATGCGCCGCTTCATCATCGCGCCCAGCGGCCCGTAATCGATGAAGCCTGCCACGGCGCCGTAACATTCGGACGTGGGCCAGATGAAGCCCCGGCGCTTGGCAAGTTCCATCACGTTCTCAAAAACGTCGCTCATGGTGATCACGAATACTTGTCTTACTAGTGTTGAACGACTGGCGACAAAAAGGCTCTCATACATATCCCGTCAGAATGGACCCGCCGGAACCGGCACCATAAGGGAACTATTCATGCCGGTTATATCCGGGCCTCCCGCAGAGTCGTTGATGATGACGGGTCAAGACCCGAATGTAGAAAAAATGTAGGAATACTGGCTGGAACTACTACAAATACTCAGTGCCTTAAAAACAAATTAACTCCAATTTATACGTCTTTTGGTCAAATGACGCATAAAGGAAGCATTAAATAGTTGACGAAGTATTGTATATCCTAATCCCAATACGGGGTATGCAATGACCGAAGACAAACGCAAGGCACACCTTCTGAAGCTCTTCAGCTCCATGTCGGGCAAGACCAAGATCGTCGAGCCCATGAAGAATATCCATGGTACTTTAAGAGACAGCGATGCAATAGAACGCGAGGTCGCTCTCGTTATGAGAGAGATCACGGAACAGGGGATCTTCAAAACATCCTTGAAGCCGATCCAGCTTGCCAAGCTTGTCACATCATTCTATGCAGATAAGAATGACACCGAGATTGCCCGCGAGCTCGGGGATGAGAAACTGAGCAAGACGGTGGCACGGGCCCGGGTCCGGCTCAAGCTCTTCCGGGAGCTTGACTTCAAGATGCCCTTTAACAAGGAGGAGATGGAGGCCCTGATCGAATCAGGCAAGACGATGAAGGAGGTCTCCGAGGAACTGGGCGTCAGCCCCTCGACACTCCGGGAATACCGGCACGTGATCGAAGAGCAGGAAGACCCGACCATCGATCCCTACATCGACCGTATCCGCGATGTCATGGAAGACCGGGACCTCTCCGAGCAGATGACCCGGAGCGCCACCGCTGACAGCCTCGGCGACTCGATCGATATCTCGGAAGCTGAACTCATCGACGTAACATAACGGTCGATCATTCCAGTTATACTCCCTTTTTTTATCCGAGTGGTTCGTCAGAACCACGAGGAGGAGAAGAACGTGTCAGCGTTCTTCGACGTTCGAGCAGTTCGTCAGAACCTGAATGGTTGCTCTTGCCCCCCTTCAGCTCATCGATGTCTCATTGACCTCTCCGAACCACGAGGAGGAGAAGAACGTATCAATGTTCTTTGACTTCCAATAACCCTTGCCCGCGATCCAAACGGCAGAATAATCTTCATCCGGGTAGAATCGATTCCTGATATATGCAACTTACCTGGCTCGGCCATTCCTGCGTGCTCCTCTCCGGCACAAAAAAGGTCCTGATCGATCCGTTCATTGAAGGAGGAAGCGTTGCCGCAACCAATCCTGACATTGTTGCGGTCACCCACGGGCACAGCGACCACCTGGGAGAGACCGTGGCACTGGGCAAAAAGACCGTTGCCATCACCGAGATCGCAAAGTACCTGAAATCCAAAGGCATTCCCGCCGAGAGCATGAATATCGGGGGAACTCAGGATGTGGACGGGGTCTCGTTCACCATGACGCAGGCCGTGCATTCATCGGCCATCGAGGAAGCCGGCCCGGGTTTTTCGGCAGGGGCACCGGCAGGATTCGTGATCGGTATGGATGGCATCAAGGTCTACCATGCCGGGGACACGGCTCTCTTCTCTGACATGAAACTGATTGGTGACCTGTACCATCCCGATGTGGCCTGCCTTCCCATCGGGGGAAGATATACCATGGGCGTTCCCGAGGCAATGATGGCAGCGAATTTTATTGGTGCACGAACGATCATCCCGATCCATTACAATACATGGGGCAAGATAGCGGCAGATCCCCTCTTGCTGAAAAATGCGATTGAACGGACAACGGATCTTAAAGTGATCGTGCCTCAGCCCGGCGAGAGTATCGAACTCTCCCCATAATCCGCTCTTTCTGGCGGTCAGTCACATGCGGGCAAAATCAATAGACTTTTATTTATATTTGCTTACACTTTCTACACATCGTATCTAACAAGTGCCATGTCAAACTGCCCGCAATGCAAATCCAAAAATACGGAATGGACGGATTGCAAGACCGTCAACAACAAGACCATTGTTGTCTGTGTCTGTTCCGACTGCGGTCATACCTGGGAGATGCCGCTCTGAACCGGTGAACCCATACCGTCTCCCGGCTCCCTCAAGAAACCTATTCATAGAACGATATCACCAGTTCTTTAGAGGGATCACGTATGGTACTTGAATGGATCTCAATTCCCTTAGTCAACCTGCTGTTGTGCATAGTTATCGTCATTCTCGGGTATCTCTGTTACCGGAAGAGCGGGGAGAAGCTTCCGGCCTTCATTGGGGCTGCGTTCGGGCTGTTTGGGATCTCCCATGCAGCCACGCTTGCAAAGCTGGCCACGACGTATGAAATTCCCCTGATCCTGATACGGACCCTTGCGTATGTGATCGTGATCGTTGCGCTCTGGCTCCACATGAAGAACAGCCTGCTCCAGAACGAGGCCCGGGAAGGATGGGTGGAATATTTCAAAAGTGAGCTTAACCCGTCCGACGAGCCAAAAAAGGAGTAATGTTCAGGGTGGGGTTCACGAGTCCGTTTACGAACGTCCCCTACGCCTTTCTTTTGTCATTTCAGGGATTTCAGGGCTTCATCCCGGGTATCATAGATCCGTAAGATATTCGTGAACCCCGACAGATCGAAGATCTTGCGGACGGGCGGTTTGAGTCCGAAGAGAGCGATCCCGCCCCCTTTCTTCTGGAGGTCGCGGCTTATTTCCAGCACGACCCGCAGGCCGGCGCTGGCAATATACTCGGTACAGGAAAAATCCAGTACGATCTGGTCCGGATCTCCTGAACAGAGTGAGCGGAGTCCCGATACCATCTCCTTCACATTCGATGTATCCAGACGTTCAGGTATTTCGATTATGGGAATATCCGTATTGGGGGTGGCTTTTTGAGTCATGGAGATCCTCGCGGGTATGTAGGGTATCAGCCCTTTGGGAAGATTAAAATTTAGATTTGATCCGGGCATCCGCCGCGGATTCCTTCTCAGCAGCACTCAATCGCGTTCAGGTTCCCGTCGGGCTATATTTGGCCGGTACCTCACCAGCGAGAGGAAGATGCCCGCAAAACAGAGCACGGCAAAGATGGCAAAGCAGGTCTTCATGCTCAACAGGAACTGCGGGTAGTACGCGGCAGTAATCTGGACGTCGCCGACATAGACTGCGAGCAGCATCATCGCAATGCCCATCGAGAGCATCTGACCAACGAGCCGCATGGTGCCCAACGTCCCTGATGCCACACCGTATTTCTTCCGATCAACCGACCCCATGATTGCATTGGTGTTCGGGGACGAGAAGATACCGAGACCGGCCCCGAGGATGATCAGGATGACGACCAGTTCACCAAGAGAGGTCGAGGTATCAGCAAGGACGAGGAAGACCAGTCCGAGCGCGGTTAAGGCCATGCCGATGGAGGCGATCTTCCCCGGTTCCTGTTTATCGGAGAGCCACCCGGCAACGGGAGAGAAGAGGGCCTGCACCACGGGCTGGATCACAAGAAGCATGCCGGCGTGCTCCGGGGAAAAACCTTTGATGTACTGGAGATACAGGCTCAGGAAGAAGGTGATGGCGAAGGTGGCACTGTAATTGATCAGGGCTGCCATGTTCGAGAAGGCAAAGACCCGGTTCTTCGTAAAGAGGGCCATATCCAGCACGGGATATTCAATGCGCAGCTCCCGCAAGATAAACAGGGCAAGGATCGCACTCCCGGCAAGGAGCAGGACAAAACCCGTAAGTTCGGGCAGCAGCGAGAATCCGTACATGACACAGACGAGAGCAATACCGTACTGGAGCGATCCGGCCAGGTCAAACGGCTCCCCTTTGGAATCCGCCCACTCCTCCTTTAAGAGGAGGAGCACGAGTGCCATGGCAAAGATACCCACCGGGATGTTGATGAAGAAGATACTCCGCCACCCGAACCACGCCGTGAGAATCCCCCCAAGAAACGGCCCGGCCGAGAGCCCGATATAGACCGCAGTCGTGTAGATGCCCAGCATCCTGCCCCGCTCATTGGCTGGAGCAACGGATGTGAGGATCGCAACGGTGGTACCGAAGATCATCGCACCCCCGAACCCCTGCAGGATCCGTACCAGGATGATCATCAGGGTGGAGGTGGAGAAGACCAGCAGGACCGATGCCAGCGTGAAGATGAAGAGACCGGCAAGAAAGACCTTCTTCCTGCCCCAGATATCCCCGATCCGCCCGAATGGAACAAGAAAGACACCGGCCGCGAGCAGGTAGGCGGTGGCAATCCAGCCCATCTCGATGGCATCCATGGAGAATTCGCTGCCGATAGTGGGGAGCGCGATATTGACTGCGGAGAGATCGAAGGGGGTGAGGAACCCGGCAAGAAGTGCGATAAAAAGTGCGATCTGCTTGGTCGAGAACATGGTAGGTATACCGATATGGGACGGGGAGAATAATGAGGATTGTGCTTGCCTCCCGGCGGGACAGGAGGCCCCGCATCGTATGCAAAGGATTATCGCAGGCCCGGCATGATAGTTCCGGTATGCACCTGCATGGCAGAAGAATGTCGTACCTCCCTGCAGTAATCCTGCTCTCCTGCGTCATACTCATAAGCAGCGTATCGGCTGCGGGAATCCAGGCATACCTCGGGGATGTTGTTCCGCTCTCGGGTTATTCCCCGACCAGCAATAACGTATACCTCTTCCTCACCGGCCCGAACCTGCCGGCGAATGGGGTGGCGCTCAACGACATCACAAAACTCTCCTCGGAAGGAGGGTTCAAGGTGGTTTCGGTGATGGGTGAGGATGACAGCTGGAGTTACAAATGGGGAACCTCGAATATCAATGGCCGGCTGGATGCCGGGACTTACACCATCTGGGTGGCCGACTGCCCGTGTGACCGTTCCCATCTCCAGAATGCAGAATACGGGACCATCTCAGTGACACTCGGCAGCCCCGGAATATCCGCCGGCATCAACTCTGCGATAATCAGCAAGTCCCAGCCCGGGTCCCTGATCATCAGCTCAACACCGGATGCATCGTCCGTTACCATTAACGGCCAGTACCGGGGCAGCACCCCGCTGACCGTGGACAATCTCGATGCGGGAACGTATACGGTCAATGTCACGAAGTTCGGGTATGCCCCCTATTCGGTGACAACGGCTCTTGGGTCGGGGGAGACGCTGGGAATCGCAGCCACCCTTCCTGCTGAACGGGGGTCGCTTACCGTTAACACCACGCCGGCCGGCGCAAATATTTCGGTGGACGGGACATTTACAGGGATTTCTCCGGTTGTCATCCCCAGCCTTGTCCCGGGTAACCATACCATCGGGATGACAAAAAACGGTTACCTGCCTGAGACCCGGTTTGCGGATGTCACTGCAGGAACGGAGACTGAGATTACGGCAGCGCTCTCCCCGGAGTCCATGCTCTCTATCCCGGGGCTTCCCGGAAAAACGCCCCTGCCGATGGGGATATCACTCATTGCCCTGTGCGGTGCTGTTGCAATCCTCGGGTATTGCCGGTCACGGAACCGGTGATCCCGCACGGATTTATATCCGAGAACAGGCAACCGGATATTCACCTATCATGACGCCCTTTGATATCCTGATGATCCTCGCCTTGGGCTCGTTCTTCGGAACTGCCATCGGGCTTAGCATTGGATTTCTTGCACGGCAGCAGAATCCGGTCTGGGGGCTGATGGCCAGAACGGAGAAGATCATCAACATCGCACTGGTCCTCTTCTTCTCCGGTGCCTGTATTGCCGGTCTTACAGTGTATGAATTGCTCTGAATCCCGACTCCTTACGGAATGGACGGGATTCTTGCTCAGTTTGCACCGTTCGTACAGGAAACGGGGATTATCCATTTTTATACGTTCAACGCTGGAAACGAGATCCCGGATCTGAACGAAACCTTCGCCGGGAGGGGGCTTATTCCGGCCCGGTATCGCTCCTGCGGTAATGTGGCACCCGGTATCCGCCGGCGGGCCTTCGATCTTGTAAAATAAATGGTAAATTACTGGTCTCTTCCATAGTGCATGGTGAAGAGTGTCGTGTATTCGTCGGCATAGCAGGACGAATCCGAGCAGAGGGAGAATTCCGGTGCAAGGCTTGACTCAAACAGCTCGTGCCACTGGGACCGGAGCATGTGGTACTCCGTGCGCTCGCCTCTCGGCTGGGTCAGGAGCGAGGCGACTTCGGTCATCAGGAATGAGTCGATACAGTCCGTGACAACATCGACCGGTGCATCGTGTGCATAGACAAAGTCCATGATCCTGCCGTAAGACTGGTAGACGGAGAGTGCAAGGTCAGGTGAATTCATCTCCGGGGTATCGTTGTTTGCATCCATCTCGAAGATGAGGAAATGATCGATCCACGGTTTGATCCGTGCGAGGTGGACTCGCTTTTCCTCAACCGGCATGTGGTGGTAGGCGAGTGAACTCATCGCTATGTCATAATGCCGGCTGATAGATGCAGAGCAGTCCTGGATCCGTGCATTTTCTGTGGTGATCGTGATACCCGGGATGGACTCGGATACCGTCTTTTTCGCCATTTCGATCATGGCCGGGGATGAATCAACGAGAAGAACCTCGTCAATACCGTCGGCCTTGCCGGTCTCCACCAGATGCTTAAGGATGTTGGCTGTCAGGGACCCGTCACCGCATCCGATATCCATGAACCGTATCGGCTTGTCGAATGCAGGCAGGCTGTGCACGAACTGGCGTACAAGGTGACTGCGGGCCTGTTTCATCGTCGGCACCCCGGCAAAGTGGAGGTAGGGGCGCGGGTCCTCGAAGGCAACAGCAGGCTTGATCAGGTTCCCGTTGTGCCGGGAAAGAAAACTCAAGAGAAATGTGGATGAGAATAGACCGTCCTCCTCGCACATGGTACCTGCCTCCAGCCATTCCACGGATCGTGTATTCTGGCCCTGTGATGCAAGCTGGCTTCCGATGTAATAATCGAACGCTGAGAGCAGGTTTGTCCGAACCCTCCCTTCATACTGTGCAGGTTTGGCACACCCTTTGGTAATTTCACGGGCATATTCTGCCCATGCCATTCTCTCATCTTCAGATAAAAATAACATAATTCTCCCGGTAATGTATGGTTATGGATTCTTCACCATCCAGTATATGTATGATGATATGATTCCTGCGGCCCATACAACCGATCTCCGATGGTTTCAGAACCCTGCACCCATTCCCACCCATGAACTTTTATCCGCAGCCAGAAGAAATTTTTTAGCAGGCTGAGGATTATGCAGATAAAAACTCCGACATCCATTCTCCGGGACTGGACGTCTGATGACATCGGTTCGCTTGTACGGCACGCAAACAATCCCCGTGTTGCAGTCATGATGCGGGATGCATTCCCGTCTCCCTACACCCATGAGGATGCCCGACGGTTCATTGATCTCGCAACCACGCCCGGTCCGCACGTGTTCCTTGCCATTGAGGTGGCCGGGGAAGCCTGCGGCGGTATCGGCATCCACCCGCTCAATGATGTCCACCGGCGTTCCGCGGAGATTGGGTACTGGCTCTCGGAATCCTGCTGGGGCCGGGGAATCACAACGGATGCAGTGCGTGCCATTGTCCCAATTGCATTCATAGCGTTTGATATTATCAGGCTTCAGGCCGGGATCTTTTCCAGTAACCGGGCATCAATGCGGGTGCTTGAAAAGTGCGGGTTTGTCCGGGAAGCCGTCCATACCAAAGCCATCACCAAGAATGGCGTGACCATGGACGAGATCGTCTATGTCTTCCTGAAATAAAAAGAGGAGATTTCAGACCGGGAGAACCCGGCTGCCATAGATCTCGTTGATCAGCTGGCCCATGCCCATGTAGAGGGCAAGGGCCCCGGCAATAATCCCCGTAACTCCCCCAAGCATAAGAACCAGTGCACTGCCAGTCAGCTGTGCGGCAACAAGCAGGACAACAAGGAGCACCACGGCGGCAAGGGTAATCTGAAGGAGCCGGTGCATCCTGAGTGTGCAGATGAACAGACCCAGTGCAAAGATACCCCAGATCGCAAGGAATGCTGCAAGGTCCACCGGTTGGGGAGCCTTGGCAAGACCCAGTGCCGGCAGCATCAGGAGCGTTGCAAAGGAGATCCAGAAGAACCCGAAACTGCCGAAGGTAAGCATACCGAAACTGTTCTTCTTCTTCCATTCCATGATTCCTACAATCACCTGCGCAATCCCTCCATACAGGAGTGCCATGGCGATGATGGTGCTGCTGAGCCCGGTCAGACCGGCATTATGCAGGCTGAGCAGGAGTGTTGTCATACCAAATGCGCACAACCCGAGGGGTGCCGGGTTGGCTGTGTTGTCGTTGAGGAAAAGATTGTTCCTGTTGATCTCTTCTATGTGTTCCATGAGTGCCTCACATAACTATTGTGTACCGGGCATTGTAAAGGTGCACCAGTATCCGGGTGAACTACAAAGATAATGCACCACTATCTCAAAAGTTGTGGTGCAGAATATTAAATAATTTGGTTTTGCGGGCAGGGATTTGTAAGTTTGTGCACCAAATAAAAGGAGATATTTCAGATTTGTGCACCACAATCTGGCGAATTATGTGACATATACCGCTGTTCCGGCAGAGGGTAAATACTAATTAAAAAAAGGAAGAGATACCCGGTGCATTCAGCCATGCCCGGGGCTATACTTCGCTAATCGCTTCGCAGCGCCTCGATCGGATCGAGATTTGCTGCGCGCCATGCAGGATATACCCCGGAGAAGACGCAGATGGCAATCCCGATCGCCATCGATACCGGGACATAAATCAGGCTCTGATAGGTGAAGAAATACGCCGTTGTTCCGACCATGGCAAGCACCACGAGCCAGCCTAGGATGATACTCATGATCGCCCCGATGATGGCGCCGACAAGACCAAGGATCACCGCTTCATAGATAAACATCCGGAGTACCTCGCCTTTCTGCGTACCGATACTCCTTAAGATCCCTATCTCCCGAATCCGTTCGGTTACTGACATCATCATCACGTTAAAGATGGAGGTCGCGGCCACAAGCAGGGAGATACCAGCGATTGCCATGACAAATGTAGTGAGGGTGCTGACGGTGGATGTGATACTCTCCATCATACGGCTGCTGTCCTGGATGGTGACCACGTTATCCTTGCGGTTGAGTTTGTCCAAGATGGAGGTTTTTGTTGTATTCGCGTCATTAATGTCTTTCAAGATCACGTTGACCTGGTCATACTCCTCCTCACCGCCAAAGAGTCCGACATATGCCTTCTCGGGCATGATGATGGCGCTATCACTATTGAGATCCATGGACATCCCCTTCGCGGTGAGGATTCCCACGACTCGGAACTTCGAGACCGTCTCATTCTGTGTTGCGTCACCGATGGTGATCCGGCTGCCGATTGTAAGCCCCTGCCGCTCCGCAAAGGTGGGACCAACGACAACGGAACTGGATGTCTTGGGCAGCGTGCCTTCATCAACGGTCAAAACATTTGCCATATCATCATCGCGCATGCCATAGATGGTGGCCCGCCCGGTATCATCCCCCACCTGGATCTTGGTGCTGTCCTGATAGAGGGGATAGACGGTTCCGTATGTACCGATCGCACGTTCGATATCGTCAAAGTTTGCACTTGTAAGATAATCTTTCGTGCTGGATGAGGAGGATGACTTCCTGGTGGATGAGCCGGATGATCCTCCACCCATGCTGAACCCCCCTCCACCGCCCCCGGTATCTGCTTTGACAACCAGCACGTTGGCCATAGCTGAGAGTTCTTCGGTGACGGACATCGTCATGTTTGCTCCCATCATACCCATGGATGAGATGGCAACAACCCCAATCACGATTCCGAGGGCCGCGAGCAGCGACCGGAGGAAATTAAGCCGGATACTCCGGAGCGAGAGCTGGAGGATGATATCTTTCTTTTTCTTCATGCGTCCTCCACCTTCCCGTCCTTGATCCGTATGGTTCGTTCAGCTTGTGCCCCGATGGACGGGTCGTGGGTGACGATGATGACCGTCCTGCCCTGCCGGTGGAGATCGGTGAGCATCCCCATAATCTGGGCGCCGGTTTTGGTGTCGAGGTTGCCTGTGGGTTCGTCGCAGAGAAGGATATCGGGGTCGTTGACGAGCGCCCGTGCAATGGCTACCCGCTGCTGCTGACCCCCGGAGAGTTCGGCCGGTCTGTGCTCGGCCATGCGATGGTTGATCCCTACACTGTCGAGTAACTGGCTGACCCGGCCGGTATCATCGTTGCACCGGTGCTTGAGGATGTAGGGGTACTCCACGTTCTCGTACGCTGTAAGGAGCGGGATTAAGTTGAATTTCTGGAAGATGTACCCGATGGCATTGAGCCGGAGGTTCGTGAGTTTCTCATCGGACATCTTCCGGATGTTCTTGCCGGTGATACGCAGGATCCCCGATGTCGGGACATCCAGCCCCCCGATCTGGTTGAGGAGGGTGGACTTGCCCGAACCTGAGGGACCCATGATTGCGACAAACTCCCCCCGTTCGAT
>Ga0265297_10002741_pt1 | contig 34394 bp, 39 predicted proteins | sample Munlanlwell13791_FD_192502 | JGI IMG/M metagenome (GOLD analysis project Ga0265297, IMG submission 192502) | Leachate microbial communities from a municipal landfill in Southern Ontario, Canada - Leachate well 137-91 | ecosystem: Engineered > Solid waste > Landfill > Unclassified | place... | reverse complement strand
TACTGCGAGGCCTGCAAGCCAAGCAGTCGCGAAAGCGGAACTTAGTGATCCGACCGTTCGAAGTAGGACGGCGGAAGCTCAACGGATAAAAGCTACTCTGGGGATAACAGGCTAGTCTGGTCCAAGAGTCCACATCGACGACCAGGTTCGGCACCTCGATGTCGGCTCGTCGCATCCTGGGGGTGGAGAAGCTCCCAAGGGTCCGGCTGTTCGCCGGTTAAAGCGGCACGCGAGCTGGGTTCAGAACGTCGTGAGACAGTAGATTGTGCTGTCTATAAATTTGACCAAATGCTGGAAACTCTGAAAAGTCCCTTAGGAGGGGACTTGAGTATCTCACACTACTTATGGTATAATCAATATATTATGAGTGACAACGTGTTGAGTGCAGACAATCAGCAGGAAAGGCCAAATCGTCTATATTTTAGATGATTTGGAATCCTCAGAGACTATACGTCAAAATGCGCCCAAAGCGCAGAAGATATAGTCCGAACTGCATGGCGACATGCAGACCCTGACAGAAATGCTCAGGGCCTCTTGATTCAAAGAATCAAGGGAGTAACATATTTGTCGGTCTCCTATCTACCACGGGCGCCAAAATTTGAGAAGGCCAATTCCTAGTACGAGAGGACCGGAATTGACGAACCTCTAGTGTGCCGGCTGTCCTGCCAAGGGCATCGCCGGGTAGCTACGTTCGGTTAAGATAAACGCTGAAAGCATCTAAGCGTGAAGCTGTCTTCAAGATTAGATTTTAATAGACCCCTTAGAGACGATGAGGTTGATAGGCCGCAGGTGTAAGCGCAGTAATGCGTTCAGCCGAGCGGTACTAATGGTCTGATTTAATCACAAGAATGGGTAACCACTCATTCAATTTCAAATTTCCAATTTCCAATGTCAAAATTGGCAAGCGGGATTTGATACTTCGCCGTCACATCCGTAAATTTTACCAAGCTTTTTAAACCACACCCGTTGATTATTCTGTCCGCCTTGCGCGGATGATTTTTTGAATGCAGTGTCTGGGTGCTTCTAGCGAGCGGGTCACACCTGATCCCTTCCCGAACTCAGCAGTTAAGCCGCCTTGCGCCGATGATACTCCTAGTGGGGAAAGTAGGCAGGCGCCCGGACCTTGCATTCAAAATAAAAATCGCTTCTTTTGAGGCGATTTTTTTGTGCAAAAATTTTGTTCAATGAAAAAGAGCGGCCGATTGGTCGCTCTAAAAGTACTGTTTATTCTAGTATGTATCAATCAATATGCGTCGGCAAACGGTCGCAGGTCTTTTGATCGGTTTGCGGCCAGTCCTTATCGGCAATTTCTTGCTGAGGCGGCAGATTAATTTTGATTAATGGCGATTCTGCCAACATTGATTATTACCGCTTCATCCTTGACCATGTTGGTTCTCCTTTAGTTGCGTAATCATTCGCCCATCCAATCGTCGCTATTTTGTAGCGGCACTCGCGGCGGCAAATCTTGATTGGCTAAATATTTTTGGCGTTCGGCGATAGCGGCCAGATTGACTCGGATCGCCTCCTCCGCCTTTTCTATTGACGGGACGATCAAAGCGTAGCGACTGATGGCTTTGGTGGAATTAGAATAAAGCGCATTCGGCCAGATCAGGATAATGGGACTGACCGGCGGAGTCCGCTTGATTTCCATATCGGCATACTGTCCGTAAGCCAGATTGCCGGTAAAACCGATCATCAGACCTTCTCGGCATTCTCTGATCCATTGCTCATGGGTATGGTAGAAATAACCGATATCGAATCCTATATTCGGATTTTGGCCGGCCGGCATCGGTGAAACCAGCATCATTGATCCGGTTAGTTGTTTTAAGGCGTCATCGCCTTCATTTGCCCGGGCATAAATCCGCAAATCCGAAAAGTCCTCTTTCAGGTATCGCACGCAAGGGCCGTCCTGGCCGCTGACAAAAAGGTCATATTCAGAGTGCGTCATGGTTTGTCTCCTTTTGGGTTAACTTCCAGTTCCAGTCAGTGGATTATCCAATTCAACCGGCTTTTTCGGATAAGGAAGCTCAAAGAAAGGGTCCTTTTTTCGACGTTCCATGTTTCTATTTATTTGCGCGAGCAACGCGTTGTAGTCGAGATCTGTTCGAATATGCGGATAGAAATCATATTTCCATTGCCGCAGCCAGGATAGATTCGATCTGACTAAATCGATTGCCGCCGCTGTCGTCGGAACGATATCGGCCATTTGTAAAAATGTTTTCTGCGAGAATTTCGGTTCCAATCGATCTGGCCAAATCAAGATGATGGGATTGATCGGCGGAGAAAATTCCGGCACGAATTCCGGCTCATCTGCTTGCGGCCGGCCGGGGAATCGATTCGGTTGACAGTTCAACTGCAATCCTCGGCGTCCGTATTTGATCCGGTGTTCGTGGAAGCAGTAGAAATAACCGACTTCTTCGCCCAGGGTTGGCAGAGGAAAATCAGGCACGAAACCGACGAACAGGAAGCTGTCGCGAATCGCCCGATGATTTCCATCTTGATAATCGGCGCCAGTGTAGGTTTCCCAGTCGTAAAAAAGGAGTTCGGGAAAAGCTTCTTTAAACATTCGCTTATAAGGTTCGCTGACCCTTCGATCCGGCGGGCCGGCTAAGAAAATGTCATACGGAAAGTTGTGGATTTTATCAGGGTCTGCCAATGGTCCCTTGGCGTTAAGATCGATGATTGCGATGCTAGCCATGGTTTGTCTCCTTTTTCTGGTTGGTTTGTAAGATGTAATGAGCATGCTACGTACCTTGCTACGTAGCAAAATCTTAGCACAATCCGCCGATTTGTCAATCCCGCCGGCTGGCGGCAATTCTTGATAAAATCAGCTTTTTTTGTTATGATAATTAAGAAATTATAGATAATTGAATAATTGTTAAAATTATTGTACCTTTACATATAGTATGATATAATATATTCAGTAGTACGGATAAATTATTTATGAAATCACTTATAAGCACAAAGGATAGGGTAATCAAATTAAGAAAGAAGGGTTATTCCTATGGTTATATTTCTCAGCAGCTTGGATTATCGAAAAGCACCCTAAGTGATTGGTTAAGGGAGATACCGTTTACTCCAAATCAAGAAGTTTTGGATAGGGTTAAGATGGCTCAATTGAAATCGGCTAAATTTAAACAACAACGTAGGATTAATGAAATAGTGGAGATGCGTGAGATGGCTCTAGAAGAGATAGGACAATTAAGTAGACGTGATTTATTATTACTCGGTGTTGGCCTTTATTGGGGTGAGGGATCAAAAAGTAATGAAAATGTAAGGATAATCAACTCCGATCCGATTTTAGTTAAATTAATGATAAGATGGTTTAGGGATATTTGTGGACTAGGATTAAATAATTTTTATGTATTTATCCATTTATATCCCGATTCAAATATTGATGCTGCCATTGCTTATTGGTCTGAAGTCACGTCAATACCAAGTAAACAATTTGGGAAGATTCAGATAGATAAACGAACAAATAAATCCTTGAGAAATAACAGAAAATTACCTTATGGGACTTTTCATTTACAAATTAGAAGTTATGGGAACAAAGAATTTGGCCGACGTTTGCATAGGCGTATAATCGGATGGATTGAAGCGGTTTCTAAATAGTAATTCAATTAAAATAATTGCGGGTGTAGCACAATGGTTCGTGTATCTGCCTTCCACGCAGATGATGCCGGTTCGATTCCGGTCACCCGCTTAACTTAATTAGAAAAGCCGTCAACCCATCGCGGGTTGGCGGCTTTGTTGTGCGATGTTTTTTATTCAATAAACAATTCGAATCCGGTTCTAAGATAATCTTGAGTCCGACAAATATTCAGAACGCCACCGCCATCATCAATATCGTCGCGGAGTTTTCCTTCGGCGTCGATGGAAAGATCCGGAAAACGCGCGGCCAGCGGACTGATCAATTGTTTTACATTGCCGGGATGGAGTCCGCCAGCGACTACCAGTCCCAATTCGGAACAGAGCGCGTCGAAGGCGTCGAGCCAATATGATATTTCGGTCGGATCCATTTCTCGGCCCAGTCCCCGGCTGAAGTCGATTAGAACATAGTCAACAAATTCTTGATGTTGTAAACATTGGCGATTTCCGTGTCTTTCATAAAACCGGTAATACCGACATAAGGCCTTGGTCTCGGTTTAGCCATGGTTTTTCTCCCTTTTGTTTTGCTTGTTTGCGGTTATTTAAGCCATTAATTGTCAAGGACCGATTTCCTAAAAGCCGTTAAATAATCAAATTAGCCGGGCTCAATCAGGATGATTTATCCTAGCAAATTTCAGCCCCATTGTCAACTGGCAATGATTGGTGTATATTATGGCCAGCTATGACTATATTCGCTTGGACCACTTTAATCATTCTTTCCTTCATTTTTATCTTTCTGGGCTTGGCTCTGATTGTTTTTTTTACTTTTTTCTATAACGACGGCGCCAGCCCCGCTTTGGGCGCCGCTTTGCTGTTATTGGCGGTTTTTGTCATCGCTGCGATCTTGCCTTATTTCACCGCCTCGCCGGTTGTCCCCGCCGCGACGATTGCCGCCGCTTTATTGGTATCGTCTTTGGGGCTGGTCATCCGTTTTTTCTTGCCTTGTCTGGATAATAAAGATGTGATTATCGCCGTCCGGCCGATTTTGGCTTTTAGCATCGCCTCGGGTTTTTTGGTGGCGATTCTCAATTTAGCCAGAGTTTTCATCGTTTAAACAGCCAGCTTGTTTTTCTCGGCCGGCTGTTCTATGATGAGGGTAATTCGTAAAGAATCGAAAAATCATTCAGTCCTGTTAGTGGGCTGATTAAACACAAATCGTATGACTGATGAAATCAAACCGATTAACACTAATCAACAAAATCCGACCGCCAGCTCCGAGCCCTTGCCGGTCAAAGATGCGGCAAGTCCAGCCGAAATCCAGCCGGAGCAATCCCCGGCAGCCGAAGATGCTGTTGCTCCAGTTACGGAGATCTCGGCTCCGATTGTTGAGGCCGCGGCCACGATTATCGCTTCCAGCGAGACGATTGCTGAAGAGCCGGTGGCAGTCCAAGAACCCTTAACGTTTCCAGCGTCTGAGGCGAAGGCCGAGGATTTAATGCCGGCATCGGCGGCGGTTAAGCCGGATGCTGCTCCGGCTGCGGAAAAAACGATTGCCGGCGGCGAAGAACAACCTGTTAAAAAAACAAAATCCGGCGCGATTATCGCCATCGCGGTTGCGTTAGTCGTAATTTTGTCTCTGATTTATTGGGCGGTCAAACCGGCAGCTGATAATGATTCTGATAATCATGGCCAATCGGTGCAAGTTTCCGATGCGCCGGAACAGGGCAAGGTTAACATCATCGAAGAAGTCAGGAACGATATCAGCGTAGCGGTCAGCGGCAATGTTGATGAGCCGGCTTATCCGCAGACGAAGGTGACGGTTTATTTCGGCAATACCGTTAAGAATCCCAACAGCATTGATTGCGCTCTGGCTTATCCGCTGGATCGCGAGACGGACAAGAAATATGACTCTGCTATGGTTAATACCGTTTTGGGGCTGTTGAAACCGTTGTCGCCGCAGGAAAAAGAGCAGGGTTTTGTCTCAGCCATTCCGAACGGCACAATCTTGAAATATTTGAAATTGGACGATTCGGGAGTAATGTCGGCTAATTTTTCCGGCGCCATTTCCCGCGCCGCCGGCTCCTGTGCCGTCACCGCCATCAGATCTCAAATCGAAGCGACTTTATTGCAATTTTCCGCCGTCAAATCCGTAGTGATCTGCATTGACGGCGATTGCCAGGCCGATCGGATATTGCAACCTTAAGCATTCGGATGAATCATGAATATTGAATTATGAATTATGGTTTGGTCCCATAAAAAATATTTTTTTACCTCGGTTAAGCATTAATCAGCCGAGGTTTTTTTATGCTGACTTTTGTGTTATAATAGTCATGAATTATCGTGATTCATGATTCATAATTCATCATTCTAAATTCATGCTGTGGCTGCCGATCGCTATCCTATCTTACGCGCTGAACGCCGGGTCTCTGGTGACTGATAAATTCTTGCTGGCCAAAAAAATACCCAATCCGGCCGTTTACGCCATTGTCATCTCTTTGTTGGGAGTTCTGGCTGTCGTTTTATTGCCGTTCGGCTGGCGAGTCCCGTCTTTCTTTGAGTTGATGATTGAGCTGTCGTCCGGCTTCCTGTTCGGCTGGGCGATGCTGCTGATGTTTTCCGCCCTGAATAAGGGCGAGGCCTCGCGGGTGATTCCTTTTTTGAACGGGCTTCAGCCGCTGGTCATTCTGCCTTTGGCTTGGCTGGTAGTCGGCGAAGTCGTCTCCGGCCGGTTTTTGTGGGCTTTCATTTTAATTATCGCCGGCTCGGTCATTATTTCTTGGGGCAAGGGAAAATCATCGGCCGCCGTCTATGTTTTGGCTGCCGCTTCGGCGATCGTTTTTGGCATTTCTTTGGTCATGGCCAAATACGCTTACAATTCTCAGGATTCTTTCATCACGCCGTTTGTCATGACCCGGCTGGGTTCCTTGATTTTTGCTTTGATGCTTTTGTTGATTCCTCGCAACCGGCGCGCGTTGGCCGCTGAATTGAAAAATCCAAAAAAACAGACGGGGATTTTGCTGATCCTAGGCCAAACTGCCGGCGCTTTGTCGTCGATTTTGATCAACTTTGCCGTTGCCATCGCTCACAATGCTACGGCGATCATTAATGCTTTGCAGGGCTTGCAATATGTCTTTTTGCTGGCCATCGTGGTTTTCTTATCAAAAAAATTCCCTAAGATTCTGAAAGAGAAGATAACTGGAGCCGTGCTGGCGCAGAAGATTGTCGCCACCGCTTTGATTATCGCGGGATTAATAGTGCTGGCATTTTAAATAACTCAAACCCTCACGTCATTCCGGAATTTTGATGTAATCGTCAAAATATCTGGAATCCAGGTTAGATTAGAAATTAATTAAATTAACCTGGATCCCGGATATCGCAATAATTACATTGCGATTCCGGGATGACGATGAGCGGTGTAAATCATATTTTACAATAAAAGCATGTTGTATTTTTTTAAACAACACTGGAAAGCATTCTTATTCTTAATAATTATCGTTGTAGCGATAAGCGCCGCTTATCTGGCTGATTTTTCTCGGCCGATGAATTTCGGCGTCACTTTTTCTTCGGTTTATGCCCAAGATGAATTAGGCTTGGATTGGCGGGCGGCCTATTTGGCAATCCTTGATGATCTGAAAGTCAGTCATTTGCGGTTATCGGCTTATTGGAATCAGATCGAGAAAACCGACGGCCGCTATGATTTTTCCAATTTGGATTGGCAGATCAGCGAGGCCGAGAAGCGCCAAGTTAAAATAATTTTGGCGGTCGGCCGCCGCTTGCCGCGTTGGCCGGAATGCCATGATCCGGTTTGGATTAAGGGCATGAATTCGATTGAAGCCGAACAAAAGCAGCTGGCTTTTGTCGAAGCCGTAGCTGGAAGATATGCCAAAAACGGCAGCCTTATTTATTTTCAAGTCGAAAATGAACCCTATCTATCGACTTTTGGCATCTGCCCGCCGGTTAATGCTGAATTACTGAAAAAAGAGATCGCGGCCGTCAAGCGGCTTACGGCTAAGCCGATTTTGGTGACCGACAGCGGCGAGTTGTCCACTTGGTGGCCGATCAGCCGGAGCGGCGGCGATATTTTGGGAACAACTTTGTATCGCGTCGTTTATAATCCGACCGTCGGCTATTTCCGTTGGTTCACGCCGCCATTTTTCTATTGGGCGCGCGTCGAGCTGATTAAGATGGCTTCGCCGATCAAGCGAGTGATCGTAGCCGAGCTGCAAGCGGAAAGCTGGCACGCCGCCGGGCAGAATCTGGCGACAATGACGCTGGCTGATCATCAGTTGTCCATGGGCCTTGATCAATTCAAAGCCAATATCAAATTCACTCGGCGCGCCGGCTTCGATGAGGCGTATCTATGGGGCGCGGAATGGTGGTACTTGATGAAGGCCAAGAAAGATTATCCGGCTTATTGGGATGAGGCGAGGAAATTATGGGTTCAATAATGTCAAATTTCCAATTTCCAATTTCCAAAAAATTCCATAATAATATTATTAGAAGTTTTATTTGACATTGGGAATTGGAAATTTGAAATTTCATTCGTAAATAATATTATTAGAAGTTTTATTTGACATTGGGAATTGGAAATTTGAAATTTCATTTATATTATGTCTTTAGTCCGGAAAATCGCGCGCAATACTTTTTGGCAGGCGGGCGGAAAAATCATCTCGACGGCGATTGGGCTCGCGACGGTCGCCTTAATGACTCGCTATCTCGGCCGGGAGGGCTTCGGTTATTACACGACTGTCGTCGCTTATCTGCAATTTTTCGGCGTGCTGATCGATTTCGGCTTGCAGATGGCGACCGCTCAATTATTATCTCGTCCTGGCGCCGATCAAGCCAAGATTTTCGGCAATCTGATCGCGGTGCGGCTAATATCGGCCGCGCTTTTTCTGGGTGCGGGGACTTTGATTGTTTTTGCCTTGCCTTATCCGCCGCTGGTTAAAATCGGCGTGGCGATCGCGGCCGCTTCTTTTTTCTTCATTTCCTTGCAATCGGTTCTGATCGGCTTGTATCAGAAACAAATGGCGATGGCCGAGGTGGCGCTGGCGGAAATCTGGGGGCGCTTGGCTTTGCTCGCCGGCATCGGCGCCAGCGTTTATTTCCATTGGGGTTTTTATCCGATCGTGGCCGCGGTGTCTTTCGGCAGTTTCGTCAATTTTGCCATTTTGTTTTTCCAGTCGAAAAAATACCTGGCTTACCGTTTGCGGCTGGACCGGGCCGTGCTCAAGGATATTTGGGACACGTCTTGGCCGCTCGCCATTACTATTTCTTTGACGCTGGTTTATTTCCGAGCCGACACGATTATTTTGTCTTTTGTCCGGCCGGCCGGCGAAGTCGGCATTTATGGCGCCGCTTATAAGGTGCTGGAAATCCTGATCCAGTTCCCCTACTTGTTTTTGGGTTTGATTTTGCCGCTCTTAAGCGGATTCTATCTGACGGATCAGCGGTTGTTTGAAAAAATCCTGCAGAAGTCCTTTGACTTCTTGGCGATCGTCGCCGTACCGATGGTTTTCGCCACTTGGCTTTTGGCGGAGAAGATCATGGTTTTCGTCGCCGGCCCGGACTTCGTTTTGTCCGGCGGGCCGCTGCGGATTTTGATTGTCGCCGCCGCGCTGATTTATTTCGGCGCCTTGTTCGGTTATGCGGTCGTGGCGGCCGGCTGGCAGAGGAAAATAATCGGCTTTTATCTGTTTGACGCGGTTTTTTCCTTGGCCGCTTATTTGGTTTTCATTCCGCTTTATTCTTATTGGGCCGGCGCCATTTTGACTGTTCTGACGGAAGCGATCATTGTCGCGGCCGCTTGGCATGTTTTGAAAAAGCAGACCGGTGCGAAAATCAAGATCGGTATTCTTGGCAAAATAGTTTTGAGTTCGTTGATCATGTGCGCCGCGCTCTGGCCGCTTCTGAACCAATCAATCCTGACCCTGGTCATTGTCGGTGTCGTCGTTTATTTTGCCGCCCTGTATCTGCTCAAGGGCTATGACAAGGCCGAGGTTTTGGACATGTTCAAATTAAAAATTAAATAGCAACTCACAATAATTTATTTTCTCTTGTCATTCCGACTGAAGTCCCGATTAATATCGGGACGTAATGGAGGAATCCCTTGAATTTATTTTTTTAGTTTAAAAGGGATCTCTCCACTGCGCCATGATTACATGGCTACGGTCGAGATGACAGCTGGACTGGAAATAATTTAAGTAAGAATCATATGTTATCTTATTTTTTTCTAATCATCGCCACTGTCGGTTTCGCGGCTATTGCCTATTATCGGCCGTTGTTTTCTTTGTATCTGATTGCCGGCTTGCTGCCGACTTATCTGATCCGTTTCAATCTGCTCGGGCTGCCGCTCACTTGGCTGGAAGCAATGATTATCATTCTGGCGGTTGTCTTATTGATCAAGAAGCAGGTTGATTTCAAACAGATTCAGAAAGATGTGTTTTTTTGGCCGATCATCGCGATTCTGGCGGCGGCGACCTTGGCGGTAATCGTCTCGCCGGATAAGCTGCATGCTTTGGGGGCTTGGAAGGCCTATTTTGTCGAACCGGCGGTCTTTTATTGGCTTTTGCTTTCAATTATTACTGTCAGGAGGCAGCTGGAAGGCCTATTTTGGGCTTTAGGCGTGTCCGTTGTTTATTTGGCGTTATCTGCCATAGTCCAAAAGATCTTCGTCGTAGGCGTGCCAGAGGCCTTCCTGAACGCTGCCGGCGTGGTCGATCGCGTCGTTTCTTTCTTCGGCTATCCGAACGCTTTGGGCTTGTATTTAGGTCCGATTGTCGTGGTTTTTTTGGGTTTTTTGTATTACAAGAACGCCGATTCATTGCTGCTTTATTTAAGCAATGCTTGGCGTTTTTGGCTTAAGTCGTCGGTGGTGATTTTGGGCTTGTTGACGATCGTTTGGGCGCAATCGGAGGGGGCGTTGCTCGCTGTCATTATTGTCGGCTGGCTGATGCTGGTTTTTCAGAAAAAAACCAGGTATTGGGCCTTGATTTTATTGGTTTTGTCTGTTATAGTCCTTATCGCCAACGCCGGCCTTCGCGATTTCTTTTTAACCAAGGTTTTATTGCAGGACTGGTCCGGACAAGTGAGGTTGGCGATCTGGGGCGAGACCTGGGCGATGCTGAAGGATCACTGGTTTTTTGGCGCCGGCTTGGCCGGTTATCCGCTCGCCATCATCCCTTATCATGCTAATGCGTGGATGGAAATTTTTCCGTATCCGCATAATATCCTGTTTAATTTCTGGAGCGAGTTGGGGCTCGTCGGCGTAGCGGCTTTCCTCTGGCTGGGGATCAAGTATTTCTGGCTTAATCTTAAGAATATCTTTGCCGCCGGCTGGAGTTATTCGGAAAAAATGCCGTTCGACCGATTGGCCAGTTTCGTTTTTCTGATGGCCGGCTTGGAAATCATCATCCATGGCTTGGTTGACGCGCCGTATTTCAAGAACGATTTGTCGATGCTGTGTTGGCTGCTGGTAGCCGCGGCCAGTTTGAATATCAAATTGAAAAAATAATCTGGAGAGGTGACTGAGTGGCTGAAGGTACCGCTCTCGAAAAGCGGCATATCCGTAAGGATATCGAGGGTTCAAATCCCTCCCTCTCCGAATTTTAAATTATCAACAAAATATGAACACAAAAATCATTGTCGGGCTAGTGGCGGCGGCTGTCATCGCCGGAGGCGCTTTGTTAATGGCAATCGTCAAACCCGGCAGCCGAACCGATTCGGCTTGCGCGGCCATGTGCCAAAAAGCATATCAAGCGTGCCCTTCGTTGATCAACGAGGGCGATTGCAATAATAGATGCGCGAATTTAAGCGAGGAGTCAAAAAAGCATTTGTCAGAAGCGTCATCGTGCGAAGAATTGTCAGCAAAACCGGAGTTGATCGCTGATTTATTGATTCCGGAGGTTGATTCTCCGGCGCCGGCCGATAGTGATAATGCCAGCGCGTGCGAAACGGCCTGCGGAAATTATGTCGCCAAATGCTTAACCTTGGTGCCTAATGCCACTCAAGCATTGTTCGATGACGGGTTGAATTCTTGCTTGGAAGAATGCGCTTCTTGGTCTGCCGGCAAAGTCGATTGCCTGGCTGGCGCCCTTGATTGCGAAGCTATGACTAATGTTTGCGGATTATAAAAATTATGAATAAAACGATAATTATCGGCGGCGCGACCATCGTCATCGCCGGAGCGATCGCGACCGGCTCTTTGTTGAATAATCAAAGACAAGACAATCCTTTTAATATCCCGGCCGGAGAAGATGATTCGGCGGGCAATGCTCAAAAGATCGAAGATCTGTATTTCGAAGGATTGGAAGACAAAGACCGGTATACTTTTTGCCTGGGGAAGGAAGAGATCAAGGGCGTCTACACCAATGCGGTTTTTGGCAATGAAAAAGGAAACGTGGAATATATTTCTGAGGATATCAGTGTTTTTGACAAAGAAAGCAATAAGCTTTATATTTTAGGCCGCAAAATCGATTATAAATATTCGGGCAACGCCAATTTGGCAATCCAATCTGGAGATGGCAGCTTAGAAATTACCGAAAGCGGAGTGACGACTGAATATTATAAAAAAAACAGCGCGCCGATCAGGATCGATTATAATTCTAAAATCATCAATCCGGCGCCGGACAGAGAAAATACCGATTGGGTGGCGATAAAGATAAAAAGCCGAGGAACGCTCATGGGTTTGACGCAGGAGAGAGTTGATGAGGAGACCGGCGATGCCAAGGTTTTTTGTTCTAATTTCAGCTTGGCCGGCCAGCTGTTAAAAAATGGCGCTTTTATAACCCCTGATTTTTTCTCGTTTGAGAAGGCCTGCCCCGACTACTCGCCTAATCCCGGCGTGTCTTTTTCCGGCAATTTCAAGTTCGAGTGCCAAAACATCGAGAACAAGCGGGGCATAGAGTTAGTTAAGGAGTATCAAGAAATAGAAAAGTTAAGGGAGGAATTCAAGGCGATAAATGAAAGCGGCGAAGATGACGATCCCGGGGCCGAATTCAGAGAAATCATTCCGGAAAGCGATTCGGACGATTCGGATATTCAAAATAAATTGCAGCAATTAAGAGATGAGATGAAAGCCGAGGCAACCGCTCATGATTAGCAATAATCAACTGGCCAATGGACAATCATCGGGCCGATCTGCTATATTGATAAGCGTAAACGGTCACGTAGCCAAGTGGTAAGGCGGCGGTCTGCAAAACCGCTATTCGCGAGTTCGATTCTCGCCGTGACCTCAACAAAACACCCGCCATCAATTGATAGCGGGTGTTTATAATTCGGTTTATTTTTTTGCCTGTCGGGAGTTTACTTGGCGGCAATCTTTCGGGAACAAGACCAAGCCGACCAGCTGCCGTCAGCCAACCGTTTGGCGATCGCCCATTTGGTCGATTCCTTGTAATCGAATTTATCGGCGTCGGAGATGTTTTTGTGGATGGAATTGATCTGCCATAAACCCTTGTCATTGGAACCGTTGCTGTTTCGGCCATTATAGGCCAGAGGGTCCCAGCGGCTCTCGCAATTAACGATGGCCTCGGCTTCACGGACATTCAAACCGGCTTTCTTGATTTCTCCCAAGACATAATCCTTGATTTCTTCGACAGTCGGTTCGGGATTATCAATAACCTTGTCGGTATTTTTGGTTCTTTCGACATTGGCGGCGGCAGTTTTAACTGTCACCGAGATATTGTCGTTTTTGATGAGGCCGGCCAAAAAACTGCCGATGGCGTTAGAGCCATTGAAGATGACCGGTTCGGCTGAATTAGCCGCGCTATGGTAAAGCGATTGGCTGTCAGTCGAAAAATCGGCGGCCGAAGCGGCCGGCGCCAAGGTTGATTGGGCGATAAAGAACAATCCGGCGATAAGCGAAAGATTTTTTTGGACTGTTTTAGTCATATTTATGGTTATTGGTAATTCCAGCGTGAATTTAAGCGGGTTAGTATCCCCCTGAACTAAAAAATCATCCTACATTAACGCAGGACGACTTCACTACTGAATAGACCAGTATATCACATCCAGATAATTTTGTCAATAGCTTGATGGTCGGAAAAGTGGTTTTTTTGTTTAAATTTAGAGATAATTAGGAGTGGATAAATCAAAGTTTTTTCCACTTCTTTAGAAGAAGTGGAGCAAGAATCGCGACCGTTCAAAATCATGGCTAATTTTTTTATTTCACTCGCTAAACCGCCAGTTCGCTTCGCTCAGTTGGCGGTTTGCCTGCGGCCGTTCGTTTTCATAAAAAAATAGCACAATATTTTGAAATGGTCGCATTTAAACTCAATAATGTTTAAAATTAGATAAATTATTTTGATTAATATTGATTATTTTGGCTAATCTTAGGTTAATAGTTAAAAATAGGTATTGACAAATAAAATTAGGTATGCTATAATAGGGGGTATTGCTATGAAATTGGAAAGAATAGAAGAACCTTGAAATGAAACAGGCCATCCGGAAGGATGAGCTGAGGAGAAGACAATGAATAAGAGAGTGAAACGCGGTGGAAATGCTCGGCAACGGCGTGTTACGGTGCGGGGTCAGTTGCGTGAGTGCGGCCGGCAGCTGACGGAGGTTTTGAAGCGCCGTCAGGAGGAGATGGCCCGGGAAGTCATGGATATTCCGGTCGTCAGCCAGCCGTTACTCCCGGATGTTTTTGTCCCGGGAGATGACTTGCAGGTGACTCGGGCCGACGGCGCGATTGAGTTCGACGCTCGGTTGGCCCTTAGTTGGGATAATCCCAACGCGGCTCCCGAAGCCGATGACCCAACCCCGGACTGGCCGGTCTACGACGAGCTCGAGGATGAGCGCCCCGTCGCTGAGCCGATCGAGTTTGACTCGTCGTCGTTTGTTCCCGAATCGGCTGTGCCGTTTGGTTCTGTTCCCGATGAGCAGTTCGGGGCGTCACGGCGCATAAGCACTGTTGGCTGGGGCGGCAGCTCGGTGTTCGGGCCGTTCGGTGATTTCGAGCCGGATGGTTTCAGTGGCGCGGTGGCAGCTTATCAGGCCGCGTCTCGGACGCCGGAATCGTTCGAAGTCGAGACAACGCCGGCTAAGTTGAGTCGGTTCGAGCGTTTTCTGGCCGGCGAATTGGCAGCTTATCAGGCACCTGCCAAGCCGAGTTGGTTCAAGCGGGTCTGGGCCAAGTTGCTCGGTGCCGGCAATTCGCCTCTGTAGCAGAGGCAACAGCACAAATCAAACCGCCCCCGGTTCCAATGATGGAATCGGGGGCGCTTCTTTTTTTTAAAAATCATTTTCTTTTTTCAGCCAAGTCCCAGACATTCCTCAGCAGGCAGGCGACAGTCAGCGGCCCGACCCCGCCCGGCACTGGCGACAGATAACCGGCGGCTTCGGCGACGGCCGGATCAACATCGCCGACAGTTTTGCCCCCGACCCTATTGATGCCCACATCAATGATGATTGCCCCCGGTTTGACTTGATTCTTTTTCAGGACACCGGCTTGGCCGAGGGCGATAATGATAATGTCAAAGCCGGCGCTGTCCGGCGGGACGGAATTATTGATTGTGATTTTTTCTTTAGTTAGATACTTTTCTAATCCTTTGGTAAAGATATCGCTTTTGCCGATGATCAAAGTTTTTTTGCCAACCAAATTTTCACCGGTGGCTTTTAGGAGTTCCATGATGGCGGCGATCGTCGGCGGAATGATTTTTCCGCCATTGAAACCGTCGGCGTCTTTTTTCGGGTCGATCAATTTGACCATTTTGCTTTGGTTGAATCCTTCCGGCAGCGGCAATTGTAAAATGATGCCGTCGATCTGCGGATCCTTGTTCAAGAATTTTATCAGCTCGCTTAATTCGAATTCGTCGATATCGGCATAAATCTCGTTGTCGGCCAGATATTTGCAGAACAGGATTCCGGTTTTTTCCGCCGCCTTTTCTTTCAGGCGGACGTAGATTTCAGAAGCCGGATCCTTGCCGATCAGGATAGCCGCGAGTCCGGGCGCTCGGCTATTTTCCAAGATCTTTTTTCTCAAATCCAAAAGGATCCGGTCGGCAATGGTTTTGCCGTCTAAAATTATCGCGTTTTTCGGTTTTTTCAAATCGCTTGACATAAAAAGGTTTTCATTGCCGGCTGATTAACCGGCGGGCGTCTTTTTTCATAATATCTCAAAGTGCTTGATTTTTCAAGCGTTTTCTGGTATTCTTAAAACATTCAATCTTTAATCTTTAATTTCTTATTTTCTTAATTTCTTAATTTCTAACTCATGAACATCTCCGAACTCTCCCGCCGCATGAAAATAACGACTCAAGACCTGCTTGAAAAATTGCCAAGCTTGGGTTTTGACATCGGCAAAAGAGCGATTAAGGTTGACGATCGCCTAGCTTACAAAATTATGGAGGCCTGGCGGCTGCAGGAAAAAAAGGAGCGTGAACAGCAGCGCTTGGTCGAAATCCGCGAGGGCGCGGCTCAAGCGGAAATCATCCGGCAAAGCGGCGAGGAAATCAAGATTCCGTCGATCATCACGGTGCGCGAGTTCGCCGCCGCCGCCAATCAGCCCATCACCAAGATTTTAACGACTTTGATGAAAAACGGCGTGCTGGCTTCCATGAACGAACGGATTGATTTTGACACCGCTTCCATTATCGGCGAGGAGCTCGGCTACAAAGTCGTTCTGACTGAAGGCGAGGCCGCGGTTAACGAGCAAGCCCAAGATTCTCAGGATAAATTGAAAGGTATTTTAATCAGCGAGGCCGGCCGGAAAGAAGCTCGTCCGCCGGTGATCGTGGTGATGGGCCATGTGGATCATGGCAAGACCAAGATTCTTGACGCGATCAGGAAAACCGATGTGGTGGCGACGGAGTCCGGCGGCATCACTCAGCATATCGGCGCTTACCAGGTGCGCCGCAACGGCCGGCCGATCACTTTCATCGATACTCCCGGCCATGAGGCCTTTACCGCCATGCGTTCGCGCGGCGCGCGAGTCGCCGATATCGCCATTCTGGTGGTGGCCGCTGATGACAGCGTCCAACCTCAAACCAAAGAAGCGATCAAGATAATTCAAGACGCCAAATTGCCGTTTGTGGTGGCGATCAATAAGATCGATAAGCCGGAGGCGGATATCGAACGAGTCAAGAAGGATTTGTCCACCTTGGGCTTATTGCCGGAGGATTGGGGCGGCGATGTCATTTGCGCGCCGGTTTCCGCCAAAGAAGGCACCGGCATCGAGGATTTGCTGGAGACGGTTTTATTGGTCGCCGATCTGAACAAGGATGGCATCATGTCCGATCCTAATCGGCCGGCGATCGGCACGATTATCGAATCCCATGTTTCCAAAGGCGAGGGCCGGGTGGCCACGATTTTGGTCCAGGCCGGCACGCTTAAAGTCGGCGATAACCTCTGTGCCGGCAATGATTTTTGCGGCAAAGTCAGAGCGCTGAAGGATTATATCAATGATGATATTATCGCGGTCGGACCGGGCACGCCGGCTAAAATCATCGGCTTAAAAATCGCCCCTGAAGTCGGCAGTATTTTGGAGGTCTGCGAAGATACTAAGAATCTTAATCGCGATGTCAAATCGCGTCAGATCAGCCAACAGAAGGATTTGTCGACTTTTGCAATTCCGACTAATGATGAAGGCAATGAACAGGCCAAAACCGTCAATCTGATCATTAAAGCTGATGTCCTGGGATCGCTCGAGGCGATTATCGAATCACTGGCGAAGAAAGAAACGGCGGAGGTCAAAGTCAAGATTGTCGGCAAGGGTTTGGGCATTATTACGGAAGCGGATGTCGCCAAAGCGGAAGCGACGAATGCCGAGATTATCGGTTTCAAAGTCAAGCCGCAGATCACGGTTCAGAATCTGGCGCGCGATAAGAAAGTCAGCATCAAGCTGTTTGATGTCATTTATCATTTGATCGAGGATGTCGAAGAAAACCTAAAATTGGCGCGGACTAAGGAAATCAAGAAAAAATTATTAGGTAAATTGGAAGTCATCAGGATTTTCCGCAAAGAGGCGGGCAGCATGATCGTCGGCGGCAAAGTCGTCGAAGGCGAGATTAAGGCGACCGAGACGGCGATTATCGTCCGGAACGGCGAAGCTGTCGGCGTCGGCAAGATTACGCGCTTGGAAATGTTCAAGAAGGCGGTCGAACATGCCAATGAAGGCCAAGAGTGCGGCCTGTCTTTCGAAGGCAAGCCGGTGATCGCCGAGGGTGATGTGATTGAATTTTATGACTGATCGGATGTTAAAGATCAATGAATTGATCTTGCAACAATTAGGGGAAGTCATTAATCGCGAGGTGGAGATGCCTGGCGTTCTAATTACGATTACCCGCGTGACGACCTCGGCTGATTTGAATTATTCGACGGTCTATGTCAGCGTTCTGCCGGATGATAAATTGGATTACGCGGTTAATAAGCTGAATCTGCTGGCCAAACGTTTGCGCGGCGAGCTGGCGGGCAAGATCGAGTTGCGGACTTTGCCGCGGCTGCAGTTCCGTTCCGACATCAGCGAACGCGAAGCCGGCGATATTGACGCTCTGCTTGACAGGATCAAGGACGAGGTGTAGGTTGATTCAGAGTTCATTACAATTTGATTGATTGGCCAGCTCGCTGCGGCGAGGTAAAAAAGGAGGAGGGTCACTATGATAATCAGGCGTCGTTGCGGGAATATGCGTAGTTTTAGCCAGGTCAAAGTAGGTGGATATTATAAACTGGCTCGTGCGGTATGTGTTGACCCCCGTGATTATTTTATCGATGATGATAAAATCGTCAAAGTCAATACCAAGCATCCAAAATCTGGCGTGTTAGGCATCGGAATTAGTCTAATTTATGATACTGGATTGATATCTGATGTTGTGTGGTATAATAATAGGTCAATTGTTTTTTTGCCGATTTCAGCTGACGAAGTCGCCAAATTTAAGCGGCGAGTTGTCAAGAATTTCAAGAAGAAAATTAATGGAGCTTAGATAGTCGTTCATTTATTCAGGCAGCCGGCGCGGCTGCTTTTTTCTTGAAAAAAATACGCCGAGCTGGTATGATGATGGTGGAAGCGAGATGAAAAATAAGCATCGGCCTGGTATTTTATCAGGAGTCGGTGAATAAATTGCAGCTGATCGGCATCGCCTTGGGTGTTGTTTCCTTGATTTTAATCTTTTGGTAATTATATTGTGATGATAAAAATAATTTTTAATCAATTATAAAATTTATGTTAGTTGATTTAATTATTTCTGGAGTTCGTGCCGCAGAGAGAGTTGACATATTTGAAGAACAAGAGAAATTTAGACATCTACCATTTAATATTTTACTTGATATTGGAGGAATTTGTTTTATAATTTTTCCTTTCATATTTTTGCCATGGTTAGCAGTAGTTTTATTGAGAAAATTTAAGGGAGTTCCGCAAAATAAAATAAGTAACATTATATTTTTTATAATGGTAATTATAATGGCGTTGTTTGCATTATTTACTGCACTATCACTCAGTTCTATCAGAGCATTCATGTAAGCTTGATGAATTAATATAATAATGTGGGAATTAAAAATTTAAAAATTGGCGACAAAGCGCCGGAAGAAATTAATGTGTTGATTGAGATTCCTCAGGGCTCGGCAATTAAGTCCGAAATCGATCCGGTCACGGGCGAGCTGGCCGTTGATCGGGTGATCGGCGAGGCCGATGTTTATCCCTATGACTACGGTTTTATCCCGGGGACGCTGGCCGATGACGGTGATGCTTTGGATGTGATCGTTATTTCTTCAGTTTCAGCCAAACCGAAAGCAATCGTCACTTGCCGGCCGGTCGCTGTTTTAGAAATGGAGGACGAAAAAGGCATCGATTCTAAAATCATCTGCGTGCCGGCGGCTGAAGCCGAGCCGGCCGTTTCCGGCATTAGGGATTTGGACGATCTTGATTTGCCGACGCGGGAGAGAATCGAATTGTTTTTCAGGAGATACAAGGAGATGGAAAACGGCAAATGGACTAAAGTTCAGAGTTTTGGCGATAAGAAAAAGGCCTTGGCCGCAATCGGGCGGGCGGCCACTTGATGATTGACTTAGGCGTATTTTTGTGCTATGATTCGGCTTGCGGCAATCGTAGAAAATTTCGGCCGGATTTGGTCGGCTGGTTCAATCAAGCTCCTGTAGTTCAATGGATAGAACACCAGCCTTCTAAGCTGGCTACCCAGGTTCGATTCCTGGCGGGAGCATAGGAAATCAGGCGATGGCCGCCGGTTCCGTTAAATTATCGTCCCTATAGTTCAACGGATAGAATGCAAGCTTCCGAAGCTTGTGATGTAGGTTCGATTCCTACTGGGGGCAGAGTGATTAAATATGGTGGTCGTAGCTCAATTGGTTAGAGCACTCGGTTGTGGTCCGAGCGGTTGAGAGTTCAAGTCTCTTCGACCACCCTAACGAGACAAGGTTTGAACTAAAAAATACCTCAATAAATTGAGGTATTTTTAGTAGTTTGATTTTAGATTTAAGTTTTGATTCGGCTATCCATCGCTTCATTCTTAAAGTATTTTACAATTTCGGAATTTCTTATTAGACGTGTCCGACTGACAGAATATGACATGCCTTTATTGGGGGATGATTCAAATCCGATGTAAATGCATTCTTTGCCGCGCTTGATAATTTCTTTTATGGCAGGCAATAAATCAGAGTCGGAACTGGCCAAAATGGCGGTATTTAAATTGCCATCACAGGTTAAGGCGACCATATCAACGGCCATTTTAACGTCAACACCTTTTTCGTCAAACACTAAAGCTCTGCCGTTTTTACCCTTAAACATAATTCCGCTTTTAATAATCGCTTTATCGGTGTAATGGCCTCGGACTCGGCCAGCGATTATTATTTCAAATTTTTGCGACTCGCTTTCCAAGAAATTTTTTAGTTGCCGCCGTCTTTCAATCAGCTCTTCTGACTTTTTTGGCGTGTCTGGATGCTTTTCTATTTTAGCGAAGTAAAACACTTTTCGATCAAATTTTATTCCTTCTAGTAACTCATCAAATAACCCTGCAAAGTTAAAATTACGCCAATTAGGCTCATTATTTTTATCAATTAAATTTTCATTAATTAGTACTTCCTTGACCTTTTTGCGGAAATTTTCACCGTCGATAAATATAATGTTTGGCATATTTTTTTAAAAAACCTCATCGAGCAGAGCTGGATGAGGCGTTTATGTATTTATGTTATCTTATTGGCTTATTAATGTCAAGGACTTTTTTAGTTAATTAATTATTGCTTAATTTAGCGATATTAAAATACCGAAGCTTTGTAAGGCTTCGGTATTGTTTTGTACTATAGGTTGCGTTTCGCTAAGTAGCGATCTCCTTGATTATTGTTTTTAACCTGCAATTCTTTGTTGACATGCCAGAAATGCTCCAGCGATCCTTTGTGGCGATTCCACCATTGGACGCCATTTTTGTCGGGCTCAATGAACTGCGGATAGACGAAGGGAATGTGGATTGAGCTCAAACCGACTCCGATGGGGTCGCCACTATCGGCGCGAATGCGTATTGGCTTATCGCCTTCGAATTTCTTGCCGTAGCGATTCATAATAATGCGGATGGCAATGTCTTCATAATGTGGTGCTGGTGCTAATTGAATCGAATAGTCGTAGCCAGATTTAGTATCAGATTCCAGTTCAGTCCAGACTTCGCTGGCTTGCTTAAAAAGAGCAGTCCAGAGATAGCGAGTGTCAGGATTGAGAAAGTGCAGTTCATAGCAGAGTTCATAGAGTCGTACTGCTTCTGGAAAATCGAGCAGGCGTGGACCCAGACGATGGCGGATTCGCCAATTACTCTTGCCGTATTTCAAATCGTATTCAGCCAGCCGCTCATTTTTGGCCTCGCCGAACCAGCCTGGCCGTTCGATAGTTGTGCATCCTTTGTTTGTTGGGATGCTCATGCTGTTTCTCCTTTTTTTGTTTCATTATTTTGATTCATCAATCAGTCTCTTGAGTTCTTCTCTTAGTTCTTGCTTCGAGAAGCCTTTTCTTTTTTTCGGTAGAGAATCCCAGAATTGTTCATTTGACAATACTCTTTCTGCATAGTTCATGATGCCATCACTATCTTGGAGTATGGGGCTGTTGATTGATATTCCTTCCGGCAGTCCACCAAATTCTTCCAGTCTAGTTAGTAAGACAAAAGTATCTCTGCATTTCATTACGGATTTGTGGGTAAATTTCTTTTCCTGTTGCGCAAAGGTTGGACCAATCCTTGATCCCTCCTTATTGCCAGTAGCCCCAAAAGCAGCAAGTACGGTAGGTTGATGAGAATCTTTTTGTACAGTGATTGTCACATTATTGAATTCAAAAGTGACATGCGTACGTTCTTTTTTAGCCATTCTGATGGCTTCTTTTATTGCATCTTGAATATAACCCGCACCGACTTTACATACAATCTCGCATTTTTCTAGCATTCCATTATTTCCTTTCTTTATTGTAATGTCCTATGTTCTTAATTCGGGCGCATCCCGAATCAATTAAACCATTGTAGCACGTCAGTTACTATTTGTCAAGAATTGTTGGACAAATGTTGACAAATATCTGACAACAGTATATAATGAGCTTATATGGCAATCCAACAAACACTCAAAAAAATCGGCTTAAATGACAAAGAGATCAAAGTTTATTTGGCTTTATTAAAAAATGGCCCAACTAAGCCATCAGTTTTAGCTAGTCATACCAAGTTAAATCGAGCCACGTTATATAATATTGCGCAAAGCTTAATCTCTAGGGGAATAATAGCGAGCGATCTAAGTGGCAAATCATTAATCTTTGCTCCTCTTCCACCCAATGAGTTAGATAAAATACTTACTGTCACTAAGCGAGAGCTAAAGGAAAAAGAAATATTAATCAAAGAAGCTATTAGTGAATTGAGCCTGATTGCCAGTAGTCAGCAGTATCCAGTGCCCAAAATCAGATTTATCGAAGAAAATAATTTGGAAAAATTCCTGTTCGATAATCTGGAAAAATGGCAGGATGCTGTCATCGAATCAGATGGTGTCTGGTGGGGTTATCAAGATCACACTCTTATTGAAAACTTTCAAAGTTGGATCAAGCAAACCTGGGCAACATCACAGAGCAGGCATGAACACTATCGGGGCCAAGTTTTTACTAATGATTCAAATATTGAGCGCAAAATAAAAGGCCAATATCCATCTGATAAGCGCGGCATCCGCTTTATGTCAGGAGCTGGTTTCACCGGCACTATGTGGGTCTGTGGCGATTATTTGATAATGATTATGACCCAGCATCACCCTTATTATTTGATAGAAATTCATGATCAATTATTAGCTCGCAATACGAGTGAAATTTTTAAAAAGTTATGGCAGGCAGTTTAATGGTTTTGGACACTAAGGACACCAAGGACGGCATTTTTCTTAACTTCGACGGTAAGGTCTAAGATCAACTATATACCGCACCTGGTTGACTGGATCTGCAAAATAGGTGCCAACTTCTAGAACCATAGTTCTAATAGCTTCCCAAGAGTGACCCCAATAAAAATTAAATTAAAAAATACCTCGATGATTGAGGTGTTTTTTCAGTTTACTGCATTGCTGATAATTGCTATAATTAGTGCATTAATCTTAACCAGATATGAATTTTATGCAGAAAATAATCATTGGCGCGGTGACGGTCGTTGTTTTGATTGCGGCTGGCTTTTTTTTAAAAAATACCCTAATTGATTCGAATCAAAATAAAATGGACACACCGGAAAAAATTGTTGCCGATTATAAAGATCTGTTGGCTGAAGCAGACCAATTGCAAAACTCAGTTGGCGTTAATTGCGGCGATAAAAAAGAGATCAATAAAAAAATAGATGCCCTGGAAAAAAACTGGTAGATTTGGAAGAGCGCAAAAAAAATTGGTTAGACAATGTGCCTAAATTGCCTGAGGTGAATCCAGAAGTATCAAATGGAGATAATCCATTGGGCCGACCAGGATCAGAAGTACCAGAACTGTCATCTGATGTGCCACTCTTGCCGGATATAGATCCAGAGGTATTGGGCTCACAAGTACCGGAGTTGAGTTCGGATGTGCCACCGTTGCCAGATATTGGCACAGAATCAATTGAATATATTCCCGATATGCCAGAACTTAATCCGGGCCGACCTGGATCAGAAGTACCCGAGCTGACATCTGATGTACCCACTTTGCCAGAAATTAATGAAATCAATACCATTGACCCTAACGAGCATATTTATCAAATGGACGAAAACGCTAAGAATATAAGAGATGTTTTGCAGGCCTTGAGGGACTTATGCCAAGAAGCAGAACAATCAAAAAAAGCAATTTCTGATAAATGCAGTGATGCTTGTCAGAGACACAAGGACTGCGCCGCCTATACCGAAGATGTGACTGCCGCTGATTTGGCCGATGCTTATGATACTTGCATGGAAGAATGTCCTGCTTGGCCTAAGGCAATGGTTAAATGTATTAATGCCGTTGAAATTAAAAAACCGAATGATTGCGTTGGTTTTGTGCAATGCCAGGTGCCTCAATTTTACGATAAATATACTCGATAGTTAATAGAAAGATCAAATAAATAATAAAATAGATAACTACGATAATAGTGTTATGTGTATTAATTTTATTTAGCTACTGGACACCAAAGACGTCATGGACACCATTTTACCTAACTCTGTCGGTATGACCTTAAGTCAACAACATATCTGACATGGTTGGTAGGATCAGAAAAATAGGCACCAACTTCTAGCGCCATGGTTCTGATAGCTTCCCAAGATCCACCCAATGAGACAAGGTTTAAACTAAAAAATACCTCAATAAATTGAGGTATTTTTTAGTAGTTTGATTTTAGATTTAAGTTTTGATTCGGCTATCCGTCGCTTCATTCTTAAAGTGTTTTACAATTTCGGAATTTCTTATCAGACGTGTCCGACTGACATAATATGACATGCCTTTAACCTTGCAAAGTTAAAATTACGCCAATTAGGCTCATTATTTTTATCAATTAAATTTTTCAACCATAAATGCTATAATACATCATGTAGAATACATAATCCTAACTAAAAAACGACTATGAAAATCAACAACACGTTCAAGCTCATCATTTCGCTTCTTATCCCGCAGGTAGCGGGAGGACTGGGGAGTTACTTTACGATCAATTCGGTGAAAGATTGGTATCCGGTGCTGGTCAAGCCGGCGCTCAATCCGCCCTCATGGATATTCGGCCCGGTTTGGACAACACTGTTTCTTTTGATGGGTTATGCGCTGTATCTTGTTTGGAAAGATGGGAGTGGAAAGAGCAAACGCCTGGCCTATTGGGCTTTTGGGATTCAAATGGTTTTAAACACGCTTTGGTCGATTATCTTTTTCGGCCTGCACAGCCCGGGCGGAGCGCTTTTTGAGATGATTTTTCTTTGGCTCGCTATTCTCGCCACAATCGTCGCTTTTGCAAAAATCTCTCCCCCTTCGTCCGGTATCTGGACTACGGCGGGACGCGGCAAACTGGCTGCCTGGCTGCTCGTGCCCTATATTTTTTGGGTCAGCTTTGCCGGTTATCTTAATTATGCGATCTGGGCGTTAAATTGATGCTGTGATAGGAACTGAATTTTAGTTAAAAAAAGAACGGATTTCACAGTCGTTTTTTTTTAATTCAGCGTTGATTATCTGATCGATTCATAACCGCCGGCCACGCCGCGCGGCGACAAGACGATTTGCCAGAGTTGGATGGAGCGGGCGCGGAAAGCGCCGGCGCAGCATAATAAGTAATAACGCCACATCCGATAGAACCTCTCGTCGTAGTTCCGGCTTAACTCCGGCCAAGCCGCCAGAAAGTTCCGGTGCCAGGCCAGCAGGGTTTTGTCGTAATCGGCGCCGAAGTTATGGACGTCTTCAATCACGAATTTTCCTTCGACGGCCGCGGTTAGCTGATGGAGCGAGGGCAGGCAGCCGTTGGGAAAGATATATTTTTCGATCCAAGGATCGGTGTTATTGCCGGATTTCAAACTGCCGATGGTATGCAAAAGGAAAAGCCCGCCGTCTTTCAGGCAACGCTTAGCCACCTGCATGTAGATTTCGTAATTTTTTGCTCCGACGTGTTCGATCATGCCGACAGAGACGAGATGATCGAATTTTTCATTAATTTCGCGGTAATCTTGCAGGCGGAATTCTACGTCTAAACCGGCGCAAAGTTCTTCGGCCAGCTTTTTCTGCTCTTTGGAGACAGTGATACCGACGACTTTGACGCCGTAGTTTTTGGCGGCATGCCGGGCGAAACTGCCCCAGCCGCAACCGATGTCTAAAACGCGCTGGCCGGGCTGCAATTTAAGTTTACGGCAGATTAAATCTAATTTCGCCTCCTCGGCTTGGTCTAAACTGTCGGTATCTTTGAAATAGCCGCAACTGTAAGTCATGCTCGGTCCGAGCATGGCGGTAAATAAGTCGTTGCCTGTGTCATAATGCTTTTCGCCGACTTGGAAAGCGCGGCTGATCGCCTGCCGATTAAACAGGTTGGCTTTGATGAAACCCAGGATAACCGGCAAAGACAAACCCAGGCGGCTATAAATGTCAGTCGAAAGCAGGCGATAGAAGAATTCGTCTAATCGCTCGCACTCCCACCAGCCGTCCAGGTAGGCCTCGCCCAAACCTAGCGAACCTTGCGCCTTGACGCGATCATACAGCCCGGGATTCTTTATTTGCGGATCCCAAGGGTTGGGGCCGTCTAAAATAATGCCGGTCGGCTCGATTACTCGGTTAACCCAGTTTTTAGTGCTGTCATTCATAGTTTTTTGCTTTAATTGATAATTATTATATATTTGCCAGAGTTTTTTTGCAAATCTGTTTTTGCTGAGGGCGTGAAGGTTGAATTTATCCCGCAATAATGTCATAATCTTATTATAAGCGGCATTAAAAACATGAATTAATACTTTTTTTCATATTTCTGATCGTTTGTTGCCGGGCTTGATGATTTTAAAAGATCGAAGTTATGGCTGTATTTTTTGATTTTTTATCGCTTTTTTTCTTATTCGCCGTTTTGGGATTGGCTGCTGATTCGGTCGTCAAGAATATCAAACACATCGCCTCCGTCTTTAAGATAAGGTTGATTTTTTTTGGCATTTTGCTCGGCTTGATCACTACTTTGCCGGAATTAGCCGTTGGAATCAACGCTGCCATCAGCGGAGCGCCGGCCTTGTCGGTCGGCAATCTGCTGAGCGGCGTTATTGTTATTTTTGGCCTGGTTTTGGGGGTGAGTTTGTTTTTGAATCGGCAGATTTCTACTGATAGCAAGTGGTCGGTGCTGATTCCCGAGGCGGCGGTGATACTCTCTCCGATTTTGCTCGGCTTGGACGGAAAATACGGATTATTGGACGGGTTAATAATGATCGGCGCTTATCTCGGCCTTGTTTTTTATCTCTATCAATCTCATTTGGTTGCCGGCTCGGCTCATCTGGAAAAGGCGGATAAAAAGGGGCTGGCGAGAGCAATTTTTGTGTCGGTCGCCGGGATTATTTTTATCCTGCTCGCTTCCCATTGGATTATCAGCATCACTTTGGATTTGCTGAGTTATGTCGCTGTCAGCAGATTGGCGATCGGCTCGCTGGTTTTCGCTATCGGCACTAACTTGCCCGAGATAACGATCGCCTTAACATCATGGCGCAAAAAAGCTTCTGAGTTGTCATTAAGCCATCTCGTCAGCTCGGCCTTTACCAATATCTTGGTTTTGGGCATTGTGGCTGTCATTAATCCGATTTTTTTCGGTTTTGATTTGCCTTTCGGATTATTGGCGGCATTTTTAGGATTAATCGTAGTTTTGTTTTTGATTTTCCATCAGAGCGATGGAAAAATGGATCGTCGCGAAGGATTGGTCCTTTTGTCAGTTTATGCGCTATTTTTGATTGCCAATCTTTGGCTGCTTAATCGATAATCAAATGACAAATTATACTTAAAAAGACGGTTATTTTTGCTGTTTTTTTTCGCGTTGGCGCTAATGATGCCGTTTTATATTTAAATTTAGCTAAAAAAACTTAATTTTCGCTAATTTATTTGACAAAAATATTTTTTTGTGATATACTTAGGACTTAAAGTATACCTCATTTAGTTCCATGTTAAGGAAGTCAAACTCAGACATTTCTTAATTGCCAGCTTTATTTTTAGCTCTGATGGAAATATTTGACTACAGGCCGGTGGCTTGTCTGCTTTAAAGCTAAAAAATAAGTTACAATTATCATGTCTACCAGAAGTTTCAGCCGAAGCTCCAGCTTTGGCAAGTCCTCCAGCCGCCGCCGTTCGGCGTCCGGAGGCCCAAATTCGCGCCCGATCAGGGGGCGAGCCAGCTCGGGCCGCGGCAACCGTTTCAGCGGCCAGAAAATCAATCCGGAATTATTCGTCTGCAAAGCCGAACCGATCATCAAAGCCAATCCTTATGAGCCGAAAAACTCTTTCGCTGATTTTGTCATTGATGAGCAATTGAAAATCAATATTACAGCCAAGGGCTATGTCACGCCGACACCGATCCAGGATGAGGCGATCCCGGTCGTTTTGGAGGGAACCGATGTCGTCGGCATCGCCAATACCGGCACCGGCAAGACCGCTGCTTTCCTTTTGCCTTTGCTTCATAAAGTTATTGCCAATCCGCGGGAGAATGTTTTGATTATCATTCCGACTCGCGAGCTGGCTACCCAGATCAACCAGGAGCTGATCGAATTCCGCGGCCGTTTGAAAATATTTTCCGTCTGTTGCGTCGGCGGCACTTCTTTGGGCCGGCAGATTTCCGATTTGCGCCGCCAGCATAATTTCGTCATCGGCACGCCGGGACGATTGAAGGATCTGATCGAACGCCGGGCGCTCAATCCGGCTAAATTTTCGACGATTGTCCTTGATGAGGCGGATCGCATGTTGGACATGGGTTTTATTAATGATATGAGATTCATCATGGGCTTGATGCCCAAAGATCGGCAGACGCTGTTTTTTTCCGCGACGATCAATCGGGAAATCGATAATCTGATCCGTGAATTCTTAAATCAGCCGGCGACCATTTCGGTCAGGACCGGCAACACCGCTAAAAATGTCGAACAGGACGTTATCCGGGTCAGACATGATCAGGAAAAACTCGCTGTTCTTCATGAAATCCTAGCTCGCCCGGAATTTTCCAAAGTGCTGATTTTCGGCCGGACTAAGTTCGGCGTGGAAAAATTGTCCGTCGCTTTGGCTCGCAGCGGCTTCAAGGCCGATGCCATTCATGGCAATAAGAATCAGAATAAACGCCAGTTGGCGCTGAAGTCGTTTAAAGAAAATAAGACGCAGATTCTGGTGGCGACTGATGTGGCGGCCCGCGGGTTGGATATTCCCAATGTCACTCATGTCATCAACTATGATATTCCGGCGACTTATGACGACTATGTCCATCGCATCGGCCGGACCGGCCGGGCGGATCAAATGGGCAAGGCCTTGACTTTTATCAGCTAACAACTCAGCAAACATGAAAAACGCCTCCAAAGCATTAATCGGAGGCGTTTTTTTTGCGGCCGGCAATCCGGCTATTTAACGGCAGACGATAATCAGAATGGTTTGATTATTCGGCTTAATTTTGGTAAACTGATGATAGGCATTAATGCTGATTCCCAATCAATTTATGTATAATCAAATCGATTCCAACAAGCGCCGGACTTGGGCGCTGATCATCATTTTTGTCGCCGTGGTTCTGGGTCTGGGCTGGTTCGTCGGCTATTATTTCGATTACGGCTATGGCGCTTTAGCGGCCGCCGCAGTCATTTCTTTGGTGATGGCTTTATTTTCTTATTACGGCGGCGATAAGTTGGCTTTATGGAGCGCCAAGGCCCAGCCGGTAGGAAAAACCGATAATCCCTATGTCTATAATCTAGTAGAAAATCTCTGCATCACCGCTGGCGTGCCGGCTCCGAAGGTCTACATCATTCTGGACGAAGCGATCAATGCTTTTGCCACCGGCCGCGATCCGCAGCACGCTTCCATCGCTGTCACCATCGGCGCGATCAATAAGTTGGCGAACGAGGAATTGGAGGGCGTCATCGCTCATGAATTGTCGCATATTAAGAATTACGACATCCGTTTGATGACTGTCGTCATTGTTTTGGTCGGCCTGATTTCTCTTCTGGCTGATTTCTTTTTCCGCGGCTCGCTTTTGGGCGTCGGCCGGAAAAATGATCGTGATTCCGGCGGCAATTGGCTGATGATCGTCGGCGTCATTTTGATTATCCTGTCGCCGATTATTGCGCAATTGATCCAGTTGGCGGTCAGCCGCCGCCGCGAATACCTGGCGGACGCTTCCGGCGCCCTACTCACCCGCTATCCGGAGGGGCTGGCGCGCGCTTTGGAGAAGATCGCCGCTGATCCGGCCGTGCTGGCTAACGCCTCGGCGGCGACGGCGCATTTGTATATCGCTAATCCTTTCAAGGGCTCGGGCAAATTCCTGGCTCGGGCTTTCTCCACTCATCCGCCGGTCGAAGAGCGGATTAAGAAGCTGCGGGAAATGGCTTAGGAGAATTTGTAATTTTGTTGTCATTCCGACCGCAGCGAAGCGTAGTGGAGGAATCGCTTGCATTAAATAAAATTAATTCAGCAATAAATTCAAGCGATTCCTCCACTTCGTCCGGATTACCGGACTTCGGTCGGAATGACAGTGAGAGCATATCTTATAATTTATAACTATGATCAAAATATTATTCATCTCTGATATCGTCGGGAAAATCGGCCGCAATGCGGTGCGGGAATATTTGCCGATTCTGAAAAAGAAATATGAGCCGGACGCGATTATCGCCAACGCGGAAAACCTGGCGCACGGCATCGGCGCGACTCAGAAAACCTTGGACGAGATGAAAGACGCTGGTGTGGACATGTTTACTTCCGGCAATCATATCTGGGAGAAGGGCGGCAGCGAGGCGATGCTCAATGACTCAGCCAATCGTTTGATCAGGCCAGCTAACTTTCCGGCCAAATTGCCCGGCCAGGGGTTTATTACGTTGTCCTTGCCTTTTAATTTGCCTGAGGGTGGCGGTGAAGAACGCTGGTCGGTTGGCGAAATTAAGCTAAAGGTGGTAAACTTAATGGGTAAGGTTTTTTACGGCTGGGAAAAGGATAAGAAAGAAATTCTGCATGAGCCCTTTAAGACCTTGGATAAAATAATCTCCGCCGATCGCCAGGGCCTGTATCTGATTGATTTCCATGCGGAGGCGACTTCGGAAAAAGCGGCTTTAGCCAATTATTTCGACGGCCGAGTGGCGGCGGTTATCGGCACGCATACCCATGTCCAGACGGCTGATGAAAGAATCCTGCCCGGCGGCACCGGTTTGATCACTGATGCCGGCATGGTCGGCTATCACGATTCGATAATTGGCGCCGATAAACAGCAGATTTATCATCTATTCATGAAAACCGGCCAATCGTCCAAGAAGCACGATTTGCCATCAACCGGACTGGCTGTTTTTAACGCCGTGTATTTAGAGATTGACGAGGTTACCAGAAAGACGATTAAAATCGAAAGGATCAATGAATCAGTGGAGGTGAAATAATTTTTTTTGTTTATTCATTATTCACCCGCCTGCAACGCTTTGCGTAGCAATGCGGGCAAGTAATTCATACACATATGAACAAGACAGAACTCGCCCAGAAAATCGCCGATAAAGTCGGAATCACCAAAGCGCAAGCCGAAGCGGCTTTGGGATCATTCACCGAAATTGCCACTTTGGAAATGCAAGCCGGCAATGAGGTGGTTTTGACCGGTTTCGGGACTTTCTCCGCCCGGGCGCGCAAAGGCCGCGAAGGCATCAATCCTCGCAACCCTCAGGAAAAGATTGTTATCCCGACGGTCGTTGTCGCCAAGTTCAAGGCCGGCAAAAATTTGAAAGACGCTTTGAAAGGCAAAAGTAAAAGCGTTCCCATCTCTGATCCGCCGATTGAAGCCGTGCCAACACCTGAAGCAACAATTCAAGAATAATCGTTAAAATAACACTCGTTTCCTCGAGTGTTATTTATGATAGATTTTAAGGTGCTCAATTAACCCTCGCAATCATATGGCTAAGAAAAAAATTTCAGTTATTGAGGCGGTCGTTTCAACTAAATTGCGATTAGCCGTTACGATTTTATTGGTGAGCAGCGCCATTACCGGCATTTGGGCGGCGGCGACCGACATCAGTTCTAATTTTGCCGGCACTGTCCAGGGGGTGGCAACCAGCGCTACTGCTTATTATCTGGATTGCAATGGCAATGATGCTAATGCTGGTAATTCTGTCGCCGCGGCTTGGAAGTCATTTTCGCGGTTCAACACGATGCAGCAGACAATCGGATTGCAGCCGGGCGATCAGGTTTTTCTGAAACGGGGCTGTTCTTTTGCCGAAACCTTGCAGATCGCCGCTTCCGGTTCAGCCGCTTCGCCGATTTTGATTGATGCTTACGGCACCGGCAACGATCCGATAATCAATGGCGGGCAAGTCCGGCCTTGGAATATTTTGATCTCAGAGCAAAGCTATATTTCAGTCAAGAATATCAAGGTGATTAACGCGAAAGCCGATAATTCACCTTCAGCCGGCTTGGTGATCAATAATTCATCCAATATTATTCTCGATACCGTAACTGCAGAAAATAATTGGGGCTATGCTGGTATTTATTTTATCGCCAGTGTTAGCGGCGCCGGCAATAATAATTTTATTAAAAATTGCACGGTTAGCAATACTCAAGGCACGGCTTATTCTAAGGCCAATGGCGCGAATTACGGCGCCGGCATTCTTTTTTATTCTGATGGCGCTGATCGGGGTTTAGTTAACACGATTGACTCTAATACTACGTTTAATAATGGCGGAGCCGGCATTAGTTATGCCGGAGCCAATAGTTGGATTGGTAATAACACTAGCTACGCTAATAAGGACTCCGGAATTTCTTTATATTCGTCTTTTACCAGCAATAATACGGTCAGCCAGAATACTGTTTATGATAATTGCCGCGGTTTTGACGATCGCGCCGGCATTAATTTATATCAAGTCGGGTCGAATAATGTGGTTAAATATAATACGGTTCATGGCCAATTCGATACTTATAACAATCAGGGCTCGGCCATGGTTGATCCGGGCAATAGCGGCTATTATTTAGGTACGCAGGGCATCCGTTTTGACGGCGGTTCGGGGGTCAGCGGGGTCAGCAATAATTCCATTATTTATAACGTGATTTACAATGAGGGCGACGGCGTGCAGATTTACAATTTTCCTAATGTCGCCGTTTACAATAATACTGTTTATAACAGCCGGCGATTCGGTATTTTCTTAGGCGGGGCGGCGACGACCGGCGCTCGAGTGGGCAATAATATCGTCAGCGTGATGGCCGGTGGCGCGACTGCTTGCGACAATCCTTTGCTTGGTTGCGCAAAAACCTTGTTAAGCATTATTAACACCACTGCCTATACAATTGATTATAATCTTTATTATCCGAGCGCGAGTTATGTTAAGCCAGCCGGTCAGGATGCCAATGCCTTGACGCTTGATCCCAAATTCAATAATGCCGCGTCTGCCGATTTTACCTTAGCCGCCGCCTCGCCGGCGATTAATAAGGGTTTTAATCTGCAGTTGTCGCCGGACATTGCCGGCGTAACTATACCGCAGGGTAGTGCGCCGGAGATCGGCGCTTATGAATTTCTCGGCACGTCCGCTCCGGTTTGCGCGCCGACCACTTGCGCGGCCAGCGGCAAGAATTGCGGTTCGATATCCGACGGCTGCAGCGGCACTCTGTCCTGCGGTTCTTGTACGGCCGCTCAAAACTGCACCGGCAATGTTTGCGTAACTAAGACCTGTACTAATTCCGCCTGTTGCCAAGCCAAGTATAAAACTTACTATCCTGTATATAGGGTCATATCTAAGCAGGGGAAATGCTGCAGGTCTAGGTTCTCTTCTGTCTGCACTAATCCCTAAAAAAATCAAAATTATTTTTAAAAAAAGCCGGATTCATTCCGGCTTTTTTATAATATCTTAATCATATAACTGCCAATCAATTTGTAGCCGAATTTTTGGTAATATTGCCTGACGCCGATGCCGGCGATGACGGCGATTTTCTTCAGCTCGTTTTCTTGAGCGATTTTTTCCGCTGCCTGAAGCAGTCCCTTGCCCAGTCCCAAATGCTGGACTTGGCCTCGGCCGCCGATTTCCAATGCTTGGCCGTAGGTGTGCAGTTCGCGGATCAGGGCGCAGCCGCGCAGTTCCGGCAGGGAATTTTTTTCCGGGTCGTCATTCAGCCGTAATCTTAAAAAAGCGTAAAGCGTTTTTTCATCTTCAGATTCATAACTTAAAAAATATTCTTGTCCGCCAGAGGCCTGGTATTCTTTAATTCGTAATTCATAATTCATAATTCGCCCGCCAGCAACGCTTTGCCAGCTCGCATCGCTACGCGAAGCGTTGCTGGCGGGCGTAGCAATGCGGGCTGGTAATTCATTTCCGTGTCCCGCCTCTCGGCATCTGAGGCATTGGCAAGTCCAGCCGTCTTTTTGGGCTTGCTGGGCGATCAGCTGCCGCAAATTAGTGGTTTTGTTGCCGGCGACGATCGATTCCTCGGGAATATCGCGGATCAAGCGGGTGATGCGCACCCAGGGCGGGGTGATTTTTTTTATTTTAACGATCAAATCGATCAGTTGTTTTTGAGTGTAGGGCCGATATTTTTTTTGCCGGTATAACTTGTACAGATCGGCGTGTTCGTTGACGACACAAGGGTAGATTTTGACCATGTCTGGCATGTAATCGCCGTCGGTGTAAATTTTTTGGAACATGGCCAGGTCTTTGGCCGGCGTTGAGCCGTATAAGTTGGGCATCAAGTGAAGATTGATTTTGAAGCCGGCGTCTTTCAGCAGTTTTATGGCGCGCACGCTTTGCTCGGCGGTCTG
>Ga0265297_10002740_pt1 | contig 34401 bp, 45 predicted proteins | sample Munlanlwell13791_FD_192502 | JGI IMG/M metagenome (GOLD analysis project Ga0265297, IMG submission 192502) | Leachate microbial communities from a municipal landfill in Southern Ontario, Canada - Leachate well 137-91 | ecosystem: Engineered > Solid waste > Landfill > Unclassified | place... | reverse complement strand
GGCGCACAACGAACCCTTGCTCCCAAGCCAGATAATTGGGCTCCTCATGATGTTGCATCTCCTATGCTCGCCGCCTAAAATGCCCCGCGGATACCCCGTGGGCAGCCGGCGAAAGTCGGGTTGGCGGTCGTTCCGTCAACGGTTGCGGCGGTGCCAGCCGCCGCGACTCTGCCCCATTCGATTTTAAAAGAGCGATCGCGGCCGCTCCGGCGCGTGACCGCCAAGAAAAAACGAACCGCCGACCTAGCCGCGAAACCGCGCCGGCCGCAGGCTGCGGCGAATGAACTCCAACACGTCGCCGCGCGGCAGCCGTCGTCCGCCATTGATTCTAGCCTCGCACAGCGAGCCTGATTTAATCATACGAATGACCGTTTTCTCGCTGACTGACAGCACGGCGGCTACCTCGCCGATCGAGAGGTACAGTCGGTCAGGTAGCCGGCGCTCGGCGTCGGCCACGACGCGCTCGCGCGTCTCGCGCTCGTAGGCCGCGATCCGCTCAGTCGGCGTGAGTTGCATGCGACTTCTCGATGCCATACCGCCCCAATATTTTCAGCGCGATCGGGATCGATCCGATCCGCACGCTCGCGCCCTGTTTGCCGTTCCCGAACCGCGCCAGCACGTCGGCCAGGAACGCCCGATCCGGCGCGTCGAGGTTCGGGAGATCCAGCGCCCGCCCGATCCGCGCCTTAACCTGATGCCGGTGCAGCGCCATCGGCTTGAGCGCGTTGATCGTTTTGTTTCCTTGGCCCCGCGTCGCCGGCACGGCGAACCCGAATTTTTTGCGGCAAAACGCCATGAAGTCCTCGCCGCTCATCTCGCACAACTGCCGCAGCGTTTCCAGCGCGTAACGCTGCGCCGACGACGACAGCAGGTCCGCGCCGTGGCCGCGCGCAGTCGGAGCCTTAGCCTTGCGATTCCGGGTACACGAATTCGAACTCGCGGCGAGTTCTCCGTTCATGTCCCCGTCATTCCCCCCGTCATTCCCGCGAACGCGGGAATCCACGCCTTTTTCCGGATCCCGGCTTTCGTCCGGAGCACGGTTTTTTCTTTCGTCATTCCCGCGAAAGCGGGAATCCACGCCTTCCCTGTACTTCCCGAGCTGCTCGTCCAGCCAAACGAACAACCGCCCCCACCCGCGCGCGTCGAGCCCCTTGCTCGACCCCTGGCCCGACGCCGCGCGAATGATCGACCGGCACTCGGCCTCGACGTCGGCGCGCGGCACGCCGGCCAGCCGCGCCAGTTCCGTCATCAACGCCTGCCACCGCCGCACGTTGGCGGTGTAGGCGCTGCCGATCGCGGGCAGTTGTTGCGCCGTGTTCACGGCTGCAAATCCGTCTTTTTTTCTCCGTGACCCTCGTCGTCATCCGTGGTGGAGACAATAAAATCAGGGCTTCCTTGATCGGGAGAGTCGTCGTCCTCGCCCTGGTTCAATAGATCGCCCGGCGCCGGCGTCGGCAGCGGCGCATCCTCGCCTAAATCATCCGGCAGCACCTGCACGATCGCCGTCACCGCCGCCACGATCGCCGGCGCGACCGGCACGCCGGCCGCTTGCAGAATCAGCATCGCCGCGATGACGACGCCGGCGATAAATTTCTTTTTCAAATACCACGGGCGTGGGCCCTTCACTTTGTTTACGACCTGTTTAGCGTTCATTTAACCCTCCGTTAATTGTCATTTCGACCGAGGCTTCCGAGCGGAGGAATCCCTCTCGAAAGGGTTTTCTCTGTTCCGACGCGCGACGCGTCGTCAGTCGAAATGACATTGTTTGATTCGCATCACCTACGCTTGTTTTGTCATTCCGACCGAGGCTTCCGAGCGGAGGAATCCCTCTCGAAAGGGGTTTCTCCGTTCCGACGCGCGACGCGTCGTCAGTCGAAATGACATTATTTGATTCGCGTGTATTCGCGTTCATTCGCGGTTCACCTCTTCCCGAAAATCAACGTCCGAAACTCGTCCATCGGCCACGCCGGGCCTGGATCGATTTTCCGGAACGGCGCAATATCATCATGGCCGATGATTTCACTCAGCGGGTATTCGGCGAATAGCGCCCGCGCCACGGCGGCGCAGGCGAGGACTTGCGCCTCGGGGTATTTCTGCCAGCCGCGCTCGACCGTGTCGTTTTTGTGGACGGCAACGACGACGTCGTCGTCGGCCACCAGCGTTTGACTCGGCGTGCGCCAGTCGCCGTTTTTCAGCGTCAGCATCCCCGCGTTCACCAGCTCGATGCCGATCGACAACTCATTGAGGTTGTCGAACCCGTTCCACCGCGATTTTCCTGCGTGCCAGGCGCAGCGGTTGAACGGCACGAGCTGCGTAATTTTCCCGTCGCGCCCGATGACCAGGTGCGCCGAGGCCTTGCTCTGCGCGCTCGTCAGCCACGACACCGCGCCGGCGGCAGAGCCTCCGGCCGTGTAGTGCAGCACGAGGTACTGCGGCGTTATCGTTCCGCCCATGTTGGGCGTGGGTAAAAAATCGACGTTGTGGCCGTCCTGCATTAAATGATGTTTGTCGATGTACATCATGACAGCACCCACGCAAATATTTTCGCGGCGAAGTAGGTTTTTACCGCCCAGGCGATAATCGCGATGAGCAGGATGCCGCCGGCGAGGGCGGCGGAAGATAAACAACCGAGCCGTTCCTCTTTTGTCGTTTTCATTTTTTAACTCCTATCCGCCGGCGCGGCGATCGCGTCGAGAATTGTTTGCCCGATCCGCAGCGCGTAATAGTTCGCGCTGTCCGGCCGCCCCTTGGCCGCGTCCAGGAACGCCTGGACGTCGAGCGCGGTCGCTCCAATAAGGCGCAGCGTGGGCATCGACTGAGGCTCAGGGTTTGAGGCTTCCGGTTTTTTCCTCTCATTTGAGGAAAGAAAAGAGGAAGGGTTTTCGGATTTAGAGAGGGATTTCTCCGCGGCCGTCGAAATGACAGGTTTGACCGATTGCGCCATCAGTCGCTTTCTCATCGCCGCGACTTGCTCGTGCGCGGCGGTCTGCTGATCCTCTGTATTTGTCATTCCGACCGACGCGGCGCTTCGCGACGGAGCGGAGGAATCACTTTCGGATTCGGAGAGGGATTTCTCCGCGGCCGTCGAAATGACCGGTTCGGCCAGCCGCGCGATCGGCTTCGTTTTATCTGGCGTGGGTTTCCCTCCCGCGCCGCCAAGGGCCGTGGCGATATATTTATTTTTCGCATACGCCTCTTCCGCCTTGCGCGTTTTTTCCGCGCGCAATTTGCGCTGATAGGCGTTGTGGCATTCGCGGCACTCGCCGCTTCCCGGATAAACTTTGTTTTCGGGCGTTCCCACACGCTCGCACGTGCGGCAAATCCGTTCGCCCTTTTCGTTTTTCATGATAGCCTCCCGTTGCTTGGTTGGTTGGTTGGTTTTTGTCATTCCGACCACGCTCCGGAGCGTGGAGGAATCGCTTTCGCTTTCGGAAAGGGTTTTCTCCGCTCCGTCGCGCGGCGCGACGTCGGTCGGAATGACAGTGACAGGTTTCGGTTTTGCTCGCCCTGCCGGCCGGTGCGCCGCCAGGTCGAGCGGATACCGCGCGCCGTGCGTTTTTGGCGTAAATCCATCCGGCATTTTTTGTTTCCGCTCCGGCGGCGGCGTGGGTTTGTTCGAGTCTTCGAGATCCTTGTCCGGGCACTCGACCAGCGACTCCCGGCAGGTCGCGCATTGGCGCCGACCAGCCTCTTTGTAGTCCTGGCACTGGTTCTGATTTTTCGTAAACAGATGGAAGACGGGACACTTAAATATCACGGCGTCACCCCCGCGTAACGGGCGATCTGTATCCCGATCAGTATGTCGATCGCCAGCAACGCGGCCACGAACAGCCCGCGCTCGACGCGTAGGACGCGCTCGTCGCCGTCGATCAACGCCAGCAATAGTCGCCTCATGTCATCCTCCCGATTTTCCCCTGTGCCGCCCGCCACGCCGGGCACTCGGCCGGTTGGCCGCAGTGTTTGCAGCCGGCCGCCGCGTCGGCGACCTGATGCAATTCGGCGCGATGGGCCAGGTCCGCCCTCGCCGATTGCTCGTGCAGCAACCGGCGTAGATCATCTATTTCCTGCCGCAGATCCTCGGTGCCGTCGCGTTCGGCGCTGTCAATGCGGCGTGCGCTGTCAATCATGATTCCACCTCATTTTCTGTCATTCCGACCACGCTCCGGAGCGTGGAGAAATCGCTTTCGGATTTAGAGAGGGATTTCTCCGTTCCGGCGCGCGGCGCGCCTTCAGTCGAAATGACAAGGAGATCGACCATTCCGTCGCCGTGGCATTTGGGGCATCCGGTTTGATGCGGCTCACGGCCGCCGCATTGCGGGCAGCGGACCAGTTTCATTTTCGGCAGCGTTTTTGGCCCGCCGAATCCCAGGCGGTGCAGCACTTGCGCCGCGTGGCGGTCGGCGTCGGATAGCTCTTTACTTGGCATCGGAAACCCACTTTTCCAGCGCCTCTTGAATTGATTTTCCGCAATAGGTTTTAGGCCCGCTCATCTCCCGAACGTAACTGTCGGCTACGGTAAAAATCACTTGATCGGGATCCCTATCCTGATCGATCGATAGTAAAATCGAACTGTCAACGTTTCGTGCGAGGCTCACGGTGCGGACCAATATTTTTTCAATTGCTTTTAGAATGATCTGTTCGCTATCCATCACTGTTCCTTTCCGCGAATCGCGGCAGTGATGCCGCTCTTACCGTTTGCCCACGCCGCTTGATTTGATCCCGCCAGTTTGTACGGCACCCGGTCCGCGTATTCCGCCTGCTTGCCCTTGTTCCACTGCTGGACGGGCCGGTAGTAGCCGACGATGCGGGAGTACACTTCGGTTTTATGCTTGCATGGCATTGAGGACGCTCATTTCGATCAGATCTTTCCAGCCGTATTTTTTGGGGCAAAACGACTCGCTATCCGAACCATTACCTTTGCACATAGAACAAAGGCTTATTTCGGCCCTTTTTCCGAAGGCAATGCTGTCGGGGTCGCCGCACACCAGCACGGGAGCCACATTCGTTGGCCGATGCAAAGGCTCTGCAATCACTTTCCTCAAGCGCCTCATCGGCACCACGAGCAGCCCGCTTCTATCCGCACGCACCTGCACGTTATGCGGGCCGTGACCGCGCCAGGTGTTCACCAGTTCGCAGAATTCGCCGGCACCGCGAGCGCGGCCGATGATGCGGTAAACGCGGCCGGTTACCTTAAGCATCACTGTCATTTCCCCGCCTCCGTGTCTTCTGGTTCTTCTGGATTCCCGCTTTCGCCGGGAATGACGAAACCTTCCGCAGCCGCCTCAGCGGCAGCACCAGCAGCCCCGACCGCTCCGCGCAGACCAGCACGTTGTGCGGCGCGCGGCCGCGCCAGGTGCAGCCCAATTCGCACCGCTCGCCCGCGCCGATCGCGCGGCCGACGATGCGGTAAAAACGGCCGGTGTGGCTAAACATGATTGGTCTCGTTCGATTCGCGCCTGCCCTGAGCCCTGTCGAAGGGTTCATTCGCGTTCATTCGCGGCTGATCGCCCAGATCCATCTGCCCCAGCAGCCGCGCCGCCTCGTCGCCGCCGACGAGCGCGCGCACGCGCCGCGCCAGCGACCCGATCTTTTTCGTCAGGGCGACGGACTCCTTCCGCAGCTCCTCCGGATCGTCGATCCAGTAGTACCCGCCCGTCGGCGACGCGCCGATCGGGCAGCCGTGAGTTGTCACCAGCGAGGCGATGACTACGCGCACTTCGCGGTCGGAGATTCCGGTGGCCGCGACGAGCGCCCGACGCGCCAGGGCGCGCTCGCGTCCGCGGTGATTGACCTGTAGCAGGTCGGCTATCCGGCGCTCGATTGGAGCGGCCGTCCGGCCTGGCCGCGGCGGGAGCGTCATGGTTTGTTGCGTCGTTTGGATCATCATCGCCTCGCTTCGAGCGACCACCCTTTTTTTTTGCGATTCCATCGGTCGCGATTAGGCCAAAAAAATCTCACCGCGCTAATGCATTTCCGGCCGCTCGCGGCCCCCGCCCCGCGGGGGCGAGGACCGTGAAGGGCCGTCATGCCATGCGGCGACGGCGGTTTGCCTCCTCGGACTCCAACTCGGCCGTGAGGCGGCCCAGGCCGTTCAGCCAGGCGGCCGTTGCGCCCTTGCTGAACTGTTTTATTTCGCGCGGGGCCTTGCCGCGCCAGGCCCGCCGCAAGTGCTTTGATTTTTTCGCGTTCATGATCTCTCCTTTTCGGGCCTCGCCGCCGCCTGTTCGGCGGCGATGGTCAGCGACGTTTTCACCTCGCAGGTTTCGCGCGGATCGGCCCAGCGATAGCCCGCCGCCGTAATCACCTCGGCCGGTTTCGCCTCCAAAATTTCGAGGCGAACGCGCTTGATGATCTGCACGGCGTCGGCATGTCCCAGTCCCTCCAGGCGCACGATCGCCTGCTCCTCGGTGTGTTCGGCGTCGATCGGCACCAGGTGTTTAGGCTGGAAATGAAAGGACACCGCGCCCCACTGGAAATTCGCCGATTTTTTCGTCCATCCGCCGCGCAGCCGTTCCGCCGCCGCGCGGATGCGCTTTTTCAGCGCCGCGATCATCGCCTTCTCGGTTTTCTCGATTTTTTCAAAGGCCGATTTCGCGCGGGCGATCGCCCCGTCGCGATCGAGCGCCGCCTGGGCGATGACGCGCTCGCTGTCGCCGATGCGGCGCAGCGCCTCGTCGATGTGCGTTTCGTTCCACGCGGTCAATTTGGCCGGCAGCTCGACGGTGGCGATGGGGTTAGCCGACATGATTGGCCTCCGTCTCGGTCATTCCGACCGAGGTCGTCCGAGCGGAGGAATCGCTTTTTAATTCCGAAAGGGGTTTCTCCGTTTGCCCGCGAGACGCGGGCGCAGTCGAAATGACAGGGGCGGGGGCATTCACCGTCCACCGCGCCTCAATATGCGCAATGACCGCGTCGATGTTGGCAATCGCCACGTCTGACTCGCTCTGCTCGCGCAGCGCGCGCAAGCTGCGTAACGTTTCAGCAGCCATCGCCGGGATGAGGTGATCCCGCAATTCGCGTTCATTCGCGCCTGCCCCGAGTCTTGTCGAGGGGTGCATTCGCGGTTCGACCCACAAATAAATTTTTCGTAATTCATCAGCCCGCCGCTCGCAGTGGCGCGCGGTGTTCTCGACGCCCAGATCGCGCAGCCGCGCGGCCGCGCAATCCAAGGTGGTCGAGAGGCCGATGGCCTGACTTGTCGTGATCTGGATCGGGCGCAATAGATTGATTTTCATGTAGCCTCCTAAAAATCAGCCGGGGTGCGCAGGCGCACGGCGGCGGCGATGGTTTGGGCGTTGCAGGGTTGCGGTTTGCGCGACCGCAGTTGGAGGCCGCGCACATCGATCGCCGTCTGCACGATCGCCCGCATCGAGGGGAACGCGTTCACGTCGGCAAAGAACTTCACGCCGTCGTCGGTGATGTCCGGCAGAATCTGCGTCACCACCCGGCGCACGTCGTCCACGTCCACCTGGTCGATGACCTTCGGGATGCCCAGGTGCGATACGTGCGTGAACGACGAAAAATCCTTGATCCGGTCGAACGTCTCCGAATCGACGCGCTTGCCCGCGCTGATCGTGTCTTTCATACATTCGTGGCCGATCACGGCCACGCCGCAGTGCGCTTGTTCGACGATCGCGGTGAGGAATTCGAAGCAGCGGAACCGCAGCATCTGGCCGTCGTTGACGACCACGAAGCGCGGCCGCGCCCGCAAGTTGTCGATAATCATCCGCGCCATCCGCGAAGGAGCCCAAAACCGCTCGTCGCCCTTGCCCTCCAGGAGCCGCAACAACTCGGCGATAAACCCCTTCGGCTGGCCCAGGCCATAGCGCAGCATCATGATCAGCGACCCTTTTGGGTCGCGGGCCGCGAACTGCTCGGCGGCGAACGTCTTGCCGCAGCCCGGCGCGCCGTAGATCACGGCCATGCGCTGGCCGTGTTTCGCCATTTCCAGCGCTACGGTTACGGCCTGATAAACAGGCGTTTCAACCGCGTTCAAATGGTATTTATGCTGCTCGGTTTTTTCGTGCCGCTCCAGAAATTGCAGCACGTTGCGCGCCAGATTTAAATTGTCTCCCTTGTACGTGCCGGCCAGAAACAGGTTGATCGTCGCCCGGCTCATGCCGGTGCCGGTGGCAACGTCGCCCTGGCTGCGCGTCGCTGACGCGCCCAGCCAATCGAACGCCTTCGCGCGCGCCAGTTCAATCAGGTCGGCGGTGTTCGGCGCGGTGGTCGTCACTACGTTCAATTCTCCCATATCAGTCTCCCTCTGTTTGGTTGGTTGGTTGGTATAAGTCCTGCCAGCGCATGTCCGGATCGGTGGCGCGATCCGCGGTGCGGGTTGTCTCCGTTGTCATTCCGACCGAGAGCGTCCGAGCGGAGGAATCGCTCTCCAAAAGGGTTTTCTCCGCTTGCCCGCCGCTGGCGGGCGCGGTCGAAATGACAAAGAGTGGGTTTTCCCCTCTGTGTTTCTCCGCGTCCTCTGTGGTGATACTCCGGAACATCTCGCCGGCCAGTTCGCCCGCGCTCGGCCCGTCCGGAAGCGGCGCCGGCGCGTTCGCCGCCGCCCGCATTTCGTATTCCGCGAACTCGCGCAGCTTCCGTCCCGCGTCCGTCCCGAACATCGGGTCGATCACCGGCGGCGCGGCCGGCGTCGGGTTGTCGTCGCGCGCCGCCGTCGTCCCCTCGGCGCGCAGCAGGCGCAGTTCCAGTTCGCGTTCCTTCAAACTGATCCGCGCACCGGACAAATCGCGCGCCAGTTTCCGCGCGGCCTTCCGGTCGTTCATGATCGACCGGTATTGCCCCTCGTTTTGGAACTGCGAGGCGCGCTTGTCGGCCAGCGCCACGCACAGCGGCGCGTCCTTTTCGTCGTGGACGTAAATTTTCGCCAGGTCGTCGGGGTCGTAGTAGACATGCACCCGGCGGCACACGTCGCCGCAGATTTCCGGCGCGCGGTACAGGTTGCCGCAAATTTCCAGTCCGTCGCGGGTCACCAGCGTCGATTTCCGCATCAAGAAGTAGCGCAGGATTTCGGCCGCCGGTTTGCGCACCGCCGTCAACCCGATCTCCTCGTTCCAGACCTGGTTCGGGCTGCGGCCGTTCATGCCGTCGCCGTTCTGCACCGTGTTGTGGTACTCGGTCTCTACCCAGCGCGCGAACTCGGCCTCGACCTGTTCGATCGTCGGGATCAACGCCGTGTCGATGCCGTTTTTCAATTCGCGCTCGCCCGCGAGCATCGTGTCGCGCAGCAGCTCGGGGACGCTCGCCGCGTCCTTGCCGCAGTAGGTCGGCCACTTGCGGGCGAACTCGTTGGCCACCTGTTTGAAATGCCGTTCGATCACCTTCGACTGTCCGTGAAACGGCGCGACCGCCGTGAATTCGACGTCGAGCAGCGCGAACAAACCTTTCAACTCGGAACTGCGGTAGTTCTTGAATTTCGGGTGGTGCGAACCGGCCAGGAAGTGCTTCGCCGTGAAGTCCTTGCCCCAGTCGAACTTGATCGTTTTCGGGACGCCGAACCGCGACGCCATTTTGTAAAACGCCCGGTTGATCGTCTCGCCGTTCGGGTGGTGCGAAAACTCCGTGCCCAGAAAACGCCGCGCCTTCGCGTCGTGAAACGCCGTCAGTTGCGGCCGGTAAATCACCCACCGCACCGGCCGGCCGGCCTTGTCGCGCTGTGTGACTTTTTTGCAATGGATGTCGAGCTTGTGATGATCGGCGGTCGCCACATCCATCGGCAGCGCGTCGTCGTAGCGCAGCCGTAGCGACGGGTCGTATTTGCGCTCGAACGTCTTCGGCCCCGCGTGGTACGTCCGCGCGCGCTCCATCTCGACGCTGCCGAGGTAGGCGTGTACCGCCGACGCGCTTGGCGGCATCTCGCGCCGCTGCCGATATAATTTGATTAGCCGGTCGTAGGCCTGCGCCTTCGACTGTTGCAGCACGCAATAGATTCGCACCAGCTCTTTTTTGTCGTCGGCCGTCAACGCCGAGTACCCGGCGCGGTTGCCGTAGGCGTCGACCAGCGCGCTCGCGCCGCCGTTGGCGGTCAGTTCGTGAATCCAGCGGTAAAGGCTCGTGCGGCTAAAATCCTTGCCGATGCAGAATTCGTCCATCAACGCGACGGTCCCCGCCGGGTTGCCGCGCGCGGCCGCGAACTCTTTCCACTCGTTGATGGACGCCAGTTTTTTCAGCGCGCCCGCGCGGGCCCACGCTGGCAGGCTGGCCAGATACCGTTCCTCGGCCAGCCGCGCGTCGCCGTCAACCGGCGTGATCGCCGGGCCGTGTACCGCGAGGTATTTCGTTTGCGCTTTTTTCGGCAGCGAAAAAAGATTGATTTCGACCACCACGCCGCCGCGCCCGCCGCGCCCCGCCACCTCGCGCGAGTCGTACCGCGCCAACTCGCGCCGGATCGTCGCCGCCGATTTGCCGAGCAGCTCGGCCGCCACGGCAACCGGCAGCCAGAGGCCGAACCCATCACAACGCCCCGCCGACAAATCGCCCGCCGCGGTTGCAGACGTCGAGGCCGCTGACAGGGAGGGCGTCAGGGGTAAACGATCGCTGCGGGCGATTTGTTCGCAGGGCGTCATGTTTTCTGGGGACATGACCCGAATGGCACTTTGCGGTTCGGTATCGTGTCCCCGGAAAACGATTTGTTCGCGGGGCGTCATTTCGCATCCTTTAAAAGAGCGCGCCGCGCGGCGGCCGCGCGGTCGGCGATCCGTTCGCCTTCGATCTGGCACCGGCCCAGCTCGGCATAAGCGCGGTCGGCCGCGCCGGACACCACCCACGGCGACCCGGCGAATAGTTTGTCGAGCGGCTCGGCGCTGCCCAGGATCCGGCACAGACACACCAGCACGTCGGCCGGCATCCGGTTGGCGTTGCTCTGCGCCACCCAGGCGTTGAGTTGCACGTCTGAAATTTTTCGACCGAGTAGGTACGTCAGTTGTTCGGCGATTTGGTAGCGCGACAGCGGCGACCGGTGCAGCAACGCCGCCAACGAGGCGGTCGCATCATTTAATAGCGACGCCAACGCGCCGGGAACCGGACCGATGGCCAGGTCCAATTGATTCGCGCCGGCGCGACGGAGCGTCATGCCGCCACCGCCGTCATTTTCACCACGGAGAACACAGAGGAACGCAGAGGAATAAAAAGGTTTTGTTTCTGATCTCTTTTAAGGAATTGAATTCGCGCCGCTCCTGTCCTCCCTCCGCGTTCCTCGGTGTCCTCTGTGGTGAATGCCTTTTGCGCCGTCATTCCCGGCGAAAGCGGAAATCCAGAAAATTCGGGGCGGGACCCCGCGCCCGCCCCACCGTGCATGAAATGTATTTTGTTGACGTTCTGGCAGGCGCGGGGACCTGCCCCTACAATAGCGGCCTTTGCCGCGATCCGAATCGTCTGGTAGAATCCGCCATCATTTAATACAGAGGGGAGCCTATGGACATCTACGATGCGGGTAACGTGGTGAGCTACCGGTTCCGCCGCCGCGACCGCGTCTACCTGGTTTCGGTCAGCCCCGCGCCGCCGACCGGCGGCATGGTTTACCGCGACGAGGAGCGGTTGAATTACGTTTTGGTGACGCTGCTGTTCCCCGGAATCGGCGCGAAGGTGCTCGAATTCAAGGGCCGAGGCTATCCCGTTTTCAACCGCGAGGAAACCATTTTTCCGTCCTACGTCTTCTGGGTCAACGACATTTCCGCCGAGTCCGTTCCGTACATTTCCGAAAAACTCGGCGTCGATAAAACCACGGCCGGTCTTGTCGCCTCCGCCATGCGCCACTACGCCAAGCTTCAACTCAGCCGGAGACGGATTGGCGCGGAACGAATTGGCGCGGTGTGAACCCAAATTGCGCTGGCTGCGCGCCAAGAACCATCCGGAACTGATCGATGGTGTAGCCGCAAACGATGACGTGGTCTCCATTGATGTCTGTTTTCCGTCCGACTGCGATGTCGGCCAGATCGACGACGCGATGCCGCGAATAGCGGCGCCGCGCCGTCTCCGTCTTACCGCATCCCGGCGGCCCGTAAAAAAACAACCGTGCCATGTTTCTTCTCCCGATTGGTTGGTGGTCGCTAAAAACCTGTCACTCAATGCCGCGTCGGCATGTAAATTTCCCCCCGAAAATAGACATTGCGTTTCGGACAAAAAAAAGGAAAAATGTGGGCCGTCAACCGGATGAATTATCCGGATGTCTTGATCTTTGGGCTGACGGCCCGAATGCAAGGGAGATAGAGATAGTCTATGGGTCTGCCGCGCGGGACGCGGCTCTGGGGGCAATTTGCTTCTGGGGTGGAACTCGCTGCTGCTGCCGGCCTGATTTTTCTTGGGCATCATGGCCTCGTTTTTAAGTCTGCGAGGCCAAGGATAAGGGTTTCCTTAATACGTGTCAAGCATTAAATACGGATTAGCGTAAGTTTTTTATGAACCCGTTTGCCGAACGACTAAGGGCTGCAATCCGGCGATCGGGCAAGAAAAAAAGCCAAATCGCCGATGCCGCAGGTATGTCCGCAGTTCAACTCAGTCAATATTTAGCCGGAAATTACGTCGCCAAAGCGGAAGTTGCTGCCCGCTTGGCTGCCGCGCTCGGGGTTCAGGTGCGTTGGCTGATGGACGGGACGATCGAGGAGAAAACACCGTCAGTCACGATTCTCGCGCCCGGATCAAAGCCGGAAAAAATGAACAAGCGGCAGACTGGAACCTATTATTTGTTGCCGCTGATCTCCGGCGAGGCCGCCGCCGGAAGCCCGTCCGAGGTCGATGAATTGCAGGTCGAGGACTGGATACCATCCATCTTCAATTCGGATTGGTGCCCACATCCTGACCGCACCGTTTGCGTCCGCGTTCGCGGCGATTCGATGGAACCGACAATTCCCGATGGTGGTCTGGTGGCCGTCGACCTGGAGCAGCGTGATCCGCGCTGTCTGCTGGGTAAGATCGCAGCCATCCGCCACGATGGCGGCGTAGCGATCAAGCGGATTTTTCAAGCCGAAAACCACGCCTGGGTTGCTAGGCCGGACAATCTTTCATCCTCTGAAATATTCGTTTTTACCCCTGATGAAATCGTTGAAAAGATCGTCGGTAAAATTGTTTTTTGGTGGGGGAAAAGTTAAACAGCAACGGCCTACGAATCGTAGGCCGCTGCGTCTAGTGGTGGCGTAAGGCGGACTAGATGTTGGTGCAGTTGTAGTCGCCGCCAGGTCCAAGCGCGGGTTGGCAATCTAAAAAGTCATCCCTAGTATTCTCATTTAAATAACAGTCCGCGATCGCCTGATGCAAAGACTCATGGCATCGGTAACTATCGTCCTTCCAGTCGTCGGCGCAGCCTCCGCTCTCGCCACAATCGGCTAAATTGCCATACCAGTCGGCGTCGAGCGTTTCGATACAGGCCATATAAATGGCGTATGGACCCCAGGTCTCCGGCTCTGTATCTTTATAATAGACGATCGCCCCGCACTCATCCGGCACGCCATCTGCCGGATACTGATACTCGCACATCGCCCAGACCTCCCAGCACTCCATTTCATCGTCATCGTCATCGCCGCTGTCGTCATCGTCGGCCGCGTCGTCGTCGCCGCTGTCGTCATCGTCGTCAGCCTGCGGAATGCCGCCGTCGTCGTCGTCGTCGTTCGCCTTGCCCGACATCGAGCAGGCCGCCAGCGCCAGCGCCAACAGCATCAGTAGCGCCCATTTCACCATTCTCAATTCACCATTCTCAATTATCCGTTTCATCATCCGATCCTCCTGTTTTGTCATTCCGACCGAGTGCCGCCGAGTGGAGGAATCCCTCTCGAAAGGGTTTTCTCCGTTCCGCCCAAGGCGTCAGTCGAAATGACATTGTTTATTTGCCGCCGATTCTCGCGCCCGTACCGCGCCACCTCGGCCACCGCGATCTGGTGGCTGTGCGCCGCGTCGGTCGCGCGCAATTTTCCCCGGTAAATCTGCACCCGCAGCGTCTCGGGCGACAAACCCAGAATCGCCGCCGCGCCCGTCGTGCCTACCGCCGGCAGCTCCACTGCCGGACCGCCGTAGTTCGCGCGGATCAGCGCCGCCGCGCGCCGCGCGCCGGTTACCGTCGTCGTCGTCAACGGCCGCCACGCCACGTCGGCGTAGCCGACGATCCATGACCGCGCGCCGTCGCGCCACGCCCAACAATACGCGCCGGCTACCGTTTGGAACAAGTGCAGCTCGCCGGTCAACTCCACGCGCATCACAGTACCGGCTCGGCGCACAGCGCCGAGTACGTATGCTCGCCGTCGGCGACGACAATCAGCGTGCCGCCGCGCGCCCGCAGCGGCGAGCAGACCAGCACGTCGCGGCCGTCGATTTCGGAGCGCACGGCCGGCCGCCCGTTCGCGGCGCCCGCCAGAAAATCGGCGATCGTGTCGCGCGACTTAACTAGTTCCTCGCCGTCGTAGTAGATCGACGCGGCCCGCGCGAGTTGGGTCAGTTCGTGTTCGGTCATTTTCCCCTCTCCTTGCCCGCGCGGGCCGGTTTCTCTTTTCGTCATTCCCGCGAAAGCGGGAATCCACGCCACCTTCACCGCCGGGCCGCGCCGGCGGTCTACCGATCGGTCATTTAAAACCCCGCCAACTCCACTAGCGCCCGCCGGTCTCCGGCGCCGCGCCCGGCTGCCGCGTTCGTCGCCGCCACCAGGTCGGCGAATTGGCGGTATGTATTAATGTTGCGTGCCGCCGCCGCCACCGCGCGGCGCAGCGCGTCGCCAAGCGCTTGCGGCGTCCGCGCGCGGTAGCTGTTCGCCGGCCGCACGTGCCACGGCAGGTTGTGGCCGTAGGCCGCGTGATCCGACAACCGCACCTCGGCCGCGTTCAATTTAATGTAGGCGCTGCGCGTCGTGGCGCTGTGGGTCACCGCCGCGCCCAGCGTTGCGCCCAGTTCGTCGGCCAACGCGGCGATGCCGCCACTGTGATACGCCGCGTTCAACCGTTCGTCGATCGCCTGAATCTGTTGGGCTGCCTGGGCCATCGTCACTTCCTCCGTCGTTACATTCACACTATAAACGCTGCCGTTTATGGTGTCAAGGCTTTTTTGTATTTATTTTTTTACCTCCCGCGCCGCGCCCTTTTCGGGCGGCGGATGACTTCCATTTGCAAATCAATATCTTACGCGATTATTCCGGCAAACGAGATGGCTAATCGTTATAAATCAGCTACTTGCACGGTATTTTAGGACAAACCAGGACAAAAGGTGACAGCTCGGACACGCCCCGATTTAAACGCGGAAACCTGTGCTATAGCTCGGCTCGTCCGTAGCCTCCTTTGTTTGTTTGTTGGCTGGTTGTGTGGCGCGGGCGGCGGGGCGACTCGCCGCCCGCAAACTCGAACGAAAGGAACCAAATGGACCCGGCCGGAATTCTCAGCCCCGAAATCGTCAAGGCGTACGGTTCCGCCGGCGTCGCCGGCATCCTCGCGCTGGCCCTGCTGCTCGTCGTCGTGATCGTCGTCGCCGCCGCGTTGCGGCTGTCAAAGCAGCAGACCGGCCAGGTGCGGATGCTGCAAGACCATCACACCGCCGAAATGGCGCTGTGGCAGCGCGCCCTCGACCAATTCCAGTCCGGCCAGATCCGCATCGCCGACGCGCTGACGACGCAGAGCGACGCCATCACCAGCCTCACCGCCAGCGTCGGCACCGAGGCGCTCAACCAGATCCGCCTCGGCGCGGGCACCCAGATTCTCGACGTCTCCCGCAAACTCGAAAAATTCGCCGACTCGCTCGACCGCATCGAGACGGCGCTGGTCCGCTACGACGCCAGAATTCAAACCCTGGAGGAAGCCGGTTGATGGACGCCGACACCCTGCGCGAACTCGTGCTGAAATGCATTGCCGCCGAATACCCCGCCGAATTGTGGCGCGGCCGGCTGAACCGCGAAATTGGTAAAACCGCCACCGACGACGAGACCCTGCGCGCCCTGAATTACCTCCGCGACCGCGGCTCGATCGAATGGCGCATGGACGGCGGCACCTACGTTTACCGCCTGACGCCCGCCGGTTGGCGCTCGTCGTACGGCGCGAACCCCGACGTCACCGACCTCGCCGGCGCGATCGTCGACGTGCTCTGCTTGGAATATCCCCATCACGTCGCCGAGCAAACCCTGCTCGGCGCGCTGCTCGAAAAACGCGGCATGTCCGGCGTCTCCACCGGCGATTACGAGGCCGCGATCGGCTACCTCGTGCAGTGCGGCTACGCCGCCGCGCGCGACGCCGTCGCCGCCGCCGGCGAACGCGTCATCGACCGCCGTCGCGAGTACAAACTCACCGCCCTCGGCATCGACCTGGCCGAGGAAAAAATCTCCGACGCGGGAGTGACCCAGGCGTGATGAAGAAAATTGAGAATGCAGAATTGAGAATGGAGAATGCCGGACCCGGACAGGACGCCGCGACCGCCAGCGCCGATGCCGGTAAGAGCGGCATCCCTGCCGCGATCCCGTCTTCTAATTTTCAACATTCTCAATTCTCCATTCAACATTCCTCTTCCCAGCCCGCCGCCTTCGCGCCCGCCCGCCGCCGTGGCGTCAACCGCGCCAGCAGCCTGGCGCAGATGCCGCCTGAAATCTACGCGCAGTTCGTGCGCTGGTTCCGCGCCGGCCGCGGCTACCGTCAAATCCTCGCCGACCTCAACCCGCTCATCGACGCGCACAACGCCGCCGAAGTTCTGACCGGCGACGCGGCCGTGCCGCACATCTCGCTCGGCGCGATTTCGCGCTGGTGGAAGGCCGTCGAGGGCCCCGCCGCGAAAGAGGCGGCCGCGCGCGCCTGCGACGTCGAAAAATTCAAGGCGCAATTAGAGGCCGGCCTGCAAGACGGCGACGCCTCGAAGGCGATCATCAATTTCGCCGAAATGATTGTTTTGAAACGATCCGGCTCGCTGGAAGACGTGCCGATCAAAGACCTCGGGTATTTGCTCACCTCGTTGCAAAACGCCAAGGCGCGGCAGTTCGAGATCGATTTGCAGCGCTCGCGGCTGGCGATCGAAAACGAAAAGCTGCAAATGGCCAAGGAATCCGCCGAGCGCGAACTGGCCAAGCAGCGCGAGGAAGAGGAGCGCAAACGCCAGGCCACCGAACGGCTGCTGGCCGCGACCGGCGCCGATTCCGGCGACAAAACCGCCGCCGTCGTCGGCAAAATCAAGGAAATCTGGGGGTTCAAATGATCCTGCGTCCGGGCCAGGATCCGTTCTACGTGCCGACCGCCGCCGACTATCCGGCGGATGCGGCATGGCATGGCCCCCAGCCGCCGCTGCTCGACCCGCCGCAGGCCGACTGGGTCAGTGATTTGTCGCGCCTGAAAATCGCGCTCAAGGGCCGTCAGGCCGGCTTTTCCTTCGCCGAAATGCTGGCCCAGGTCATCGACTGCGCCGACCATCCGCGCACGAGCTGGGTTAATCTGTCGCGCGGCGAACGGCAGTCGAAAGAGCTGATCGACAAGGCCGCGCTGCACGTCCAGACCATCAACGCCGCGATCGAAATTTTTGCCGGCCAGCCGATTCGCGAAAACGAATTCCGCTACAGCGAAAACGGCATCGATAAATCGGTGAAGCTGCTCGAGGTCGTTTTTAAAAACGGATCGATCATTCGCGGCCTGCCGGCCAACGCCGACACCGCCCGCGGCTTCGCCGGCAACGTCTTCCTCGACGAGTTCGGCTTCCACCCAGACGGCCGCGCCATCAAGGCCGGCGTCGTGCCGATCATCTCGCGCGGCTACCGGTTGCGCCTGGTCTCCACGCCCAACGGCAAAAGCGGTCCGTTCTACGAAATGTGGAGCGACCTGCACGGCGGTTACAGCAAGCACCGCGTCGATATTTACGAAATGGCCGCGCGCAATGTCCACTACCGCCCCAACGTCGCCGAGCTGCGCGCCGCGATGGCCGACGACGAATTGTTCGCCCAGGAATACGAATGCGCCTTCCTCGACGAAATGGCCGCGTTCATCCCTTACGACCTGATCAGCGCTTGCGAATCCGACGACGCCCGCATCGACACCCCGCTGCACGACCTGACCGGCGACGTGTTCGGCGGTTGCGACATCGGCCGCCGCCGCGATCAAACGGTGGTCTGGCTCTGCGAACGCCGGCCCAACGGCGTGCTGCTGACCCGGCAGGTGACGGTGCTGAAAAACACGCCCTTCGCCCGGCAGCTCGAACTGATCGAACCGCTGGCCGCCCGCTGCGGCCGCTTCGCGATCGACGAAACCGGCCTGGGCATGATGCTGGCCGAGGAACTGCAACGCCGCCACGGCGCGCGCGTGCTGCCGGTCACCTTCACCATGCTCGCCAAGGAAGACCTGGCCGTGCGCGCCAAACGCGCGCTGGAGGACCGGCGTTTCTTGATTCCGGCCGCGAATTTTATCCGCGCCGCGTTTCACTCGATCAAACGCCTGCCGTCCGGCGGCGAGCACTTTCGCTTCGATTCGGAACGCGGCGAGGAAACCGGCCACGCCGACGCCTGGTGGGCCGCCTGCCTTTGCAACCAGGCCGCCACGTTGCCGGCGATCAAATTCGAGTATCGCTCCGTCGTCAAGCGCCGTCTCGCCGACTGGCTCGGCGGCGACGGCAAAACGCGCGAATCGCTGCGGCCCGATCCGGGCCGTTACAACCGGCCGGTCGACCGGTCGGCGGGGTTTTAAATGGCCTTTAGCGATTGGCTAAAAGCGTTTCAAAAGGCCTTTCGCGGCACGGCCGGCGGCCGCGTCATCACCGTGCCCAAGGCCGACCGCATCGCGGCCAAGCTCGGCGCCGGTCCCGCCGAAATCTCCGCCGCCATGAAGGGCGCCCTCCACGGCGATCAAGATTCATTCGGCGACCTGTGCGCCATGTTCGACCGCTATTTATTAACCGAAGCGCGTTTGCGCTCGGTGTACGAAAAACGCCGCCGCAAAATCGTCAACCGTCCCTGGCAGGTGCTGCCGTCGGCCGACGACCCGCGCGGCGACGAAGCCGCCGACTTCGCGCACCGCACGCTCGACGCCGTGCCGCGTTTTTCGCGCAAGGTGTTGTACGCGCTGACCGCCGCCATCGGCTACGGCTTCCAGGCGGTGGAACTGGATGGTCATTACGACGGCCAGCGCCTCGTGCTCGACAGCGGCCGCGCCGTACCGGCCTGGGCGCTGCGCCACCCGCAAACCGCGGCCGGCGTGGTCGATAACGACAACTGGGAATTCAAGGGCGAACTCGATTGGCAGCCCGTGCCGCGCGGCAAACTGCTGGTGTGGGAATTGGACGAAGGCGGCAGCTACGTCACCGGCGGCCTCATGTTTCCCGCGCTGTGGGTCGCGTGTTTCAAAAACTTCACGATCAAGGATTGGATTTCTTTCCTTGAGGTCTACGGCGTGCCGCTGCGCCTGGCCAAATATCCGGCCAACTATGACATCAACTCGCCGGAGATCGAGGTGCTCGCCCGCGCGGTCATCGACATCGCCAGCGACGCCGGCGCGATCATCCCCGCCGACATGAGCATCGAGTTCGTCAAGGACATGCTGGCCGGCTCGTCCGAGGCGTTCCAGACCATGTGCGCCTACCTCGACGAATCGCTGGCCGAGTTGTTCCTCGGCGGCACGCTGACCACCAGCGCCGGCGAAAAGGGCGCGCGGTCGCTGGGCGAGGTGCATCAAGAAGAAACGAACGAAATCGTCGATTGGGACGCGCGCGACCTGGCCGAGGTCCTCAGCGACAATCTGCTCAAGCCGTTGGTTATCGGCGCGTTCGGCGAGCGGCCCGGCTACCCGCAATTCACCTTCGACCTGACCCGCATCGCCGACCTGACCAAACGCAGCGTCATCGACACGGCGCTCCTCGATCGCGGCGTCCCGATGCGCGCCGACTATTTTTACGAGACCTACGCCCCCGGCGCGCGCCCCGAAGAGGGCGACGCGGTCATCACCCGCGCCGCGCAACCCGCGCCGCAACAACCGCTGACCGCCGAAGCATCGATGTTTCGGGTACGCAAATTCGAGACCGAAGCGGCCTCGCCGCAATCCTCTGTCCCGGCTTCTTTCGCGGTCTTTGACGCCCTGCAACCGCTGGCCGTCGACCGCCTGGCGCGGCCGTTCGACGCGCTGATCGAGGCGATCGTTGCCGACAATGCGGATTTACGGGTACATGAGGATTTGCGGGGACATGAACCGAGAACTCGCTCCGAGTTCGAATTCGTGTACCCGGAAATCCCATCCGCATCCTTCGCCCGCGAATTCGCTGCCGCGCTCGCGCCGATCCTCTCCGCCGCCGCCCTGGCCGGCATCGCCACGACGAATGACGAAAACCGCGCCAAGGCGCCGGACATTGCCGCCGCCGACGTCTTCGCCCAGGCGATCGATTCCCTGTCCGCGGTTCCCGTAATGGCCGAAAGTTTCGGGGACACGAATTCGAGCCCGCAACGGGCTCTCGATTCATGTCCCCGCTCGACCCCCCGTCCCCGCTCGCCCCTGCTCGGAGCCCTCGACTTCACCGCCGCCGGCGTCGACATCCCGCGCGATGGAAACGGCAAAATCCGCTGGGACAAAGTCGTGCCCGAAAAGGCCTTGGAATTCTGGCGGCGGCTGACCGCCGTCACCGCCAAGCAGGCCGCCGCGCTCGACGAGGCCGCGCGGCGCTATGCGTTTACGATCGCCGGCCAGGAATCGGCCCGCGTCGTCGAGGCCGCCCGCGCCGCCATTGAAAAGGCGCTGGCCGACGGCGGCACCGTGCGCGATTTTTCCAAAACCGTGCGCGCCGCCGCCAAAAGCGCCGGCGTCGCTCCGCTCGACCCCTGGCATTTGAATCTGGTCTATCAACAGAACGTCGCCACGGCGCAGGGCGCCGGCCGCATCGCCGTGCAGCGCGCGCCGGAAACCGTGCGCCTGCTGCCGAAGCTCCGTTACCACGGCGTCGGCGACGACCGCGAACGCCCCGCGCACCGCGCGCTGAACGGCATGGTCAAAGCGGCGAACGACCCGCTTTGGGATACCTATTATCCGCCGTGGGAGTGGCTCTGCCGCTGCTGGGCGACCAGCGAGCGCGACCAGCCCGACGTGCTGCCGCCGTATCTGCCGCCGGTCGCGGAGGGCTTCGCAGCCGGATCGCCCCTGGCGTTCTGGAAACAAATGACTCGTGACGAGGTGACGCAATGAGCCGAGTGAGGATTTGCGGGAACATGAGGATTTGCGGGGACATGAACCGAGAGACCGCTTCGAGGATTTGCGGGGACATGAACGGAGAGGTCGCTTCGGTCTCGAATTCGTGTACCCGGAAATCCCGAATTCGTGTACCCGCAAATCCGATTCGCGGTTGAGGTTTGAAAATGGGAAAAACCTTGCTGACCCTGATCGCCGAGTTGCCGCAAATCATCGGCGGCAAATTGCCCGACCGGATGCACCTGGTGCCGATCGGCCGCTGGTTCGACGCCCGCCGCAATCAGTGGGCCGATTTATCCGCGCCGGTGGTGGAGGCGATTTATTCGCGGCTCATGGCGTCAAAAACGGATCTGCAAATCGACTGGCGCCACCTGTCGGTGACCGGCCAAACCCCCGACGAAAAACGCGTCGGCGGCAAGGCGGCGGCGTGGATCCCCGCCGGATCCTACGAATTGCTGGCCGACGGCATCTGGGGACTCAACCCACGCTACACGGCCGAAGGCGCGGCGGACGTCGCTTCCGGGCAGTACCGCTATTTGAGTCCGGTCATCGCCGATCAATACCCCGACCGGATAACCGGCCAGGTCGGGCCGCAACTCATCAACGCGGCGCTGACCAACTCACCGCTGCTCGACGGAATTAAACCGTTGCTCGCCGAGGCGATTGTCGGCCTCGAAAAATTCAACATCCCAGGAGGAAATTCGATGGAAAAAATTAAAGCCTGGCTGAAGGCGCGTGGCCGCGTGATCGCCGACAACGCCGATGAAGCCGCCCTGATCGCCGAACTCGACGCTCTGGTCGCGTCCGTGCCTGCCGAGCTGGCCAAGGGGCTGGGGCGGAAAACCATGACGATCGCCGAGGCCGTGCCGCTGCTCGATCAGCTAAAAATTCCGGCCGTGCCCGTCGATTTGGCGAAGGCCTTTGGCCGCGAATCGCTGACCGTGGCGGAGGCCGTGACCGAGGTCCTCAAACTGCGCGACGCCTCCAAAAGCACCGACGATGTAAAAAAACTGCAAATGACCGTCGCCGAAATGCAAAGCCGCGAACGCGGCGCGCTGCTCGACGCCGCCATTGACGAAGGCCGGCTGACCGTGGCCGAACGCGGAAACTTCGAAGCCCTGTTGCTGTCGTCCGATTCGACCGTCGTCGCCGCCGCTAAAAAATTATTGGCCGAGCGGCAACCCAGCGGCCCCGCCGCGCCGAAGCTGAAACTCGACGCCAAGGCGCCCGACGCCGGCGGCATCAACAGCGACGCGCTGACGATGGCCGAGGCGTTCGCCGCCGAGTTCAACGTCGATCCCGCGCTCGTCAAAAAAAATCTGAAAGGAACGGGTGAATAAACATGGCCGACCTAACCCAAGCGCGCTTGACCGATCTGACCGATTTTCCGATCGACGGCCAGGCGCCGATCGACGCCGGCGTCGTCGCCTATCCCGGCCTGCTGGCGCTGCTCAACTCCAGCGGCGAGTACGATCCCGACAACCGCGTTTACTGCGCCGGCGTCGTCCTCGATCCGCCAGACCTGCGCGGCTACGACAACACCGACGGCGCCGACGGCGACAAAATCATCCGCTTCCGCCGCCAGGGCAACGCCTGGCTCAACAAGTCGAGCAGCTACGCCCCCGCCGCCGGCGACGAGGGCAAGCCCCTGTTCGCCGAGGACAACAACACCGTCGGCCTCGAACCGTCGGCCGCGACGGCGGCGCCCTACGTCGGAAAATTCGTGCGGCTCGACGGCGACGAGGTCGTGGTCGAGCTCGACCCCGCCGCCGCGCCGTCCGCCGAGGCAATGGCCGCGCGAGCCGTGGCGCCGCTGCAAACCGTGCACGCCGCCGACGCGCTGGTCTTCAACCGCTACCAGAAATATTACCCGGTCGTCGGCGACGGCGGCGCGGTGACGCTGACCGCCGCGTTCCCCGACGGCTCGTATGTCGGCCAGGAGATCACCCTGATCGGCACCAGCAACGCCAACACGGTCGAGGTCACCACGTCTCTCAACAACCTGACCGCCGGCGGACAGCCGGCGACGTTGGCGCTGGGCTGCACGATCACGTTCGTCTGGTACGGCACCAACTGGTGCGAAAAGTCGCGCGGTCTCAACGCGTAACGTTTGTTTGTCATTCCGGGCGAAAGCCGGAACTTAGTTTGCTTGTCATTCCGTGCGAAAGCCGGAATCCAGGAAAGGAAGGAAAACATGAAACGCATCATCATCGCCGTCGCGGCCCTGCTACTGGTCGCGGTTGCGGCCTACGGCGTTCAGACCACCAAAACAACCGACATCGTGCAGGGCACGATGCAGCTTCTCGACGACCTGGGTTTGATCTTCGGCACCGGGTCCGATGTCACCGTCAAATATGACGAAGCCGGCACCGACCGGCTGACCGTCACCACCGCCGCCGGTTACGGTCTCAACGTATTGACCGGCAATCTGTACGTCGGCAACGGCGTTCCCGGCCAAACCGTGAACGGCGAGGACGCCTATATCGAAGGGTTGCTGGAGGTCGACGGCGTCGCCAATTTTGACGGCGGCGCGAAAATTATCGACGACGTGGCGCTGACCTTCGGCTCCGACGCCGACGCCACGATCGTCTACGACGAGACGACGACCGACGACCTGATCATCACCAGTACTAACGTCACCGTCACCGGAAACGTTAATTTTAGCGGCCAACTGGTCGGCACCGGCACCGCCGCGATCGGCAGCGTAGTGGCGGGAGCCAACACGGCCTGCAACACCACCTGCACCGCGCCGTGTTTGTTCGGCATCGACAACGGTGCGGCCGCTGCGGATTCGCTGGTCGCCTGCGACGATGCCGCCGCCGACAAATGCGTCTGCCTCGGCGCCAGTTGATAAACCACCCTCCGCCTCGATCCCGTCAAACGGGCCGGAGATGAGGGTTACGAACCGAAAGGAATAATAAAATGGGCTTCCCGGAATTGGGCAATCTGAAAACGATCACTCCGGCGATACTGGAGGCGCTCGGCGCGTCGTTCAAGACGATCATCGAGCACCAGGCTCAGCCGGAAAACGTCTGGTGGAAACCGTTCGTTTACGACATCCCCGCCACCGATCTGGTCGTCATGCTGAAAATGCTGACCGACCCGATAAAATTGCGGGAATGGGTCGATTACCGTAAGGCGCAAAACATCGCCAAGCGGTTCCGCGCCATCACCCTGAGCCCCCTGGAGTGCACCGTGGGCATCGACCGCGGCGACATCCTCTACGGCTCGATGCGCGCGCAGCTGCCGCAGGTGCTGTCCGGCATCAACAAGGTCGAGGGCGAATACATCGCCGAGGAAATCCTGAAACTTTTAGAAAATGGCCAAGCCGTCAGCGAGATCTATTTCACGCTCGACGACAAGCCCATTTTTAGCGCCACCCACCCGATCGAAAAGAAGTTCGTTTCGGGCGGCGTCCAGGTCAACTATTATGCCGATCTCGATTTGACCGGCGCGAACGCGACCGCGGTCGAGACCGCGATGAAGGCGCTCAAGGGTGATAACGGCCGCCGCATGGGTGTTAAGCCGGATTACCTGTGGTTTTCTCCAAATTTGAAGGCCACGGCGCGCGGCATCTTCGACAAGGCCAATCTCGCCAACGGCGAAAGCAACATCTACGACAAACAGTTCCAGTTGATCGAGGCCGAGGGACTCGACACCGACAATTTGTGGGGCCTGCTCGACAGCCGCTTTCTGTTCAAGCCGTTCGCGTTTCTTCACGCGATTAAAACCAGCCCGCGCTGGTTGCAGGAACCGGGCGAAAAATTCAAGGAAGGTTTGTACGGCTACGACGAGGACGCCAAGCTCGCGCCGTATTCATGGTACGCCATCACCAAGTGCGTGCATACGCCATAACCAGTTGATGATCGCACGGCGGCGGGTTCGGCCTTCGAACCAACCCCCCGATAGCCGGGCCCGCCGCCGTTGGAGAACAACCGCGAATGAATGCGAATCAATCTGTGTCATTTCGACTGACGCCGCGTGTCGCGGCGGAACGGAGAAACCCCTCTCGATCGAAAGGGATTCCTCCGCTCGGATGCACTCGGTCGGAATGACAAAAACGGCGAGGTTTTAAATGTACGGCACTGAAACCGGCTTCCGCGCGAAATACGACGCCGCCGACCTGACGGCGCTGTTCGGCGACCTGACCGCCGGCGAGCAGACAACCTGGATCGAGCAGGCGCTGGCTGAGCAGTCCGACGAACTCGACGGCTACTGCCTGGGCCGCTACGCCGTGCCGCTGCACGAGTCCGACTCCGTGCTCAACTACGTGTATCAACTCGCCTGGTGGGCGCTGTGCCGCCGCCGCAACTGGAACTACACCGATCAGGAACAGAAAAACGAAAAGGAACTGCGCCGCCGCCTCGAACTGATCGCGGCGCACAAGTTTCACTTGAAGGATCAGTCGAGCGCCCAAAGCGCCGACAACCGCACCTCGCTGCGCGCGACCGACCCCTCGGCGCGCGTCACCGGCCGCCGCCGCATCATGGGCCGCGATCGGCTGGAGTTTTAAATGATCGACACCCTGACCCCGTTGCTCGTCCGGTTTGCCGCCCGCGCCCAGGACAAGGCCGCGCCGCTGACCGCGATTGGCGAGGTGATGGTGTCCTCGACGCAGCGCACGTTCGAGTTGCAGGGCCGTCCGGCCCGTTGGAAATCGCTGTCGGGGGCGACGCTGCTCGCGCGCGCCGGCGGTAAGAGCCGCGCATTCACCAAACGCGCCCGCAAATCGGGCAACCTCAGATCGGGGGGTCTGACCAAAAAAGCGCGCAAGACGATGGTAAACGCCAAAATTTTGATCGATCGTGGCAACCTGCTGCGGTCGGTGTCGTCGCGCGTGTCCGGAGGCTCGGTCGAATGGGGAACAAACTCGATTTACGCCGCGATTCATAATTTCGGCGGCATGGCCGGCCGCGATAAAGAAACGATAATCCCCGCGCGGCAGTTTGTCCACGAGCCGTTCGCCGACGATTGGCAAACGATTGAAGGCATTTTAACCGACTGGCTGGGGCTCGAAGCATGAAGCAATACGCACGCCAACCTCACCCCCAACCCCTCTCCATCTCGTGGCGAGGGGGGCCGGGAAAAGGCTTTACCCTCTCCGCCGGTGGGAGAGGGTCGGCGCTTCGCCGGGGTGAGGTCGCATGAGCTACCGCAACGCCCTCGTCGATTTCGTCCTCGCCGCGCTGACCGCCGCGGACATCGCCGGCGTCAAACAGATCGCCGAGGCCGACCACAACCTGGTGCGGTTCCTCTCCGGCGCGGGCGGCAAATACAACCTGCCGCTGCTGGCCGTCGCCTACGCCGGCAGCCCGCAAACCGCGTCGATCGACGCCGCCCGCCTCGGCCACGAATCGCGGCGCGGCCTGGTGATTTTTGTCGTCGTGAACGCCGTCGAAACCGCCGGCGACTCGGCCCGCACGATCAACGATCTGCTCGATGCGATCGACGACGCGCTGACCGGCCTGCTGCCGGTCGACAGCCTCGGGGCTGAGCTGGGCCATCCGCTCGAAAACATCGGCGACAGCCCGGTGCCGCTGCCGGCCGAGGCGACCAGCCGCAATCTGGTGGCGTGGTCGGTCGGGTTCCAGACGTTGCAGCAATGGCTGCCGTCGCGCGCCGCCGTCGATACGCCCGATGAGTTCGAAAAAATACAGGGCGTCGTCGGTCCGGTCGAAGGTGAAACGCAGCCCGAGGACGACACCACGATGGATTCGCTGGGCGTCGAGTACGACGACCCGACGACGGATTAAAACCGTAGGGGCAGGCCGCGATGCCTGTCCAAAACTGGAGGCCCGATGCCGAAAAAAACCGAGAAAACCACCACCGCCGCGCCGTTTACGCCCGTCATCGGCGACATCGTCGACGCGCGGCCGGTTCCGCGCGACCCGGCGCTGCGCATCCCCGAAAACGGCCGGCCCGGTATTTTTTGGGGACCGGACTGGAAGCGCCGCCGCGTTGACGGCTACGTCATGGGCCTGCTCCGCGACGGCGACATCGAGCTGCGTCCGGCCGTGCGCGAAAAGAGCGGGGACATGAACCAAGCCGCGCCTGGAAAGATCGGGGACATGAATCAAGCCGCGCTTGGCGTGGCGACTTCGTGTCCCCAGAGCAAAAAAACACAAACCGGAGGTGAATAATGTCGGACTTCGACCCGCATTTCAGCGAAATCAACACGGGGCGCAAACGCCCGAGCGACCAGGTGGAGATCAACGATTCCACCGCCCAGGGCTTGCCGTCCACGGTCAAGAAAATTCTGCTGCTCGCGCCGAATGTCGCCGCCGGCAGCGCGGCTGACGGCCAACTGATTCAGAACGTCACCAACCAGGACGACGTCGGCGTCTATTGCGGCGTCATTGCCAAGCGCTTGGCCGCCAAAATCTTCTCGGCCAACCCGCTGGCCGACCTCGACATCTTGGCGATTGACGAGGCGGGGACCGGCGTGGCCGCCTTCAACACCATCACCTTCGCCACCGCGGCCGCCGCCGATGGCGGCATCACGCTGTGGTTCGGCGACTACCCCGTCGAGGTGGCGGTGCTGACCGACGATACCGCCGCCGAAATCTGCGCCGCCGCCGTCGCCGCCGTCACCGCCGCCGCCGCCGATTGCCCGGTGTCGGCCACCCAGGGCACCGACGCCAACACGCACGTCCTGACCTACACCTACGGCGTCAAGGGCACCATCGGCAATTATCTGCGCGTTTCCGCCGACGTCGACGCGGCGCTGACCACCACCGCCTCGGTCGTGCAGCCGGCCAGCGGCGCCAACGACCCCGTACTATCGGCCTACGTGGCCACGTACCAGAGCCGCGACTACGATCTGATCGTCGTCCCCTGGCGGTTTGTCACCACTGATCTGACCGCTCTGAAAAACGCCGCGATCTACCAGGCCCACGCGGCCCGCGGTAACGGCGCGATGCACCTGATCGGCATCGCCGACACCTACGCCAATGCCGTAACCTATCAAACATCTATGCAGCGCCGCGACATGATCGTGCTGTGGCGCAAGGCGGCCAACTACTGGCCCATGCCGCCGCACGAACGCGCCGCGCTCGAGGCGGGTTATGTTTCAGCCGAGGCCGATCCGAGCGTGCCGATCATCAACGACGCCCGCCCGCTCGACCTGGCCCCGCTGGAAACCGGCGCCACCGCGCCGACCGCCGCCGAAATCGAAAACGCGATGAACAACGGCTTGTCGGTCGACGTCAGCCGCGAGGACGGCACAACCGAGGTGGTGCAACTCATCACCACCGCTACCCAACTGTCCGGCGGCGCGGCCAGCGACGCCTGGGCCAGCCCGCACATTTGGTTTGTCCTCAAGTATTTGCGCAAGGCCATCCTGGCGCGGCTGCAAACGGTGTATTCGACACGCGCCAGCCGCAAAATGATCGACGGAAAAACCGGCGACGTGAAAGGGCAGGTGTTGTCGGTGCTGTACGAGCTGGCCGACCCGTCCCTGCAATACCTGTCGAAAAACGAGCTCGACCGGCTGGCCGGCGATATCGTCGTGCGCGTCAACACCACCAACACCAAATTCATCGACATCGGCGTCCCCGCTCCGGTCATCACCGAATACCGCGGCGCGAACGTTATGCTGAATTTGACCATCCCGCAGGTCGGGTAATTTGTGGAAAGGAAGTAAATAATGGCGCTCAATATCACCGACGGACCCGCCCAGGGCTTTGTTGACGGCGTGCCGTTCGAGTCGAACAAACTGACGATCAAATCGTCGGGCCTGGTCGCGCGCAAGATTACGTTCAACGGCGCGTATTTTGCGCCCACTCAGGGCACGCATGACTTATCGATCAGCTCGCCGTTTTTCGGCAACGCCAACCCGATCGATGTCAAACGGGTGCTCTCGAAAATCGCCAACACGCCGATGCTGTTCGTCATCACGAGCAAGATCAGCGGCGCCACGGATACCTTCTGGGGCGCGGTCAACGCGAAAACTAAATCGCACGACGCAACCAACGGCAGCGACGCCGACTGGGAAGTGTTCATTACCGAACCGATCGAGGCCTAAAAAATGGACGCCAACAACCGGCACCAACCTCTGACTCCCGGCGATTTGCGCGCCGACGGCGAACTGGCCGTCGGCGTCTCCTACGCCGGCAGCTTGCACCGTGAGGTTACCGTCGGCCCGCTCACCGTCGACGCCGAAATGGCGGCCGAGGGCGCGATGCCCGACTGGATCGATCCGAACCTGATTTACCGTTTCGAACTCAGCCGGCTGACCGAGGCCGAGCTGAAAAAAAACGGGCTGTCGCGTCTGCCGATTTCCGACGCCGAAAAACGCCGCGCCGCCCGCATGGTTGAAACGCGCTATTTGCTTCAGGCGCGCTTCCGGGTGCTGCGCCTCGGCGCCGTCCCCGAGGATCAACTGCCCCAGGCGGTCGGCCGTTTGTTGGAGTCGGATATGTACGTGGTGCGCGATCTCGCCTTGGAGGTCGACGCCAAGGTCGCGCGATTTCTCGCTGAAAATCGAACGGCTGATCAAGCGGGCCCTGATTCTGTCGATGGCGGGGGCCCCGATTCCGCCGGCCCTGTTGCCGGCATTTGAGTTGGCGGCCGTCGCCGAGCGCGCGGCCAATTACGCAATCGATTTGCGGCCGAGGTTGTTTTAGCCCATGCCGACCACCTACAAAGTAGCCGCCCAACTGCTGCTCGATACCGGGCAGTTCGAGAGCGGCGTTCGCCGCTCGCAAGGGGTGCTGGGCAATCTGCGCGCCGGCCTGGTCGAAATGATTCGGCAGGCGGACGGCGGCGGGGCCGCGCTGCGCCGCATGGCCGTCGATTTCGGCGTCGCCGCCGCCGCCGCGGCCGCCTCCCTCGGCGCGATCAAACTTTGGACGCGCGGGGTGCAGAACGCGCGGGCCGCGGCGACCGGCGAAATCGAACTGAAAATCAGCGCGTCGCAGGTCGGCGAAACGCCCCAGGCAATCGGCGACCGCATGCGCGAACTCAAACGCCTGGCGTTCGACACGTCCAAGGACGTGACGGGCACGATGGGCGACGTGCAGAAGGCCTTCGGGCAGGCGCTCAACATGGGCGTCTCGGTGACCGCGCTCAAAAGCGGCGCCGGCCGCGCCGGCGCGCTGCTCGCCGACGCCGAGGGCATGGACAAAGCCGGGGCCCTGGCGATGATCAACCGCCTCGCCGGAAATTTTAACGTTGCCCCCGAAAAAACCGGCGGCCTCGCCGACATGCTGCTCAAGAGCCGCCGCGTCAGCGGCTTCACCGACATGGACTCGTTCGCCCACGAACTGACCCGCGGCGCGCCCGAGATCGCGCGCGTCGGCGGCCGTCCGGAAGACGCGGCGTTGGTGCTGGCCGCCGTGTCCCGCGTTCGCACCGAGGGCGCCGGCATGGCCACCGGCGCGTTCTTCCGCGAATTGCTCGCCCCGGAAAAACAAAAATACGTCAAAAAATACGGCTTTGACAAGCTCTTCGAGAACGGCCGCTTCGCCGGCACCGATCGCATGACCGAGGTCTTCGATCGCTTCGACGCCAAATACAAATCGCCCGCCGAGCGCGCCGGAATTTTAATGAAAATTTTTGGAGCCGAGGGCCAGCTCGTGCCCGACGCCGTGCGCAAACCCGGCTTTCGGACTCTGGGCGCCGAGCGCGACAGCAAACTCGGACTCGAGGCCGCGCTCAATCTCAAACGCGGCACGCTCGATTACCAAGCGGAGGCGGTCGGCGGCACCTTGCAAACGGGTTGGCAGGAGCTTTTCCGCCCGGCCGAGCGCTGGAGCGCCAAGGGCCTTGGTTTCCTCGGCGACAAAATCGTCGGCCCGATCAGCGACCAGATGGCGACGAACGAAACGCTGCAAAAAACCGTCAGCGGCGGCCTACTCGGTATCGGCCTCGGCCTCGCCGGCGGCGCGGCCTATTTCGGCGGCCGCGCTTTGATGACCGGCAAAAAGGCGCTGGGTGGAATCGGCGGCATTCGCGGTTTGCTCACGTCCAAAATGGGCGCTGGCATCGATCTCGCCGGCGGCGTCGCCGTCGGCAAGGCTCTTGAAAAAGCGGCCGGCGTGCAGCCGGTGTTCGTCGTCAATTGGCCTGGCGTATTGTCCGGACGGCCCGAAGCGTCGATCGGCACGATGGTGCAGCGCGGCCTGGGCGTCCCCGCGCTCGGCGCCGGCGGCACGTTGCTTGGCCCCGGCGGCCGGGCGCTGCTGCCCGGTCCGGTTGTCGGCGCTGGCATGTTTTCGAAAGCGAAAATGATGGCGCCCCTGACCGGCGGCGCCGCGCTCGCCGGGGGCCTGGCCGTCGTCGGCGCAACCTACACGGCCGCGACCTCGATCGACTCGGCCACCCGCGAGGCCTGGGCCGCCCGCGACAGCGCCGACGCCGCCCGCGCGCGCGAAATGGCCGTCGATCCAAAAAACGCCCTCGCCGTCATCCGGGCGAACAAAATTCGCCAGGCCAAACAATTCGGCTGGTCGGCCGAGCGGCTGGAAAGCGAAATCGCGACGTCGTCGGCCGGTCTGGCCCAGCAGCGCCGCCAGGACGGCGGGAATACCGGCGGCGTTTTTTCCGACTGGCTGGCCGGATTTAAAACCATGTTCGGCATCGGTCAACAGGCGGCTGACAACCAGTTTAAGAGCGCCGAACAATTGGCCGCCGCCGCCGGCGACATGCAGTTGGCGGCCGCGAATCTGCGCGCCTCCAGCGGCCCGCGTTCCGCCGGCGCGCTCGACGGGAGGGGCGCATGATCTGGACCGGCACGGCGCTGCCCGGAATCTACAACGGCCTGCCGATTCAAATCGAATCGACCTCGGGCCCCCGCCAGTTTCATCTGGCCGATCACAACCCGATCGGCTTCACCGAATCGTTCATCGAGCCGCTGGGCGCCGCCGGCCGCGCCGTCAGCGTCCGCGCCCTGTTTATCGGCGGCGAGTTCGAGGTCCACAAGGCCTTTATCGCGCTGCTCGACGCCACGGTGCTGCCGCTCGTCCCCGGCGTGTTGATTCATCCTGTTTGGGGCCAGATCGAGGTCTACCCCGAGCAGTACACCCCGACCGTCAACGCCGAGGAAAAAACCGCCGTCGTCGATGTCGTTTTCCGCCGTCATTTTGTGCGCCCCGAAATCATGGCGCCCGCCGGCGTCATCGCGCTCGCGCCCTGGCTCGGCGAATCGCTGCCGCTGTCGCTGGCCGCCTATTTGCAATTGATGGCGTTTCTGGCGGTTTGGAACAGCGCCTGGCTGGCCGCCGCCCTGCTGCTCGTGCGCGCCCTGGGTTCGGTGCCCACGATGATTACCCGCACCGTCACCGCCGTCGGCGAGTCGCTGTACGCCTACATCAAAGCCGTGGCCAACGTCTACGCCGAACAGGCGGACCCCAAATCCGGCAACCCCGGCGCCGCCGAACCGCCGGCCGGCGCTTACGTCCGCTCGGTTTATCGTCAGGCGGACGCCGCCCGCAACGAATTTTTGACCGCCGCCAACATCGACCCCGCCATGCTCGGCGGGTCCGCTTACGATGCGGGCGTTTATTTTTCCGGCCGCCCGGCCGCCGCCGGTTCGGTCCCGGCCTCGGTGCGGTTGCATGCCGCGATCGTCGCCGTTTATTTGTTCGACGCCGAGGTCGCCGGCCGCGCCGCGTCCGGTTTGGCCGTGGTGCTGGCGCGGCAACTGCGCGACCGCACCGTCGACGCCCGCGCCGCCGATCAGGCGGTCGTCGAAATGCGCCGCCGCATCGCCGCCGCGCTGGCCGGCATCGGCTACGCCCTGGGCCTGCACGCGGCCCCGGTGCAACGCGAATTGTCGGCTCAGGCCGCGCAACTGACCGCGCTGCTCGACGGCAACCGCAACGCCTTTCCGGCGGTGCGGCAAATTACGTTGCAAGCGCCGACGCCGCTCGTGGTGCTGGCCCTCGAGGAGCTGGGCGACGCCGAACGCGCGCCGGAAATTCGCGCGCTCAATCAAAACATTTTCGCCGATTTCAATCGGCTGCCGCGCGGCACGGTCCTGTCCGTGCCCGTGAATTAGGAGACTGATGCCCTCGCTGTCGCCGCTGCCTCTCGTTGTCGCGCTCGATACGGTCGGACCGTTAGTCGGCTTCGATTCGGTCGACCTCGACAACGACTTGTTCGTCCCCGCCGATGCGGGGGTCGTTCAGGGGCCCGCCAACCAGGGCGGCGTGCCGATTCCCTGGGCGGCGCTGCGCCTGGCCAACATCGCCTCGGCCACGTTGGGCGGCGCGCCGCTGTTCACCGGCCAGGCGATCGGCAAAAGCAAAAACAAAAAATCCGGTCAACTGACCGTCGATCTGGCGTCGCGCGTGAAAACGCTGGTCGACTGCCCGAGCCCGGCGGGGTTTTCCGCCCCCGCCGGTACGCTGGCCGGCTTCGCGCAAATGCTCTGCGCGCCGCTGCTGGTCCCCGTCGTCGCCGTGGGCGCGATGCCGCGCCTCGAGGCGATCGGCGCCACGAAAACCGAGCCGGTCTGGTCCGTGTTGCAACGCCTCGCGCACGAAAACGGCAACTGGGTCTGGTCCGATCCGGCCGGCGTCGTCCATATCGAACCGCTGGCGCCCTACTACGCCGCGCCGCCGGTCGATCTGTTGATCTCCCTGCCGTCCGGACCCTCCGCGTCCGCCAACAACGTCATCGACTACACCCTGCGCGACGACGCCGGCGACCGCTATTCGCAGTACACCGTGATCGGTCACGGCGCCACGCGGTGCCTGGGCGCCGGCGACATCCCGCTCCTCTCTTATCCGATTATCGCCACGGTGCCCGACCCCGAACTGACGGCGCGCGGCGTTTATCGGCCGCTGACAATCGAGGACGGCAGCATCCGCAACCAGGCGCAGGCGCTGACCCGCGCCACGCGCGAAATGCTGCTGCGCCGCGTCCGTGGGCTGAAAATAGAGGTGGATGTCATGGGCTGGACGACGACCGCCGGCGTCCCGTGGCAAACGACGCAGATGGTATTGATTTCATTTCCGGAGGACGGAATTGCCGGCAGTTATATGATCGCCGGCCGCCGCCTGACCCTCGACAAGCAGAACGGCCGCCGCACGCGGCTGACCCTGATCGAACCGGGAGCGCTGTAATGACGACCAGCGGGCGGGGACATGGCGGGCGGGGACATGAACCGAGAGCCCGTCGCGGGCTCGAATTCGTATCCCCGGAATTACTAGAATTACTAAGCGGGGACATGACGGATAAGCGGGAACATGAACCGAGAGCCCGTCGCGGGCTCGAATTCGTGTCCCCGTAATTACGGGAAAAATAAATGACCATTTCCCTTCGCGATCTCGAACGCCGCCTGGCC
>Ga0265297_10002738_pt1 | contig 34455 bp, 24 predicted proteins | sample Munlanlwell13791_FD_192502 | JGI IMG/M metagenome (GOLD analysis project Ga0265297, IMG submission 192502) | Leachate microbial communities from a municipal landfill in Southern Ontario, Canada - Leachate well 137-91 | ecosystem: Engineered > Solid waste > Landfill > Unclassified | place... | reverse complement strand
TTACTGATAGCCTTTTTGATTTTTAAGCTGGTATTTGGGGATCACACTTCAGTTTTCCGTGCGGAAAAGGATCAACTGACCATCGGTAGTGCGGAGGATGGAATATTCAACGATTACATCACGGTAATCGGTCAGGTGGAGCCGATCACAACCATTTTTCTGGATGCGGTCGAAGGAGGAACAGTCGAAGAACGAATGATAGAAGAGGGTGCAATGGTAAAAAAGGGAGATGTCATCCTGCGTCTGGGGAATCGCCAGTTGTACCAAACCATCCTGAACAGTGAGGCCGCACTCGCCGAAAAAGAAAATTACCTGCGCAGTACCAGGATCAGTTTCGAGTCGGAATTGATCCAGTCAAAACGGAATATTCTCGACAGTGAATTCAAGGTTACCCGCAAAAAACGGACCTTTAATCAGTACGAAACACTTTACAAAGAGGAGCTCATTTCGAAGGAGGATTATCTACAGTCAAAAGAAGATTACGAATACGAAGTCAATCTGCTGACCATCAATAAGCTGAAAGTCAGAAATGATTCCCTGCTCCGGACTACTTCCATGATTACCCTCGAAAGGGACCTCGGGAAGATGCGGCAAATGCTCGATCTGGTTCACGAACGTCTGGGTGACCTGAATGTAAAGGCTCCTGTCGACGGTCAACTGGGCATGCTGGATGCCGAAATAGGGCAATCGATCAACGGAGGTCAGCGCATTGGCCAGATTAATGTTCTTGACAATTTCAAGGTAAGCGCCAAAATCGACGAACATTACATCGACAGGGTGGTACGAGGACTTTCGGCTTCGCTTGAACGCAACAGCGCCAATTTCAACCTTGCAGTGAAAAAGGTCTATCCCGATGTACGTGAGGGGCAGTTTAAAATTGATCTGATCTTCGAAGGATCGAAACCTGAAAATATAAGAACCGGCCAGACCTACCATGTCAAACTTGAATTGGGCGAGTCGCAAAAGGCTTTGATGATTCCGCGCGGCGGCTTTTTCCAGAGTACCGGCGGTCAATGGATATTTGTATTGAACGCTGCAGGAACAGAAGCAATCAAACGACCGATCAAAATAGGCAAGCAGAACCCGCAGTATTATGAAGTACTGGAAGGGCTGAAAGCCGGCGAAAAAGTAATCACCTCAGGGTATGAGATGTTCGGGACGAACGAGCGGATCACCTTCAAATAGCAGGGAGCGTGGGGCAGAGAGCAGAGAGCAGAGAGCAGAGAGCAGAGAGCAGAGAGCAGGGAGAATTATATATTTTTCTGTAACTTGTAGTATGTTAAACTTATAAAGTTGATGTCATGGCACAATTTAGGTTTATGGATTTGGATATATGGAAGGATTCTATTGTTTTGAATGATCAATTCTTTGATTTGGCTGACGCATTGGTTGATTCTAAGAGCTACAGGGTTGCTGAGCAGTTGAGAGCCGCCTCTTTCAGTATCTCAAACAACATTGCTGAAGGATCAGGATCCTTTTCATCAAAGGACTTTGCTAATTTCCTAAATATAGCACATAGAACTATTTTTGAAACAGCCAACATTTCGTGTGTAGCCCATAGAAGAAAATTTATAGATAAAAATAAATTAGATCAGCTATTAAACGACTTAGATACCCTGAGCAGAAAAATAACCAATTTCAGAAAATCACTTCTAAATAGTAATCAATGAGCATATCTTATAAAGCATGGAGCATGGAGCAGAGAGCAGAGAGCAGAGAGCATGGAGCATGGAGCAGAGAACATAGGAAACGCTCTGTACAAGCATTTATTGGTTATTGTAAGTTGCTTGAGCGTGAAGCAACAGGTTCATTGCTTAATTCAACTCCATTCTCCATGCCCTACTATACTCTACGCCCCATACCCTATGCCCTATGCTAAAAACAATAAACTTATATATTAATAAATCAGAGTTTGGGACACTAGTAGTCTATGCCCTCTGCCCCATGCTCTGTGCAATTTTAGTATCATGATAAAAACAGTAAATCTAAACAAAGTTTTTCGGACGGAAGAGATCGAGACTAGTGCGTTGAACGAGGTGAACCTGTACATTCAAAAGGGTGAATTTGTGGCCATCATGGGGCCTTCGGGCTGTGGCAAATCAACTTTGCTGAACATCATCGGCTTGTTAGACAACCCCACCTCCGGCGAGTATTATTTCGATGGCCACGAAGTCGGCGGGTTTAAGGAACGCAACCGGACTTTGCTCCGAAAAGGCAATATTGGTTTCGTTTTTCAGAGTTTTAACCTGATCGACGAGCTCAATGTCTACGAAAACGTCGAGCTTCCGCTTATTTACCTAAAATTAAGTGCCAAAGAGCGTAAGGAGATAGTCGAGAAAGTATTGGAACGGATGAAAATCAGTCACAGGAAGAAACATTTCCCACAGCAATTGTCGGGTGGTCAGCAGCAGCGTGTGGCCATCGCGCGTGCCGTGGTTGCCAATCCCAAGCTGATCCTGGCGGATGAGCCAACCGGTAACCTTGACTCGAAGAACGGGTTGGAAGTGATGAACCTTTTGACCGAACTTAACCGGGAAGGAACCACCATCGTAATGGTGACCCACTCCATGCACGACTCAGAATTTGCACACCGGGTGATAAACCTGTTCGATGGCCAGGTAATTACCGAAGAGGTAAAGATGAAGGTGGTGGAGGCGCTGAGGTATGAATAATTCTAAAAAACGAAGATAATGTTGAAATTGCTTTTGAAATTTGCAGGTCGCAGTTTGTTAAAAAATAAGTTTACCACTGCGGTAAATGTGCTGGGGCTTATGGTTGCCTTTGTGTGTGCATTGTTTGTTTTTTCCTACACCGTAAACGAACGTTCGTACGACCGGTGGCTCGATGGAAATGAACGGTTGTACCGTGTGGTCGCAAACATCAACATGAGCGGTATCGATTACAGTTCATCAAAGGCTGCGCCACCACTTGCCAAAACTTTGGTGAGCGAAATCCCTGAAGTGGAAAAAGCCACAAGGATCTGGCCGTGGTCCAACATATCGGTGAAAAACGAAAACCATCCCAGCGGAACGGTTGCCTTTAACGAAAAGTTGGTTTTAGAGGCCGATTCCAATTTCTTCGATCTCTTCCGGGTTCAAATGATCGAAGGCGATCCAAAGAATGCATTGAAGAGCCCCAATCAAATCGTGATTACCGAAGAAACTGCCGTTCGTTATTTTGGGAATGAAGCTTTTCAGAAAGGTCAGGTATGCGGGAAACCACTCTTTTTGAAATTGTGGGGAAACTACCGTCCCTACCAGGTTGCCGGTATCTGCAAACCCATCAAAGAACAAACCCATTTTGACTTCGACATTCTTTTTTCGAGCAGTGGCGATCCAGATAACAAAACCGATCATTGGCTAAACAATGCCTTCTACACCTATGCAATGCTTACTCCCAATGCCAATCCCAAAGTAGTGGAAAGCAAGTTGGGATTATTGGTCGAGAAGTACATCAACAAAGGATACAACAAGGGGTTTGCCACAGAAAAAACCAGCGGTCGTGATTACTGGCATCTCTTGTTGCAACCGATTACCAGCATCCATCTTCATTCAAATTTCGAAAGCGAGTTGAAACCAAACAATAACGTTCGCAACCTTTACATTTCTATAGGAGCAGCCTTACTGGTTTGGGTTGTGGCTTTTCTGAATTACATCAACCTTTTTACCGTAAACAATTTCGGAAGAGCAAAAGAGATTGCTTTACGCAAAATTTCGGGAGCCGGGAAATCTGCCATTTTTAACGGTTTTATTGCTGAATCGATGGGCGTTGTGATGATATCAATGGTCCTGGCGCTTATTACGTTTCTCTTTTGTTATCCGATGCTCGAATCCATTTCTCCTGGAATTAAGGGGCTGAGCATTATTTCAATGCCTTCGTTCTATCTTTTCGTAATGACAATGATTGCTGTTACCGGTTTTGGGGGAGGCGCTTATGCAGCGGCAAAACTGATGTCGGTAAACAGCATGGCGTTGATGAAGAATGCGATTTTCAACCTGAACAACAAAAACAATTTTCGGCAGATCATTGTAACCACACAATTTGCTATTGCCATAATTCTGATTTCGGTATCAGTATTGGTGTCGCAACAGCTCGATTATTTGTTGCAAAAGAATCCCGGTTACGATCAGGAGCATGTTGTAGTTTTAGATGCACCGGTTTGGGGATTGCGAAAGAACTTCGACAACTTCAAAACAAAGCTCCTCGACAATGGTTCGGTCGCATCGGTAACTACTTCGCATTCGGTTCCCGGCGATGGCGATTCTAATACTCCCCTTTACATGAAGAAAGAGGGGGAGATGGCATACCACTTGGTCATTCCTTATCATTGCAGCTACGATTTTGTTGAAACCATAGGGCTTCAACTGATTGCCGGGCGCGATTTCAGTAAAATTTACGATGATAAGCAATCGGTGATCCTGAGCGAGTCGGCAGCCAAAAGCCTTGGATTGATCGATGCCGTAGGATCGGTTGTTTTCTATAGCAAGATACGATCGGACAAAGAACAGCTTAACCGGTTGAGCGTGGTGGGTGTGGTGAAAGATGTCCATTTCGAATCGTACTACAAAACCATCCGTCCGTTTGCCATTCTGTTCAACCAGTACCACAACTTTGTTTCAGTAAGGGTGAAGTCCGGTAATATTCCTGAAACCCTTGCATTTATCGAAAAGCAGTGGAAAGAGTCGTACCCCGATGCACCCTATCACTATTCCTTTCTTGATAAGAAGTTCGAAACCCAATATCAAAAGGAAGTCCGATTAAAACAATTTATAATGCTTTTTTCCACTCTGGCTATTTTAATTGCTGCTATCGGACTTTTTGCCATGGCGCTGCACATTGCAAGACAACGTAACAAAGAGATTAGTATCCGTAAGGTAAACGGCGCTACAATTGCCGAAGTTCTGATCATGCTTAACCGCGACTTTGTGAAATGGGTAGCCATCGCTTTTGTAATTGCCACGCCTATTGCGTATTATGCAATGAATAAATGGCTCGAAAACTTTGCATATAAAACTGAACTAAGCTGGTGGATTTTCGCCTTGTCAGGTTTGCTAGCCCTGGGAATTGCGCTGCTGACAGTAAGTTGGCAAAGCTGGAAGGCGGCAACGAGAAATCCGGTGGAGGCACTGAGGTACGAGTAGCAGAGGGCAGAGGGCATGGGGCAGAGGGCATGGAGAAAGGTACTATATCAGGATAACACAGACGGACAGGGAGATGGCCTGGTCAAGTCCAATCTGGGTGGATAAGAAATAAAACATTAACACTAAAATTATGAAACAAATATTAATCGTCCTTTTCTATTTAATTAGTATTGAAAGTGCTTTTGCACAAAAAGTAACTTTAATGCCTTATCTGAACCCCAAAATTCCTGTTGAACAACGAGTGCAGGATTTATTGGGAAGAATGTCGTTGCATGAAAAAATCCTGCAAATGCAACACATGAAAGATGTTTCAGGAAATGAAGCATTCAAGGGAGAGAGTTATGGTTGCGTTATGAATGCCCGTTTAAACGCCAGTGATGCGACTAGTCTTCATTCTAAGATTCAAAAATATCTGAAGAAGGAAACCCATTGGGGAATTCCTATATTAATTTGTACCGAGGCATTGCATGGCGCTTATCAAGGGAATTGTACCATTTTTCCTCAGGCCATCGCGCAGGGAAGTACTTTTAATCCTGATTTGGTGGCCAGTATGGTAGAGCTGGTTTCTAAAGATCTAAATGCGATGAACATCAAACAGGTTAATGCGCCTGATTTGGATATAGCCCGGGAGTTACGCTGGGGACGGGTCGAAGAGACCTATGGTGAGGATCCCTTCTTGATTGGCACAATGGGTATTGCGTATGTTAAAACAGCACAAAAAAATGGCATTATATGCACACCTAAACATTTTATTGCGCATGGCAGTCCTACTGGCGGACTAAATTTGGCTTCCATAAGTGGTGGTGAAAGGGAATTGCGGTCTATCTATTTGTATCCTTTTGAAAGAGTAATAAAAGAAACAAACCCCCTTTCAATAATGAATTGTTATAGCTCTTATGATGATGTACCCATTGCAGGTTCTCGGTATTATCTTACCGATTTACTGCGCAATGAATTAGGTTTTAAAGGTTATGTATATTCTGACTGGGGATCCGTTATAAGACTTAAAAGTTTTCATCATACGGCTGCAACCAATGGAGATGCGGCTAAACAAGCAATTGAAGCAGGTATTGACCTGGAGGCGGCAAGCACTTGTTATCTCGAATTGGAAAAAATGGCGCTGGAAAAACAGATAGATATTAAGTACATTAACCAGGCTGTAAGCCGTATTTTGTACGTAAAATTTGCAAGTGGATTGTTTGATAATCCTGTAGATGCAGGAATTGATATAAATACGGTTATTCATTCCAACGAAAGCATAGCGTTAGCCAAAGAAATTGCCGATGAAAGTATTGTAATGTTAAAGAATGATAATTCCATTCTCCCGCTTTCTGTTGATAAATATAAATCCATCGCTTTGATCGGGCCAAATGCCGATCAGTTTCAACCAGGCGATTATTCCTGGAGCCGCAAAACAGAACAAGGTATTACTCCATTTCAAGGATTAAAGAACATTGTTGGCGACAGGGTTAACATTAATTATGCCAAAGGTTGTGAAGTCTGGAGCCAAAGTAAAAACGGATTCCAGGAGGCAATTGCCGCAGCTAAAAAGAGTGATATTACAATAATTGTGGTTGGCACCGAAAGCGGCACCTTCACAGACAACAAAAATGTTACCAGTGGCGAAGGTTTCGACCTTAGTGATGTCAGGCTACCCGGAGTGCAGGAGGATTTAATCAAAGAGATTAAGGCAACCGGTAAGCCAATAATAGTTGTACTTGTAGCAGGTAAACCACTGGCTATCCCATGGGTCAAAGAAAATGCAAATGCTGTTTTGGTACAATGGTATGGTGGCGAACAGCAAGGAAATGCTTTAGCAGATGTGTTATTTGGAAAAGTTAATCCTTCGGGCAGGCTAAATGTTTCGTTTCCGCAATCGGCAGGACATTTACCCTGTTATTACAATTACCGGCCTACTGATAAAGGATTCTATAAGCAACCTGGAAGTATTGATAAACCAGGTCACGATTATGTTTTTAGTAGTCCTGGTCCACTCTGGAGTTTTGGTTATGGACTTAGCTATACTACTTTCAATTATTTGGATGCGGTTATTGACAAAGATAAAGTCAAAGCCGATGACATCATTACCATTGATGTCAAAATTCAGAATAAGGGAATTATAGACGGTAAAGAAGTTGTACAACTTTATGTTCGTGATGTGGTAAGTTCTGTAGTTACTCCTGTAAAGCAGTTGAAAGCATTCAGCAAAGTATTGGTCAAAGCCGGCGAAATAAGAACTGTTCGTTTGACATTACCCGTCAATGAATTGTCTTTATATAATCAAAGTATGAAAAAGGTTGTAGAACCCGGCGAATTTGAATTGCAGATAGGCGCGGCTTCGGATGACATTAAAATCACCAGAACAATTACAGTTTTGAACTAACAACACAAACACGGATGAAACGACCATGAGAAAATCTTTATCACACAGGAGGATGATTATTGCCTGGCAATTACGTTAATGGCGACACCCCTATTTTTCCAGGAAACCCATTTGTTGTCTGAAAATGCAAGGAAAAAAGTTAAAGAGCTTATTCAAATCTATAAAGAATACCGTTTTGATATGTATAATGGGTTTGTGTATCCAATAGGGGAAGAACCATCAAATTTTTAGATGATAGAAAAGTACAGTTCCAAAATCTAAAAACCGGGGAAACAAATAAAATAACTGTTGATAATAAGGGAATTATTGAATTTAATATTAAAAATGCGGGCGATTACCTCTTCTATAAATATGAGGTTTTAAAATAAGATTTTATCATTTACAGTATATTTAAGGATTAGTTATGAAAAACTCACTTGCATTAATTCCGATTTTATTTGGAGCAGCTTTCTCCGGCGAATTGGCAGCCAAAGCTTCGTCGATTGGAACAACTTCCCGTCCAAATATCCTTTTTTGCATAGCCGATGATGCTTCGTTTCCCTATTTGAGTGCTTATGGCTGTAAATGGGTAAAAACTCCGGCTTTCGACAGGGTAGCGAAGGAGGGTGTTCTTTTTACGAATGCCTACACCTGCAATGCCAAGTGTTCTCCTTCAAGAGCAAGCATTCTCACAGGGCGTAAGTCGTGGAAGCTCAAAGAAGCCGCGAATCATTCGCCGTATTTTCCATCCGAATTTAAAAGTATCGTCGAGTCCTTGGATGAAAACGGTTACAATGTCGGTTTTACAGGCAAAGGATGGGCGCCTGGTGATCCTGGAAAGATAAATGGCGAACCAAGAAAATTAACGGGTAAGAGTTATAACCAATTGAAAAAAGTGCCACCGGCCGAATTTATTTCACCGACTGATTACTCGGCAAATTTCAGTGCCTTTTTGACCGAAAACAATGGGAAACCCTGGTTTTTTTGGTATGGAGGACATGAGCCTCACCGGGCATACGAATATGGTGCCGGAATTAAAAAGGGTCACAAGAATTTAACAGAAATAGATAAAGTTCCCACCTTTTGGCCTGATAATGATACCATCCGGACAGACATTTTAGATTATGCTTTTGAGGTCGAATATTTTGACAGTGAGTTGGGTAAGATACTCGATATTCTTGCTAAAAGCGGGCAGCTGGAGAATACATTAATTGTTGTAACCTCTGATAACGGAATGCCTTTCCCCGGGATAAAGGGCCAGGAATATGAGATGTCAAATCACCTTCCGCTGGCAATGATGTGGAAAAAAGGGATCAATAAGTCGGGAAGAGTTGTAAATGATATGGTTAGGTTTATCGATTTTGCCCCTACTTTTGCTGAACTGGCCGGAATCGACTGGGCAAAATCGGGGATGCGATCTACACCTGGCAGGAGTTTGACCGATATCTTGTTTTCCGAAAAAGACAATACAGTATCAAAAACCTACGACCATGTTTTAATTGGGAAAGAGCGACACGACGTGGGACGTCCCAACGATCAGGGATATCCCATCAGAGGGATCGTAAAAGATGGATTTATCATGCTAAGAAATTTCGAACCCGAACGTTGGCCTGCCTGTAATCCGGAGACTGGTTACCTCAATTGTGATGGTAGTCCCACAAAATCGTTCATATTAAACATGCGGCGTCAGGGAAAAACCGACTTCTTCTGGAAGTATAGTTTTGATAAACGACCGCCAATTGAATTTTACGACATCCGAAAGGACCCGCTTTGCATGACCAACCTTGCCGGAGATGATCGCTATTTGCAACTAATTAGCCAAATGGAGAAACAAATGACAGAAGAGCTTAAATCTCAGGGAGATCCCAGAATGTTTGGCAACGGAACTGTTTTTGATAATTATCCCTATGCAGGTGCTGTAAGTAATTTTTACAACCGTTTTATGAAAGGGGAACAAATTGAAACTCCATGGGTGGAAAAATCAGATTTCGAGCCGGTTAAATGAAACGAGCCATGAGAGATAGGCCCACACACAGGCACATGATTATCGGCGAGTTCCATATGGCAATTAAAAACAAAATATAAACATATGAAAATTAAACCTACTTATTATCTTTATTTTATATGCCTCGTTGCAACATTTGGAGGTTTAATGTTTGGTTTCGATATTGCCATCATTTCCGGTGCAGTGCCGTTCATACAGCCCTATTTTGAATGGAACGAGCTGCAACTGGGTTGGGGGGTCAGTTCATTGTTGGTAGGCGCGATCATTGGGGCTTTCGGTTCCGGAGTTTTAACAGACAGGTATGGCCGCAAAAAAATTCTTATCGTTGTTGCCTTGTTTTTCGCCCTTTCGTGCGCTGCCACAGCCCTGGCTTCAAGTTCATTTACCTTTATTTTGGCCCGGTTATTCGGAGGTCTGGCCGTTGGTGCGGCATCAGTGCTTTCACCCATGTATGTGGCCGAAGTATCCCCTCCAAACAAAAGGGGAATGCTTGTGGCAATTTATCAGCTTACGATTGTCATGGGCATTATTATCTCCTATGCAATTAATTTTTGGTTGCATGATGTGGCCAACAATTGGCGTTGGATGTTTGCCACAGGCATTATTCCTTCGGTGCTGTTTTTTACCGGTTTGTTTTTTATTCCTGAAAGCCCGCGATGGTTATACAAAGCAGGATTCCGGGAAAAATCGATGGAAGTGCTTACCCGGATCGGGGGCACAGCATTGGCCCGGGTCGAGATTAGGGAAATATCCGAATCGTTAAAAGATAATTCGGCAAAGGTAACCCTCAGAGAATTGATTAAACCGTCGTACCGGAAGGTATTGATGGTTGGGTTCTTTTTGGCTGTGCTTGTACAGGTAAGTGGCATAAATACGGTGATTGATTATGCCCCTAAAATATTGATAGCAGCAGGGATCGAGATTAAGAATGCCCTGCTTCAAACCTCCTTGATAGGTCTTGTCAATGGCTTGTTTACTTTTGTTGCGATAGCGCTTATCGATAAAGTAGGCCGCCGCAGGCTTTATTTGATCGGTTCCATGGGCATGGCAGTAACATTGGTAATGTTGGCTTTGTCATTTTACTTTAACCTTGGAGCTTTGTTTACTTTGGTTTGTATCATGTCGTTTTGCGCATTTTTCTCCGCCTGCATCGGGCCCGTCTTCTGGACACTTGTATCTGAAATATTCCCGAATAAAATACGCGGTACTGCCGTTGCCTTTGCCTCTTTTACCCAGTGGGTGTTCAATTTTTTGGTCGTGCTGCTGTTCCCCTACTTTCTTGAGTTGGTTGGCGGCGCAACAACATTTCTGTTTCTCGCGGTGATGTCCTTTTTGCAATGGCTGTTTGCCTGGTTGTACGTTCCGGAAACGAAGGGTAAGTCACTTGAGGAAATAGAACAGTTGTGGATATAGAATGAAATAAAGCATTTAAATCATATTATTCGAGTATTAAAAACGAACTATTGTTTAATATAAGAACTATGGAATTTAAACCAAAGAAACACTGGACCACTCTGGGATTGGCTATGATCTCAACTTTTACAGTACCATCCTGTAAGTCTCAAATTCAAGTTAAATTGCCAAATATTCTTTGGATTGTCAGTGAGGATAATAGTGCATATTTTACAGGATGTTATGGCAACTCGTTCGCCACTACTCCCAATATTGATAAATTAGCTGGTGAAGGATTTTTATATACACATGCTTATTGTCCCAATGCCGTTTGTGCTCCCTCGAGAAATACAATTATTACTGGAGTATATTCTTCCTCGAATGGTCATGAAAATATGAGAAGTAGCTATTCCAAATCAGCGGATGTGCATACTTATCCTGAATACCTGCGCCAGGCTGGGTACTATTGTACCAATAATTCTAAAACGGATTATAATACTTCTGGTATTAATGCTTCAGAAATATGGGACGAAAGCAGCAATAAGGCACATTATAAAAACAGACCTGAAGGGAAACCATTTTTTGCAGTTTTCAATCTTGGCACTAGCCACGAAAGCAGTATACACAAGCAAATACCAACAAAGAATTTGAGGCATGATCCCGCTAAAGTAACTTTGCCGCCTTATTCTCCTGATACACCTGAAATGAGACACGACTGGGCGCAATACTATGATAAAGTGGAAGACATGGATGCTGAGGTTGGTGCGTTGCTCAAAGAACTTAATGAAAATGGAGAGGCTGACAACACCATCGTTATGTACTACGGTGACAATGGTGGCGTTTTACCTCGTAGTAAACGCTTTGTATATGAAACAGGTACGCAAATACCATTTATTATTCGAATTCCTGAGAAATACAAGTCATTGTTTCCTGCAAAGGCACCTGGTGAAAAAGTGGTCCGGTTGATTAACTTTGTTGATCTTGCTCCAACTTTATTAAGTATTGCAGGTGTTTCCATCCCTGATTATATGCAAGGGAATGCATTCCTGGGGAAACAAAAAACAAATGATCCCGAATATTCTTTCATGTCGCGGCAACGAATGGATGAACGCTATGATTTAGTGCGGGCGGTGAGGGACAAAGAGTATCGCTACATCAGAAACTATATGCCATTTCGTATTACTATGCAGCATGTTAATTATTTGTATATGGCCCCATCTGCACAATCATGGGAAAATGCATATAAAGAAGGAAAGACTAATTCTGTTCAGAGTAGATTCTTTCAGACAAAACCAGTTGAGGAGCTCTATGATTCAGAAAAGGATCCCTGGGAAATCAAGAACCTGGCAGGTAATCCGGAATATGCTGATATACTGGAACGAATGCGCAAAGCTGAAACAGACTGGATGAGAAAAATACGGGATGTCGGTCTCATACCAGAAACAGAATATAATAATTTCATGGGAAATAAATCCATATACGACTATATGCGTTCTCCGGAATGCCCGTTTGACGAACTAATGAAAGCGGCTGATTTGGCCACATTAGGTGGAAAAAGTAGTCTTAATACCTTTGTGAAATATTTGAAGGATCCAAACAGCGCTATTCGATATTGGGGAGTAACAGGCTTACTTATCCTTAAAAATGATGCCAGACCTGCTATTTCTGCACTTAAAGTGGCTTCAGCGGATAAGTCTGGTGCGGTGGCAACGCTTGCAGCTGAAGCACTCTATGGCCTGGGTGAAAAAGAATTGGCAAGAGGATTTTATATCCGTATTTTACAAGACACAATAACTTATGATAATGATGACCAGAATTTTGCATTGAATAGCATCGACGCAATCAATGATCATAGCCCTGAAATAATAGCCGCCATTCAACAATTATTAAATGAAGAGGATCTTACTTCAAAGGGACAGGTAAGCAATACCTCTCGTACTTTAAACTGGTTATTCAAAAAATGGGAAATAAAAAATAAGTAAACATTTCTGACAGATAAGGTGTATCTACACCAAGACAGACAGAAGATAAAATAAATCTATGACACCATTTGAAAGATATGTTGGGATGTTAGAGGGGAAAAAAGTCGATTTTGTTCCCCGGATCCCAATATTAATGCAATTTGCCGCTGAGTTTATAGGATCAGATTATGCCTGCTTCGCATCTGATTTTAGGATCCTGGTCAAATCCAATGAGGAAACTGCAAAATATTTCGGGATTGATCAGTTGAGTTGTATCTCTGATCCCTACCGGGAAACACACGGATTCGGAAGTGAGGTCAAATATTTAAAAGACGCCCCTCCCCGAAGTACCCATCCGTTAAGTGAAAACAATGATATGGGCCTGCTATTGGAACCGGACCCTTTAAAATCGGAACGGATGCTTGACAGGGTAAATGCAGTGAAGTTATACAAAGAGAAGTTTGGCGATGAATATTCAGTGCTTGGATGGATCGAAGGTCCGGCAGCAAGTGCAGCAACGCTGCGTGATGTAAGCAATTTCCTGATGGGTTTAATCATTGATGAACCTTTTGCCTGCGAACTCATGGATAGATGCCTCGAAACCTGCATTGCCTTTGCCAAAGCGCAAATAGATGCCGGGGCAGATACAATCGGTATAGGGGATGCCATTGCAAGCCAGGTGTCCCCAGACATTTATGAGAACCTGATATTGCCTCGCGAGATGAAATTAATACGTGCTATAAAAGAGATGGGCGCCTACGTGAAGCTTCATATTTGCGGTAACATTGCTCATCTTCTTCCGGGAATCTCCAGTTTAGATATTGATATTCTGGATGTAGATCACATGGTAAACTTGGCTGATGTTCGGGCAATCCTCCCTAAAAAGGTAGCCATTGCCGGAAATATCGACCCGGTTAACGGAATACTTTTGGGCACTCCCGAATCGATAAGAAAAAAGATCAATGAGGATTATCAATTGGTCGGGAACCCTTATCTGGTGAATGCAGGTTGTGAAATCCCTTCCGGTACCCCGAATGAAAACCTTAAAGCTTTATGTGAACCAATTCGATATAGATCAAGTTAAAAAATGTACTACTTCAGTATTTAAATCGGTTTAGATTTGGAAATTTAAAAAAAAGTCATAAATTTGGGGTCAACCAAACTAAAGAATACGTTAAATTTATGAAGGTTACCATAAAGAAGGATGAATGCCAACTTAATCTAAGAAATTTATTTGTCTAAATCTCCTGCTAAATTTTTTTAAATTAACTAAACCGGTTTAGGTGATGGTTTGGTGTATTTAACAGAAAAGGAAGAATACAAGCTTAGTATAGAGATTTCTTTATCTAAATTTATTGGATAATTTTTTTATTAAAAAATCTAAACCGGTTTAGATTTCAGGTAATAATAATAATAATTTATGTTAATAAACTTAAATAGTTTGCCTATGAAGAATTTATAAAAAAACAGGGAGGTAATCGCTTTACCTACCCTGTCGATCAGTCGAATTAACTAAAATGAATGTAGTAAATCCACTAAATGACAAATTTATGAAAAAAAACAGAACCTATGGGCTGAAGGATGACATTGGCCTGTTAAAAATGAGTAAACTGATGTGTTTTACCATTTTTATCTTATTACTTTCCTTTTCGCGGGCTTTCGCGGTAAACTCTTTATTAATTAACAGTAGCAAACCCTATATTGACAAAGAGTTTGTAAACCAGGCACAAAAATCCGTTTCCGGTAAAATAACCGACTCCTCTGGTGCACCATTGACGGGCGTTACCGTAGTGATAAAAGGGACAACAACAGGGATAATTACCGATAGTGATGGTAAATATTCGCTGTCAAATGTTCCCCCTGGTGCAACATTGGTGTTCTCATTTATAGGGATGAAGACACAAGAAGTTGCAGTGGCCGGAAAAACGACAATCAATGTCGCCATGGACAATGAGACCGTTGGAATTGAAGAAGTTGTGGCGATCGGATACGGCGTTCAGAAACGTGTAAACGTTGTTGGATCAGTAATCTCTATATCAGGTTCCAGTATCCAATCTATTCCCTCTGCATCAACTTCGAGTGCAATTTCAGGACGTCTTCCCGGAGTTGTGGTTATACAACAAAACGGTGAACCGGGCAATCTTGGAACCAGAATCATGGTTCGTGGCCGTAGTACCCTTGGAGGTAATACCGGGCCACTGGTAATTATTGATGGAGTTCAGGGGCGCTCGATGGACGAGATTGACCCAATGGATATATCCTCCCTTTCAGTTCTGAAAGATGCTTCCGCAGCTATCTATGGAGCTCAGGCTGCCAACGGCGTTATCCTAATTACGACCAAAAAAGGAGAGGTTGGGGCGCCAAGGCTTAACTACAATTTTTACCAGGGGTTCATGTCTCCTACAGTGATACCTGAAGTAACCGATGCAGCAGAATTTGCCACAATGGTTTCAGAGTATCAGGTTTCCAAAGGTGCGGCACGGACTTATTCCGATGCTGATATTGCCCTATATAAGAGTGGCGCAGATCCATGGCAACATCCGAACACCGACTGGTATGGTGAACTTATTAAAAAATGGACTACCACTTCCAGACACAACCTTACCATCGATGGAGGCTTTAAAGGAATGACCTATTATGTCTCCCTTGGCTTTAAGGGCGACGAGTCAATGTATAAGCAATCCTCAACAAGCTATAAGCAGTACAATGTCCGTGCAAAATTAGATCTGCCAATCAACGACTGGTTAAAAACCGGGATCGAGGTAGCAGCCATCCAGACAAACCGTCTTTATCCGTATAAGAGCGCTGATGATATTGTCGGACAATCAACACGTCTTGTTCCAACAAGCTGGTCTTTCTGGCCCAATGGCCTACCAGGTCCCGACATTGAGAAAGGCGATAACCCTGTTGTCACTTCAACTTTTGCCGGTGGTAAAAATGATCAGAAAACTTACAGGTTACAGAATACTTTTAATGTGACCATAACGCCTCCTTTCTTCAAAGGACTTGCAGTGAATGCAAACTTTAATTATGACGTTAGTAACTATTACAGCAAGAGATTTTATAAGCCTTGGATTTTGTATTATCCAAACTGGGCACAAGCTACAAGGGACCCTGATACCGGATTCATTACAGATATGCCGCTAACCCCAACCCCAAGAGGGCTAAGCTCTCCACAAAATGAGGAAGATTATCAGCGTGCAATTTCCCAGACCGGTAACATAAACCTAACCTACGCAAAAAAAATAGGGGATCACAACATTAACTTATATGCCGGTTACGAGCAGTACACCAATAACAATAATAGTTTTTACGGTTTCCGCCAGTATTACGTCTCCGACCTGATCCAAACAATGGATGCCGGTGGTGATTTGAATAAGAATACAACAGGCAACATGTATATTTATGCACGTAAATCACTGATTGGCCGTGTTACCTATAGTTATAAAGAGAAATACCTTGCCGAGGTGCTCTTCCGTCGTGACGGTTCACTTAAATTTCCACCCGAAAGCCGTTGGGGTAATTTCCCGGGATTTTTGCTCGGATGGCGCGCATCGGAAGAAAAATTTTGGAAAAACAACCTCCCGTTTATCAACTACTTTAAGCTGAGGGCATCCTATGGGGTGATGGGGATGGATCCCGGGGCTCCATTCCAGTACTCGGATAAATTTAGTTTGAGTCCAGGAATGGTATTTGGTACCGGTTCTGATATTGAAACTATTGTTGGGCCGCCATCTGTTGCCAATCCAAACATTACATGGGAAACTCAGACAACCCGGAACATCGGGTTCGAATCAAAATTTATGAAAGAACTCTTCCACCTGAATTTAGAATACTTCTACAACAAAAGAGAGAATATTCTTGCACCAAGGGATGCTTCTGTACCTTTTTTTACCGGACTTACACTACCAAATGAGAATATAGCCCGTGTTGATAACCAAGGTTTTGAAGTTGATGCAGGGGTACACAAAAGTATAAATTCCGATTTGCGTTTTAATCTGACTGGGAACATTAGCTTTAACCGGAATAAAGTTGTCTTTCAGGATGAACCTGCAAAATCAATGCCATGGCAGGTTGTTACCGGGCATCCTTATGGGGCAGGGCTAATGTACAATTCAATAGGGATATTTGCCGACCAGGCCGCAATTGATGCTTATCCTCATTGGTCAGGGGCCATACCGGGTGACGTAATCTTTGAAGACGTTTCAGGCGATGGTAAAATAACCAGTGATGACAAGATATTAATTGACAATTATGACGCTCCTGAAGTTTTCTATGGCATTAATCTGGATGCAACCTGGAAAGATTTCACCCTATCTGTTCTTGTCCAGGGACAAGGGAAATACTTAAGGTTTAATACTTATGATGAAAGACGCGGTGAGGCAGGGAACTACTTCCAGTGGGAGTATGATAACAGGTGGACACCGGATAATAGAGTAACTAATATTGCAAGGGCTTTCAACAGAACAGATCAATACTGGAACCACTCTGTGAATATGAGTACCTATTGGCTCGATAATGTTGCTTACGCAAGGTTAAAGAACGTTGTCCTTTCTTATAATTTGCCAAAAAGACTTTATAAGTCCATAGGAATCACCAAAGCCAGCATTTACATCTCAGGCAACAATCTCGCCCTGCTTTACAGTACTACAAATAAGTTTGATCCTGAGGTAAGTGGTCCCGGAGTATATCCTGCAATGAAAACATTTGCCATCGGTGCGAATATTTCCTTTTAATTAACTATGAAATTTCTAATCAGAAAAATATGAAAAAAGTATTTAATTATTTAATTGTGATATCGGTACTGTTATTCATGGTAACCTCATGTACTGATGTTCTGAACCAACAGGCAGTTGATTCCTTTAACAAGGAGGTGGTATTCTCTGATATTATGGTCGTAAAATCCTATCTGGGATCATGCTACGACAGGATGGGTGGGCCAAACAACGATGGAGTTCTTGGATTACACAGGGATCTCCTTTCATCTGGGACTGATCATACCTTGTGTCCTTTTCGTCCGGCAAATTATGTTAACATAAAAGGTACTGCAAGTCCGGATCAACTTGGGTTCTTTGCTGCTGACAATCTTGGTGGCTGGCTTCGCTGGAAAAATCTTTACAGCAATATCCAAAACTTAAATACCATTATTGCCAAGATTGATAATGTACATGTTGCTTCACCACTGGAAGAAGCTCTTAAAACTCAAATAAAAGGAGAAGCCTATTTTATCAGGGCTTTTATGTATTCCCAACTTCTGTTTGTTCATGGTGGAGTAGTTCTTTCTACCGAACCTTTCAAACTAGGTCAGGATTTTCTGACAATTAAAAGATCCTCAATCGCGGAGACGAAGGATTTTATCCTGGCTGATATTGCGAAGGCAATATCCCTTCTGCCTGCGACCATTGAGCAGGGCCGAGCTACACGTGCTGCTGCCGGCGCCCTAAAATCAAGGGTGCTGCTTTTTTGTGCCGGGAAACTGACAAATGGGGGATATCAACCAGACAATCCTTTGGTCTCTTTCCCGGCAGGCAGCCAGACAAACCTTCTGAAGGCAGCCAGGGACGCTGCAAAAGATGTAATGAATGGAACCTATGGTACATATTCACTTGCAGGGAACACTTCGGATCCTGTCTTACCTTTAACGGAAGAGCAGGTTAAGGCCTATTCCGATAATTACTTTTACATCTTTGACCAGAAAGGAAAATGGAACAGCGAAACCATTTGGGGAGTGCAGTTTCCGCTTACAGGAGGTAACATTAACCAGGTAAATCGATGGAATGGATCTAATGGTTATCACAACTTTGGAAATAATGATCCTACTGAACCTGCTGTTAGGTCGTTCGAAATGGCTGATGGTTCTGAATTTAAATGGGATACGGCTAATCCTGCAAACGAAACATTACGGTCTGCAACAGCAGCACAACTTGCTATCAATCCGCTTCTGAGCCCGTATAATGGTAGAGAACCACGATTCTATGCAACTATTTTGTATCATGGAGCTCCATGGCAAACCCGTCCTATTGATGTCGTTGGTTTTGATCCTTTTAATCGTATTCAATCAGGCTTTTTTTATAACAATAATGGTAGTTTAAAAATAGCAGGCATCGATAGCAGACAGGGTCTTATTGAATCGTGGAACGGAACGAAAACAGGTTACTACCTGAAGAAATTTCAGGATCCGGCCACCGTTGGACAATACTTTAACAACACAAATACATGGGTCGAATTCCGTTATGCCGAAATATTGATGAACTATGCCGAAGCATGTATTGAGCTTGGAGGCGCCGACCTGCAGAATGGCCTTGACGCCCTTAACCTGGTACGTAACCGCGCCGGCCTTCCCGACCGTGTTACTACAGATCAGGCTACAGCAAGAACCTTTGTTCGCCATGAAAGAGAAATAGAGTTTTTCGCCGAAGGGCACCGTTTCTTTGATATCCGCCGCTGGATGATTTGTGATAAAGTGATTAAAAATGTTTATGGGATGATGGTTAAGGAATTCGAAAATGGTAACATGGAATGGTTGCTGAATTACAAAGATTTGGAAGATACAAGAACCTGGGGGGGTGATAAGTTTTACTGGTTGCCCATTCCTCGGGAAGAAATGAACAAAGCGCCGCAATTGCAACAAAATCCCGGGTACAATTAAATGATGGAAAAGGAATAATGCAAGATTAGATTCAAAAAATCATTACTATTTTCTACAATCTCAGCATCTCTTCAGAGAAGCTGAGGTTGTAGAAAAAATATCCAAAAAAGCAAGATAATATATAGAAATGCATGCTGATTATTGGAGTTCTGTATCCCTTCAGGTGGACCAGCCAAATGTCCGGTCTACGAATTTTCAGATGGGGAATTCTGGGGGAACATGATTGTAAACGACATGAAAAACTGTGTTTCGGGTTGGATTTATATGATAATAATTTAAAGCATTGATTATGTGTTGTTTTAATGAATTGATGTTTTATAAGTTTAACTCGTTTTAATAAAATTTTAAAAATGAAATAAAATGAAAAAATTTGTTTGGATAATACTGATTACCAGCCTGGCTGTCATAAAAGGGCTTTTCGCTCAGGAAGCTCCTTCAAAGGAATATAAGGCGAATTATGAGCAGGTAATGAAACGTACAGAGTGGTGGCGCAACTCCCGTTTTGGTATGTTTATCCATTTTGGCGCTTATGCTGTTCCGGCTCGGGGAGAATGGGTAAAATCGAGAGAACGGTTGACAACAGAACAATATCAGAAATACATCGATGACTTTAATCCGATAGACTTCGATGCCAAAGCATGGGCAAAAACTGCGAAAGCAGCAGGCATGAAATATGCTGTTCTAACCGCAAAACATCACGACGGCTTTTGTTTGTTTGACAGCAAGTTAACCGATTACAAACTGAGTACCCGATTTGGTGGTCGTGATTTGGTCCGGGAGTTTCTCGATGCTTTTCGGGGTGAAGGGTTAAAAGTTGGCCTTTATTATTCCATCATTGACTGGCATCATCCCGAGTATCCGAATGTGGGTAATCACCCGCAACGCGATCATAAGGAATATTCTAAACGTATTTTCAATTGGGACAACTACCTGAAATACATGCATGGACAAGTAGAAGAACTGGTGAAGAATTACGGGAAAATCGATATTATGTGGTTCGATTATTCGTTTGACCAATACAGTGGTGAGAAGTGGAAAGCGAAAGAATTGGTGGACATGGTTCGGAAGTACCAGCCTGAAATCATTTTAGATAACCGGCTTGCAACGCATGAAGGTTCTTCATCCAAACAGCGGATGGTGAAAATTTTGGGTGATTTTGAAACCCCGGAACAGGGTATTCCTGATGTACCACTTGTGGATAAATACGGCAATCCGGTTCCCTGGGAAACCTGTCTGACCCTTAATGGTGGCTGGGGTTATACCGAACAGGACCATAACTGGAAATCACCTGAACTCATCATCCACAGTTTGGTGAATTGTGTGAGCAAAAATGGCAATCTGTTGCTGAATGTAGGACCTGACGCCCGCGGAAATATCCCGGAAGAAAGTATTGGGATTTTAACAGAAGTTGGCAAATGGATGGACAAAAGCGGGGAAAGTATATACGGTTGTGGCTCCAGCAATTTAACCAAACCCGACTGGGGAAGATTTACCCAAAAAGGCAATACGGTTTATGCACATTGGTTATACCCAAATCTTGGACAACTGAATGCTAAGGGAGTTGATTCTGGAAATGTGAAAAATGTATATATGCTGAAATCAGGTGCCGAATTGCCCTATCAGAATACATGGTGGAGTAACACTGAAACTGGAAATTTCTTTATCACAGTGGGCAGTTCAACAGAGAAACCGGTTAAATATGACACAGTTGTTAAAATTGTACTAAAGAATTAGTGTGGGACGAATTTAAAGTATTGAAAACACAGGAGGGACGCGACCCTGTTTTTGGAAAATACACTGATTTAGGGATTAAAGGAAGTTCTTTCGTATAATTAAGTTTTTAGTGCGGATATAAAAAAAATGCACTTTTTTGAAATTTAAACCGGTTTAGATTTTGAAATTTAAAAAAAAATACATTTATTTGTATCACTTAAATAACTGAAAGTTGATTTAAACTTATGAGCATAACCATAAAAGATATTGCAAAAGATTTGAAGGTGTCAAAGACTACCGTTTCGTTTGTTTTGTCTGGAATTGGTTCTTCAAAGGGGATAAGTGCCGGTACGCAAAAAAAAATCCTGGAATACGTCGAAGAGAAAGGATACCAACCTAATTTATTGGCAAAAAGCTTGTATACCGGAATAAGTAACACAATAGGTGTGATTGTTCCCTCTATTGGTGATATATTTTATGCCGAATTAGTCAAGGAGTTTGAAGTCGAAGCAAAAAAAAGTGGCTATATTTTGACCATATGCAGTTCCGAAAGAGATGTTTTGCAGGAGGTGAAAATGATTCGAATGTTAAGAACAAAACAGGTTGATGGCCTGATAATAGCGCCTACTGAATATTGCGGACAAGAGTTGAAATCCCTTTTGAAGGAGAATTTCCCTTTCGTATTGGTAGACCGTTTTTATCCGGATTTAAAAACCAACTATGTGGTGGTTGATGATTTAGAAACGAGCTTTGTTTTGGTGAATAAATTGATAGCCCAGGGGAAGAAAAAGATCGCTTTAATTACTACCGATACACGTATTACTACAATATCTTTAAGAAATAAAGGATACAAAGATGCGTTAAATGAAGCAAAAATACCCTTTGATGAGAATTTGTTTTGCGAAGTTAAGAGGACCAATTATGCAAACAACATTATAGAGGTATTGGACAATCTCTTGGGAAAAGTTCCGGATATAGACGGTTTTTATTTTACAACCCACTATTTGGCCCTCGAAACAATATTGTATTTTATAAAGAAAAATATAAATATTAGTCAATATGGGCTTGCCTGTATCCACCGAAATCCAATATTTGAGACATTGGCGCCCTCTATGTATGTTGCCAGGATACCTCTCGACGAGATGGGGCGTGAAGCTGTGAATATTTTGCTAAATGAGATGATTAATAAAACGGGAACAGGAGATAAGATTGGATATGAGATATCATTGTCAAATTCTATTGGTAGCTAAAAAATTTCACCTTAAACTAAACCGGTTTAGTTTAAGGTTGACATATTAAATATAAATAAAAGGACTTGGCGTCTGTTGACTATTGAGACCTGAAATATTATTTGATTATCAATATATTATATATATGGGTTGCAGAATGATTTTACGTTACCAAACAAATTTTAATAACTTAATAAATTAGGAGGCAATTTTATGAATGACAAGAGAAATTTTTCGAGACGAAATTTTATTGGTATAAGTGGCGTTGCAAGTGCAGGCCTTGCTTTTTCCAGCAGTCCGCTTATCGCACAATCCGTTGTCAATGGAGATTCGAATTCCGGCAAAAAGTATAAAATAGGAATTGTAGGATGTGGCAACCGGAGTAAAAACATCATCGGTGCATTAAACAGTGTTCCTGAGATTGAAATCAGCGCCCTCTGCGATATCGTAGAGCACAAAATGGGTCTACGTGCGGCATTGATCAAAAACGGCCACAAACCGCGCTTTTATACCGATATGCACCAGATGTTCAAACAGGATGATCTCGATGCGATAGCGGTCATCACCCCTAACTATACGCATAGAGAGTATGTCATTGCGGCCCTGGAAGCAGGTAAGCATGTATTTTGTGAGAAGCCGATGGCCCTGACTGTAGCAGATTGTAATTTGATGATAGACGCAGTCAAACGAACCCATAAATCCCTGCAGATCGGTACCCAACGTCGGCATTCCTCAGATTACAAAATGTTGGTTGAGAATATCCGGACTAAAATTAACGGGAAAATATTGTATTCTGACCTATTCGATTACAGGGGCGACTGGCGTGCGCCTGAAGCCGATGAATATCCAGCAGGAGTGGGTTACTGGCGTTTGGACCAAAGTAAAAGCGGTGGTGTGGTTTATGAAATGGGGGCCCACATTATTGACGTGAACAACTGGATATTTGATAGCGAGCCCGTGTCCGTTTCCAGTATCCAGGGTATAAATAATCTTTCACTTCGTAAAAGGGATTCGATGGACCATGCCGGGGTACTCGTGAGATATGCCAATGATGCACTGATGAACTATGGTAGCAATGTCTATAACTATGGTGCCGCTGCAGCTGATACCTTCTTTGGGGTTAATGGTTCTGTTCAAATGGGTAGTGGACAGATTTCCATTAAGTATGGCAATCCGAAAGGAGTTGCCCAACAGGGGCTTGTGATCCCGAAACCTGAGTTGATATCACTTCCAGGAGGAAATCCTGAAGGAGAAGGCGTTATTCAGGAATTAAAACATTTCGCCCTGGTACTTGCAGGTAAAGAGAAAGCTTATCCTGATGGATACATAGCCCGCCAAACGGTTCAAATATGTGAGGCCTCCGTACGTTCAGCAAAAGAGAGAAGGGAAATTGATGTAAAGGAACTGGGATAGGACTATGTCATACTTATATAAATTCCATGCTGTTATAACATTTAAGACGAAGTTTTTTCAGAAAAAACAAAGGAGGTATTATGAGTTCATTTAAAAACTATTCTCGTCGGAATTTCTTTAAGACTGGTATGTTGGGCACAGCCAGTCTTGGATTATTGGGAATTGCAAACGGAAGAGAAATTGCATACGGAAATTTGCCGGTAGAAAATGGGGTAAAACGGTTACCCTATAAAATAGGTATTCGCCAGGCAAGCTTGCGCAATCCTATTGATCCGAAGAAAAACATGGTTGCAAATTTTGACGCATTTAAAATCGCACGCGATATTCCCGGAATTATTGGTGTTGAATTACAGGTTGCCACCGGAAATCCAAACCTGTATAACCTTGATGTGGCACGTAGGTATAAAGCCGAGTCAAATAAGTGGGGAATGGAAATCCCAAGTACTGCGGGAATATGGAGTAGTAAGGGAGCATGGAACCCTGATGCGGCAGAAGAGATCATACGCTCTATCAGGGCTACCGAGTTAGTGGGAGCTAGTGTAATGTTGATCGCTTTTTTTGGAGGAAGTGCCCCTGAATTGTCAGATGTAAGTTTTTATGATCGTATTGTAAAAATATTAAAAGAAGTTGCCCCACGAGCTAAAGACGCAGGAGTTATATTGGGTTTGGAAAATTCTCTCAGCCCGGCTGACAACAAAAAGCTGCTGGATATGATTGATGACCCGAACGTACAAATATATTATGATCTTGAAAATATGTACAATTATGGTCACGGACAGGAGGCCGTGCCGGGCATCAAACTTCTGGGAAAAGAACGGATCGCTGCAGTGCACGTGAAAAATAATGGACGACCGATATCCAGTAATTGGCGGATTGACTGGATCCAGGCACTTCATGAACTAACCGAAATACAGTATGAAGGATGGTTAACTTTTGAAACTGACCATACAAACCACATCCAGTGCATTAAGGAGACGGAGGAGAATATTGACTTTATAAAAAACTATTTTCAACCTCCTGTTTGTTAAATGATGACGATATCTATAGGAAGACATGAATAACCAAATGCAAGAAGATACAAACATGAAAAAGGGAGTAAACGCAGCCCGAATACCTTTTAAAGAAAAATTTTCGTATGGCCTGGGGGATGTAGGAAATAACCTTTTGTTCGACATGGGGCAGATTTACCTGCTAAAGTTTTATACTGATTCCCTGGGCTTGCCTGCTGCAGTTGCCGGGTTGGTTTTTTTGATTACCAAAATCTGGGACGGTTTTGCTGATATCACGGTTGGAACATGGATTGACAACCGGAGAAATATTGGCGTTAGGGGCAAGTTCAGACCGTTCATGCTTTATGCCGCTTTGCCGCTTGCCCTTATTACAATCGTTAGTTTCACAACCCCCGGGTTTAGTCTTACAGGCAAGACAATATGGGCATTTGCTACATATATGGCTTTTGGCACTATTTACAGTATTTTCAATATTCCCTACGGGTCTATGATCCCTGCCATGACACAGGATTCTGTTGAACGGTCTGAACTTGCTTCTTTCAGGTGGGCTGGTGCCAATACAGGGTTACTTATTACTACAGTAGCATTTATGCCTATTGTTACTGCATTTGAAAGCATGCAAACAGGCTATGTTGTTGCGGCAACTGTGTTTGCTTTTTTAGGACTTATTTTTCAACTGTTTTCCTATCGGGGAATTAAAGAGCGGTATGTGTCTAAAGAACAGGCGAAAGCCAGAGTAAAAGGATCTCTCCTTTCCAAATATAAATCATTGTTCAAGAATATGCCTTTGCTGGTTTTAAGCCTTGTGAACCTGTTTACCTTTTCGGCCTTTAATGTTAAACTGGCCGTTCAGGTCTATTATTGCCAGTACTCCCTAAATGATATTTCACTTGTTCCCTACATGGGTTTTTTTAGTATTGGTTGTGTTTTTGTGGGGATTGCCATGGTGCCATCTATTGTCAGGCGCATTGGTAAGAAGTCGACTTATATTCTGGGCTGTGCCATCTGGGCATTTGCTGATATCATGGCATGGTTTTTTGCCAAAAGCCCGGTTCCTTTTATCGCCTTTGCCTGTCTGGCTTTCTTCGGAACCTCTTTTATCAATACTTTAAACTGGGCACTTGTGTCCGATGCCGTTGAATATGGGGAATGGAAAACGGGCAACAGGTCTGAAGGGCTGGTGTATTCATTCTTTATTTTTTTCCGCAAAATGTCACAGGCATTTGCTGGCTTTATCCCCGGCCTTGTCTTAGCTGCGGTGGGATATGTCCCCAACGCCGTTCAAAGTATAAAAGCGCTGAACGGGATCAAAGGGCTTATGTTCATTTACCCGGCTGCATTGGCTGTTGCCACCATAATCGCTATGGGACTTTTCTACAAACTATCTGATTCGAGGTTCAACGAAATTGTGGTAGAACTTAATGAACGAAAATTAGCAGAAAGTAAAGCTTAATATAAAATTTATGAAATAGCCATGATTGCTCAATCATTAACCGAAATGGACATAATTTGACCAATCATGCTATTCCATTTGACCTTTGAAAAACAAATTATATACAAATGAATCTTAATATTGTATTTTTCCCTTTGGCCCGCATAACCTTTTCCATGCCGGATGCCGAAGACAACTTCAAAAAATCCTGTGCTTTACTTGAGGGTCTCTTTGGCGACATCAACAGGCCTGAAGGATTGATAACCTCTCCCGTGATGTTATCCATTTTTGCGGATACAATTGTCCAACCTGATCTGATAATTTATCAATGTACTACCTTCATCGGTGGAGATTTTGTCACAGAGCTGACCCGGCGCTTTGATTGTCCGGTCATCGTCTGGGCATTAAGGGAACCCTCCATCGATGGGGGGCGACTGAAACTTAACTCCCTGACGGGTGCATTCTCTGCCGGGAACAGCCTTTATATGCAGGGCCATGATTTCCGGTTCGTATTAGGCAACCCGGACGAACCCGAATTAATTAAGAAAATTCAGCAGACAGTCAGGGCGCTGGAGATGGTAAAAAAACTAAAAAACCTGGTCATCGGGGTGATCGGTTCACAACCGGCCGGGTTCGGATTTGGTGCTTTGGATGAAGCTCAGCTGGCAGGGAAACTGGGAACACGGATAATACAAACAGAGGCTTCCGGGATCATGAAAAAGGCCGCTTCCTATGCACCGGAAGATTTCTCAGCTTCTCTTACAGAACTCAAAAGCCATTCCATGGGATGGGAAAAACTACCTGAAGAAAGCCTTCAAAAACATAGTCGTTTACGCAAAGCATACCAGGATTTTATAGATGAAAACAAAGTCGGGGTCATTGCCTCCCGTTGCTGGCCGGATTTCTTTACCGATTTTGGTGCACCTGTCTGTTCGGTATTGTCCCTGCTAAATGACAGTGGGGTTGCAGCCTCCTGTGAAACCGATATTGGTGGGGTCATCACCATGTTCATCGGCTCTGATCTAACTGGCGGCCCAACTTATTTAGGCGACCCTGTTGCGATTGACGAAAGCTGTGACGGCATTGTTTTCTGGCATTGCGGGGCAGGGGCCACTTCCTTGTCCAGAAAAAAAGAGGGTCCTCAACTGGGAGTGCACCCCAACCGTAAAATTGGACCGACAATGGAATTTGGATTAAAAGCAGGGGAAGTCACCGTCCTTCGCTTGGGAAAAGATCAACACGGTTTCCGCCTGTTTGTTATGAAAGCGGAGGCATTGGATGAGCCCCGGAAATTTCTTGGCACCTCTGTAACAGTTCGTCCGGAAGGTGGCAAATCTTCAGAAAAGGTAGGCCGGTTTATTAAGGACGGTTGGGAACCGCACTTTGTGGTAGCCTACGGGGACATCGTGGAAGAATTGCGGTTGCTCGGCGGCTTTTTAAATATACCCGTATGGGAATATTAATTCAGGACATAAAAATAGGATTTCATGAACTTCAGTGAATTTGCAAAAATAAATGACCATCTATTGATTAGGGATGTTAATGACAGGTCATTTATTCCCTATGGTAAAATAATCACCGGTTACAATTTCTCCGGGTTAATGGATTTCATGGAGAAGGAAACCGGTGTGCCTGACCAGGGGAATATTTACAAGGCCTCCGTCCCTGAACTGGAACAATTCCCTGTCAAAGAAAGACTTGAGAATGTATTTTATGGCGAAATGCCCATCGAAATTGGGTATTGCAACGGGAAGAATTCAACCTTAAACGGGCTGGAATACCATATTGGCAGCGAAATTAATATCGCCGTAACGGACATGGTTTTGATGTTGGGTAAGTTACAAAATGTCATTAACAATAAGTATAAATCAGAAGAAGTTGAGGCATTTTTTGTGCCAAAAGGTATAGCCATACAGCTTTATGAAACCACCCTGCACTTTAGCCCGTGCAAAACTGATCCAGAAGGGTTCAAATGTATCGTGATATTACCACGGGGAACAAACGAACCGTTGAAAAATGATAATGCTAAACATGGAGAAAAGCTGCTTTTTGCACGGAACAAATGGCTACTGGCCCATCCAGAGAGAAAACCGCTCATAGAAAAAGGTGCTTGGCCCGGAATCATCGGTGAAAATCTTGAAATTAAAATTTCCTGAGTCGAAAAGGCAACTGACGGCAGGGATAATAAGATAAATTAAATAAACATCAAAAAATTAAAGTAAAATGGAAGATATTGAATTAAAGAAACTGGAAGAGAAGGCAAATGAGATCCGAAAAATGACCATTGATGAAATCGGATACCTGGGAGTAGGTCATATTGGAGGTGCATTGTCTGTGGTCGAAGTATTGACGGTCCTTTATTATAAATACATGGATGTTTCGCCCGAGGATCCCAAAAAGAAGGAACGCGACAAACTGGTACTTTCTAAGGGGCATGCAGGTCCTGCCCTTTACTGTATTCTGGCCGACAAGGGTTACTTCCCAAAAGAGTGGCTTCACACCTTAAATGTTGGCGGAACAAACCTCCCCAGCCATTGCGACATGAACCGCACCCCCGGTATTGATATGACAACAGGTTCATTAGGTCAGGGTATTTCTTCTGCAATCGGATTGGCATTGACCAACCGGATCAATAAAAGTGAAAAGAATGTATTCCTGATAATCGGGGATGGAGAATCAAATGAAGGTCAAATATGGGAAGGTGCAATGGCCGCCGCCCACTTCAAACTAAACAATCTCATCGCATTTACGGATTATAACAAAATGCAAATCGATGGATATGTGCACGAAACGATGAACATTGAAGACCTAAATTCCAAATGGCTCTCTTTCGGATGGTTTGTTCAGCGGATAAACGGTCACAATTTCAGGGAACTGGAAATGGCGATCGACCGTGCTAAGGAAGAAAAATGCAGGCCTTCCATGATCATCATGGATACCGTGAAAGGGAAAGGGGCATTTTTTGCAGAAGGGAGACTGGATAATCACAACATGAATTTTAATTATGACACGGCCAAAGAAGCCTGCCGCATTTTGGGATAACGACTAATATAAATTTTTGATATGATATTAATTTAAAATAAAATGAACAATAATAACAATATAGAGATGAGGGCAGTTTATGCCCAGACATTAATCAAACTTGCAGAAGAAGATGACCGCATCGTATTGCTCGAAGCCGATCTTATGAAAGCAACGGGAACAACCGTATTTAAAAATAAATTTCCTGACAGGATATTTAATGTTGGGGTAGCAGAAGCGAACATGGTAGGCATTGCCGCAGGCCTTTCTGCAGGTGGCAAAATACCATTTGCAGCCTCTTTTGGGTGTTTTGCCAGCCGCAGGGCTTATGACCAGTTCTTTATCTCTGCAAATTATGCACAACAAAACGTTAAACTTGTTGGCACTGATCCCGGAATTTCAGCCGCGTTTAATGGTGGTACACACATGCCATTCGAGGATGCCGGTATAATGAGGAATATTCCAAAACTGGTCGTCTTCGAACCTTGCGACCCTGTATCCCTTGGAAAACTTATCATTCAAAGTGCTAAACACAAAGGAAGTACCTATATGAGGCTTCACAGAAAAGCTGCCAGGGTTCTTTACCCGGAAAATGAAGAGTTCGAACTTGGCAAAGGAAAAGTGCTGGTAGACGGTACCGATGTTACTATAATCGCTACCGGTGTAATCATGGTCAACGAAGCGCTGGCTGCACAGGAACAACTGGAGAAAGAGGGTATCTCCGCTGCCGTAATTGACATGCATACAATTAAACCCATTGATACTGAACTAGTCTCGCGTTATGCAAAAAAGACGGGTGCAATCATAACCTGTGAAAACCACCAGGTAATAAACGGCCTTGGGTCAGCAGTAGCCGAAACCCTTTCAGAAAATAATCCCACTTTAATGAAACGCATCGGTATTAATGATGAATTCGGAGAGGTAGGTACACAGGATTACCTTCAGGAACGTTTTCTGTTGACCGCAGAAAATATCACGAATTCTGCAAAAGAACTCTTGAATAAGAAAAAAGCAAGCTCATTTAAAATTTAAACTGAATTTTCAAATGGAATACCCATGAGACAATCATCTCACCAACCGAAAATGAATAGGTGGGTATTCCATCAGACCATTAAAAAATAAAATTATATACTGATGAAAATTATAGCCGTGGGAATGAATTATCGGGCGCATATCAGGGAATTGGGTGATCCAATTCCGCAGGAGCCTGTTATCTTCATGAAGCCAAGTTCTGCCATTTTGAACAATCATGAGACATTTGTTATTCCTGATTTTTCTAAAGAAATCCATTACGAAGCTGAATTGGTTGTTAAAATTTCCAGTTCCGGAAAATCGATAGGGGAGCAATCTGCGCGCGGGCATTATGATGAAATTACTGTCGGAATAGATTTTACAGCCCGGGACATGCAACGAACATTGCGCGCGAAAGGGAATCCATGGGAGCTTTGTAAAGCTTTTGACCATTCTGCTGCCATAGGCGAATTTGTCAATACCGAACATTTAAAAGATAGGGAAAATATTGAATTTGGGCTCAGAATTAACGGGAAAGAGGTGCAACATGGATTCTCATCAGATATGTTGTTCGATTTTGATACGATTATTGCCTATGTGAGCCGTTTTATTACACTTAATGAAGGCGATCTTATTTATACAGGCACTCCTTCAGGGATTGGCCCAGTTAGTAATGGAGATTTGCTCGAAGGGTATTTGCAAGGGACTAAGGTGTTGGATATTTTAATACAATGAGTGCAAATTAACAAAGATGAAGAATGTAAATTACAAATACACACCTTTTTAAATAAATATTTAATGGAAAAGATTATTATTGGTTGTACACGTGCAGGATTGGCCTTAAAAAAAGAGCTAATACCCTATTTGGAGAACAAAGGTTTCCAGGTGGATGATGTGGGAATGAAGGAAGACGGGGAATTTGTGCCGTACCACAAATCCGCAGCCGCCGTAGCAAGGGGTGTATCAGAAAAAAAGTTTAAAAGAGGGATTGCAATATGCGGTACTGGCGCCGGAAGTGTGATCACGGCCGCCAAGTTCAAAGGGGTATTCCCGGTCCATGTGACGAACACCTATATGGCCGAAAAAGCATCTGCTGTTAATAATTGCAATGTGCTCGTTTTTGGGGAATGGCTAACGCCTCCCCAGCATGCCTTTCAGATGGTTGATGCATGGTTGAATACTGAATTTACTTCTGGGGTTACTGATGATTGGAAAGTTTTTCTGAAAAATTGTGTCACTGAAATTGAGGAGATTGAAAATGAACAATTTAAATAGAATGAATATTTAAAAAGATATTAGTATGACGGAAAATGAACAGATTATCGGGGAACTTGTGAAGCGTGCACGCATAGCACAGGCACAGGTGGAAAATTATACACAGGAGCAGATTGATAATGTCTGCCGGTCAGTGGCTTGGCAGACTTATTGTGATGCCAACATCAAGGTATGCGCCGAAACAGCAGTAGAAGAGACCGGAATGGGGAATGTTGCCGATAAGATCACGAAACACAAAGTCAAGGTACTCGGTTCACTGCTCGAGTCACTTAAAGGCAAAACGGTAGGTTTGATTGAAGAGAACGCCCTGCTAGGTATCCGCAAATATGCCAAACCGGTTGGGGTTATTGGAGCGCTCACACCGGTGACCAATCCAACGGCGACACCTGCCAGCAACGCCATTGCTATATTGAAAGGACGCAACGCCTTAATCCTGGCACCGCATCCATCTGCCAAGCGGTCGGCCAAAGTTGTCTGTGATTTCATGCGCGCCGGGCTGAGGGCTGTGGGAGCGCCAGAGGATCTTGTGCAGTTTGTGGCAGAACCATCGCTGGACCTCAGCCAGGAGCTGATGCGTCAGGTGGACCTGATACTGGCCACCGGAGGCCCCGGAGTTGTAAAAGCAGCCTATTCGAGCGGAAAGCCGGCTTACGGTGTTGGCGCCGGAAACGCAGTAGCCATTGTAGCGGAAGATGCGAATATTCAGGATGCAGCCCAAAAAATATATTTCAGTAAAGCATTTGACCATGCAACCTCGTGTTCGTCGGAAAATTCTATCGTTGTTCACGACAGCGTGTATGATGCCCTGCTAGACGGATTGCGTGCCCAGGGAGCCTATGTCTGCTCTGCAGAGGAGCGGGATGCATTGGAGAACGTAGTGTGGATACCCAACAAGAAGGGGGTTATCACCATTAACGGAGCGATTGTTGCAGCCTCAGCGCCGAAGATTGCATCGATGGCCGGGATTGAAGTTCCGGATGCAGCACGTTCGCTGGTGGTGGAATGTGCCGATGTCCATGCAGACTCCCGCTGGCGTGGTGAAAAGCTTTCGCCTATTCTAACGGTCTGGCGCTACAGGGACTTCGATGAGGCGCTCGGTATCGTCAAAACATTGACCGATTATGCCGGAACGGGACACTCATCCGGTATTCATACATTCAACGCCGGCTACATTGAAAAACTGGCCCTCTCCCAGAAAAGCAGCCGCATTATGGTACGTCAGCCGATGGCCCCGGCCAACGGCGGCAACTTTTACAACGGGATGCCTTCAACGGTCTCCCTGGGCTGCGGCACGTGGGCCGGCAACAGCACAACGGAGAACATCCACTGGAAACACTTTATCAACGTCACCTGGGTCTCAGAACCATTTGACCCGGTCCGTCCTCAGGATGGTGAGGTGTGGGATACGTTCTGGGGAAAATTCGGGAAATAAGAATAATGCAGGGATCCTTTGTGATCTGTGCGAATTGGAGTTGTTTTATTTAAGAGGAATTATTTTATGAAATTATATGAGTACCAGGCCAAAGAGCTGTTTGCGAAAGCGGGGATTCCCGTTCCGGTAAGTCGCTTGATTGAAAATGCAGGGGAGTTGGATGCCGCAATGAAAGTATCCGGCTTGCCTTGTGTACTGAAGGCACAGGTATTGCGCGGCGGGCGTGGCAAAGCCGGACTGATTCAGTTTGCCAAAACAGAAGACGAATGCCGGGAAAAAGCGAAAGCTCTTTTTGACGGGCCGCATGGCGTTCATAAGATTCTCGTTGAGCAGTCCCTGAATATTGAAAAGGAACTGTACCTGGCAATTACTGTTGACCCCCTGTCGGGAAAAGCGTTGATCATGGGATCGGCGGAGGGTGGTGTTGAGATTGAAGCGCTGGCCGTCAGCGCCCCGGAAAAGATTGTCCGGCAGCACGTGGACATTACACAGGGGATTCTGCCATATCAATTGCGCAGCGTGATGTTCGGGCTTGGCCTCGAGGGAGATGTCTTTAAACAGGGAGTGAAGTTGCTGAAGTCCCTGTTTGAAACATTTCAGGCAAAGGGCGCCGAACTGGCCGAGATCAATCCGCTTGTTCTGACCACCGATGGCAAACTGGTTGCTGCTGACGGCAAGTTCAGTATTGATGACAGCTTTGCCGCCGGTCAGGGAGAGATGAAGCGCACAAGGGACCAGTTCGATAGCGACATTGAATTTGAAGCAGCCGAGGCAGGCTTTCCGTATTTGACGTTTAACGGGGACATCGGCTTGCTCTGTGCCGGCGCCGGCCTTACCAACACAGTATACGACCTCATTATCGATTATGGTGGAACGGTTTCAAACTATCTGGAGTTCGGCGGACCAAACTACCGGCGTGCTGTAGAAGCTATGGAATTTACGTTGCGTGGTAATCCCAAAGTTATTCTGGTCGTTACGTTCGGTACCATTGCCCGTGCCGATGTGATGGCGCAGGGACTTGCAGATGCGATTGAAAAACTCAAACCGTCCGTTCCGATAGTGACTGCCATCCGGGGGACCAATGAAGAGGAGGCCGCAAAGATCCTGAGAAGTTTGGGATTGGAGCCATTGAACCACGAAGTACCGTATAGTGTTATAAAATGTAAAATGAGACCAGGGAAATGAGTGTATTTATTGATAAAAAAACGCGTGTGCTGGTTCAGGGAATTACAGGTAGCGAAGGGAGCTACTGGACCCGGCACATGATTAATTTGGGAACAAATGTTGTGGCCGGAGTGACACCGGGCAAAGGAGGCCAGGAGATCGAAGGAGTCAAGATTTACAATACGGTACAGCAGGCCGTTGACGCGACGCAGGCGGATGCCGCTGTGCTCTTTGTACCCCCGAAA
>Ga0265297_10002737_pt1 | contig 34467 bp, 30 predicted proteins | sample Munlanlwell13791_FD_192502 | JGI IMG/M metagenome (GOLD analysis project Ga0265297, IMG submission 192502) | Leachate microbial communities from a municipal landfill in Southern Ontario, Canada - Leachate well 137-91 | ecosystem: Engineered > Solid waste > Landfill > Unclassified | place... | reverse complement strand
GCCACCAAACAGTTTGATACCGTTGCCATGGTACTTGTTGGAGCAATGCTGGTCGGTACCATCGTTGAAACGTATCAACCAGAAATTTTCCATAAAAAAGGTAGCGAATGCGGTTATTTTGCATTCGGGGGCTCAACGGTCGTTCTTGCTTTTAAACCGGGGATTTTAACGCCATGTATTCGATTTATACAACATTCTTTACAGGGTCTGGAAACTGCGGTACAAATGGGTGTGGTAATAAATGAATAACCACCACCTAAAACTTGGGGTGCGGTATGCAAATTTATCCTTCACTTATTTCGTCAGATCTTCTTAACCTGCAACAAACAATTACAACCTTTGATTCATTGTGCGCCGGCTATCACATCGATGTCATGGACGACCATTTTGTTCCCAATCTCACGTGGGGGCCTGCGTTTGTTAACGCTATCAGCAAAAAAACACGCCAGCCTCTCAATGTCCATTTGATGGTCAGCAACCCTATGGCCTGGCCAAAGCGATTGTCGTTGCGGCCACAGGACATGATTACCTTCCACTACGAATCACTCAAAATTCCGCAGGAGATATTCGACTGCATAAAAAACATTCACACCTATGGATGCAAAGTCGGCATTGCCCTCAAACCAGAAACCTCGGTACGCATTCTTCCCGACATCGTACCACTGGTTGATTCAGTGCTTCTTATGTCAGTCAACCCTGGCTTTTCTGGACAAAAATTTATGCACCTAACCACGCAAAAAATTGAGCAACTGGTAACACTACGCACCGTATCAAAAACAACCTTTCAAATCGGTATTGATGGTGGAATTAATGAATCTACCATCAATCTTATACAACCATACCCCATCGACTACGTCTCAATTGCCGCAGGCATTTTTGCAACTCCAGATCCCGTTGAATCTTTCAAAAAATTAAAAACATTACTTAGTACACAAAGGAAGCCTCTGTGAATTCACCTACCCTACGCATTGGCGTTTTAATGGGCGGACGGTCCATTGAACGCGAAGTCTCATTCAATTCTGGCCGAACCATTTGCGACCACCTGGACACCCAGCGCTACACCGTTATTCCCCTTTTTCAGACAGACAAAGGAACCTTATACATTTTGCCGTACCATTTTTTGCACCGCGGTAAAATAGCAGACTTCTTTGGACGCCTTGATCGCGAAGCGCAGCGCATCAGCTGGGACCAACTGAAAACCACGGTTGATTTCGTGTATCTTGCCGTTCACGGCCGCTACGGTGAGGACGGCACCATTCAAGGCATGCTTGAAGTACTCAAAATTCCGTATTTGGGTTCAAAAGTTTTTGGCAGCGCCTTGGGCATGGACAAGATTATGCAAAAAATGGTACTCGAGGCCAATGGCATTGCCGTGGCAAAAGGCATTCATCTTTCAGCACATCACATTGCTGACTGCACTATCGAATCACTCACTACGCAGATGGCAGCCGCCACCTTACAATTTCCAGTCATCGTCAAGCCAGCGCACGAAGGCTCTAGTTTGGGCATATCCATCGTTTTTGAAATGCAGAACCTCATACCAGCTATTCAACAAGCACGTACGGTCGACCCCCGCCGCCTCCAAGACGTCATTATTGAAGAAAAATTAGAAGGCATGGAATTTGTTTGCGTTTCACTTCAAAAAGTACGCAATCACCATGGCATCGTCAAAAGCGACTGGTTCACCTTGCCAATCACCGAAGTTGTCACCGAAAAAGGCACTCACTTGTTCGACTACGAACAAAAATATATGCCCGGCAAAGCTTTAAAAATAACACCAGCCCGCTGCAGTCAGGATGATCAGAACAAAATTGCACAAACCTGTCTACGCGCCTCACAACTTCTTTATTTTTCCACTATCTCACGTATTGATGGTTTTTTAACCGCTGACGGCAGAGTAATCATCATCGATCCAAACACCCTCACCGGTATGTCACCATCAACGTTCCTGTTTCACCAAGCCGCCGAAATTGGTATGAGTCACACCGATCTAATTAATTTTTTGATTGAAAATGAGCTGCATGCCTACGGCCTCTACACAACGCAACCAGATGTCGATCAATTAAAGGACACTGCTATGACTTCTTCGCAGCCAAAAATTCGTGTCGCCGTTCTCCTTGGCGGAGATTCCAATGAACGAGAAATCGCGCTTGAATCCGGCAGAAACGTTTGCTATAAGCTTTCGCCGCACAAATATGAAGCCATCCCCCTTTTTGTTAATGACTCAATGGAATTGTTCAAACTTTCGCAGCAACTGCTCATCAAAAATTCGACACGTTCCATTGCACAACTTGTCACGCCAGACATTCAAGTTCAATGGTCAGACTTGCCCCAGATCTGTGATTTTGCCTTCATTGGCCTTCATGGCGGCAAAGGTGAAAATGGTGCGGTTCAAGGTGCGCTTGAAATGCTTGATATGCCCTACAACGGTCCCGGTGTTCTGGCCAGCGCATTGTGCATGGACAAGCATAAAACTAATGAATTTTTGCGGTCAAAAGGCTTTCATGTTCCAAACAACTATCTCATGACCAAGGCCGAATGGTTGGAACTCACCGCAGATCAAAAAGAAGCGTACTTACAAAATATTGTCTCATCAGCCAACCTCTCACTACCGCTCATTGTCAAACCGCACGATGACGGTTGCAGTATGATGGTCAGCAAAGCCAAATCGCTTACAGACCTCAGCTCGATCCTTGATAGCTTCTTTACAAGCGATAAAACAGCAGCGCTCATGGAAGAACTTATCAAAGGCGTTGAACTTACCTGCGGCGTTATTGGCAATGAGAAACTCACCGCATTCCCACCGAGCATGGCGGTCGCCAAAGGTGGAATCCTTTCCATTGAAGAAAAGTTTCTGCCTGGTGCCGGCGAGAATCAAACACCAGCTCCATTACCCGAACCGGTACTTACACTGGTCCGAACAACAATGGCCGCCGCCTACGCAGCTGTCGGATGTAAAGGCTACACGCGCATCGACTGTTTCTATCAGGAAGCAGCCCATAGTCCAACCGGACAAGAACGCGTCGTCATTCTGGAATTCAACACACTTCCGGCGCTTACCCCAGCAACGTGTTTGTTCCACCAAGCAGCAGAAGTTGGCATCAAGCCAATGGAATTAATTGATAAAATTATTGAGCTTGGCTTCCAACAGTATCGCCAAAATCACCAAGATATTGCTGTCACACACGGTGCCAGCCTGGATACAACAGATGATCACCAAGAGCAACCAGAACCAAAGTCAGCTGTCCTGCACGCAAGCGAGCAAGATAACTTGACGATGAAATTGTTTTAGCAAATAACCTCAGTATTTATTCCAGCAAAAAGCCCTCGGCATTGAACCGAGGGCTTTGGAATTTTATCACTTAAATGATTTTTGATTATGCACATGCAGCAAGTTCACAGACAACAAAACGAAGTAATGCCGTAGTCATTTCTTTTGCTTTGCCATCTGGCATTCGATTAATGATTTCATTATAAGCAGCCAACAAATCGTTTGCGATACTTTGAAAAGTAAAAATTTCGTTTATTGCATTATCAATTTCAAGCGATCCAACATTGCCAATAATGTAAGCAATATCTTGAATCTTTTTGCCATACACATGAACCATTCCTTGGGCTAATTTTCTCAGCAACAATACGCAATCTTCACCATTTGGATATCCACGAACCTGAACAAAATTTTTAAATTCTGTAATGCATTTCACGATGCTTTGGCTTACTTTTCTCATCTCCGCGCTCATGCACAAATTACTCATCTCTTTAAAGTTAACTATCAACTGTGCAAGCAATTCTTGGCAATGCACTTTATCAGCATCTGTCTTGTCTTGAATTGTCAAAATAGTTTCTAATGATTCAACTGTTGTGACGATATTATTCGACTTTAAATAGGCAGATAACGTCTCATTCTCACCACAATGAAATGTGCATAAGGATTCATACGCCCACGCTTCACCGGCAAATGCTTTGAGCAAGGATGTTGCATCTGCAGCAACATCATAATCGTGTGAACCAGGTTGTACCTCTTTCAAACCCAAATTTTTAGCATACACGGCGCAGAAATGTGCCAATACCGCACAACGCAAAGACTGTGGCAATGTCACTTGATTTGTCTGACTATCTGAAGCACATACAGTTCCATCAAAAAATTCATCCACAAAGGTGTGCGCAACCTTCTTGAGCCACGTACGTGCTTTTTCGCGTTGATTTTCAAGTTTTTCGTTGCAACAAGGCGTAGGTTCAACACACAGCAATGATGTGCTACCAACCATCAAACTTAACACTAACACAATGATCTTTTTCATAAGATTTCCCTCGTAAAAAATATGTGATTTATACAACAGGTAGATTATGACAAAGCCCTCACGAAAAACAAATGTGGCTGGCGACAGACCATTCACCCCACACGCAAACACCGATCATTTACAGCTTGTAAAAATTAACAGAAACAAACAGCACATCTTACCCCATTTTTTCAACCGACTACTCTCTGCTATGCTGGGTTTATGAAGATATTAAGCCACCTTTTTACCATCATAACCGTCGTTTTTTTAACTCTTTGTATTGGTTGCTCACTACATCAATCAGATAACAACTATGCAATTCCTCACACCAAATCAATCGCCCCTAACCATACCATGGTCGTCTTTGTGCATGGCACCGTTCTGCCTGTCCCACACCTCTATGCGTTCGGCTCGTCGCTTCATGAATCACTCGAACACGGCCGACGCTTGAAAAAATCATGGTATCAGCTGTACCTAGACAGGCTTAAAAACACCTCAATCTATCGCTATCAGCCATCAGGCCCTGATGGCCTGCATCCGGTCAAAGATCAACCGAGTGCCAAGCTGGCAGCTGAAATCTACCAAGGCCTTGCCTGCTCATCAGCCTATTCGTTTTATAGTTTTGGATGGAATGGTCAATTAAGTAATGAAAAGCGCGTACAGGCAGCTAATGAACTGTATCAACAACTTAATACTGAGGCTGCCAAACTCAAAAAGGTACATGGCACCGTAAACATCATCGTCATTTGTCACAGCCACGGGGGTAATGTTGCCCTCAATCTTGCTCGTGCTGAACAACAGTTCAAACAGAACCTCATGATCGATAAGCTCGTTCTGCTTGGCACACCGATACAAAGTGAAACAGCAGCGTATGTTTCTTCAACCTGCTTTGAGAAAGTTTACAACTTTTATTCACACGGTGACTGTATTCAAAAAATTGACATTGTCTCAACGGAGGATGACCTGTCGGCGCGAACTTTCCAGCCTGCCCCAAATCTCATCCAAGTCGAACTAACCTGTGGCAAACTCAAGCCGGGACATATAGAACTTTGGCTCTTTAAGGGCAAAAATAATATCTTCTTTCGTCGAGCACTTTCATTAGCACCGTTTCCATTGGCGGTATTTCTACCCATCATCTTGCAGGAACTTGATACAACATTTCCCCATGCACCGCAGGTAAAACTTGATATTGAAAAAACAGCATTGCAGCGCTGTTTTAAATTTTCACATGAAACACAACACTCGGTCTATGCAATCGAAGAAAAGCTACTTAAACCATACGAAACTCGCATTGCAGCTTTATAATTAATCCAACAATTTTTCTTTCGACACGACATATTCACCTTTTGACAAACCGAAGCAAAATGGTATCATTCTAGCCCATTGCATCACAAAATAATTTGCACACACGATCTTTCCAGAAGGGTATTGATGAAACGAGCTATCCATTCGACACTTTGCTTTACATGTGTACTTCTGCTCATAAGCAACACAACCAAGGCTATGATTAATGAAGAAAAACTCTGCGACAAGATAGATCAAAAAACAATTTTTACTCCCGCTCATAGCCAAAAACAATCTATCTACCAAAAGCAACTTCAAACCCAACTGTTTGGTGCTATCCAGTCTGGCAACGATCTTGTTGTTAAAGAAACTCTTGAAAATGCAGTTGATTTTTCAATCGACGCATTACATAAAGGATTTGCGCTTGCCCTTGTGAGTGGCAACAAAGCTATCATACATAAATTTCTTGCAGCACACGTCATTGGTTATATCAACAATGCCACCGTCATCAAACTTGCAATGCAACACATGTGTCACCTCACCAATCTCAAAGCAATCATTAATTCACTCGACTTTGAGCAATTAATTAAGCTTCAAGTTGACGCGGATGCAATTCAGCGTACAGATATTGTTGATTATGTTCATCAGTGTTTATTAACTACTGCACGTTCTTAACATTAGAACATCAAAAATCTTAACAAATAAACCCCAACTAGAATAAAAATAAGCGCAACTACGATATGTACAATTTTTTCTAATTTTTGGATAAAAACGAAAGCCTGTCCGATTTTTTGAACACTATAAGCAAGCAGAACAGCAAAAATTATGATAGGAATTCCAGTCCCTAATCCAAAAATTGGCGCTAAAAGAAGCTTTTCAGTGGAGTTAAAAATAAGTGGCATCAGTGCGCCAAAAAAAAGCGCTGCGCTGTACGGACAGAATGCTAAGGCAAGAATCATCCCCAAAAGCATAGAGCCCACGTAGCCTTGTGTTGCTAATTTTTGTTTAAATGCTTCCAATTTACCATGAACATTATTCTCTCCAATTTTGATATTACTCAGCATGATAATACCAATGACTATCAAGACAGGGCCTAATAACTTTTCGCCCCAGCCCTGAAAGAAATCTGAAACCACTGATAATGACGCACCATAATAAATCATAACAGCCAGCAATAAATAACTAATAACCCTTCCCAAGGCATACCATAATCCATTAACAATTGTGTTTTTTGCACTGTGAATGTTTTTCGAAAGATAGGCGATAGCCGTTATATTAGCAACCAGTGTACATGGACTAATTGATGCTAATAGGCCCAGCACAAATGCCGTTAACAGCGGAAGGTTATAATAATCAATTAAATAATGTAAATACCACATAATTAATCTACCCAGATAAATGCGTACATTCTAATTTATTACCCCTAAAACAACCTACCCTACTATCCCAAAAGATAATTAAACAGGTAGCCGGTAAATAAGATTCCGACCCCAACTATTGCCGCAAAAATAATAATCAATTTAGTTTTCATCACTTTTTTCAGTATCAAAAACTCAGGCAACGAAAGCCCCGTTACCGCCATCATAAAAGCAAGCGTAGTTCCAATGGCAACCCCTTTCTCTGTAAGAACAGAGACCAGAGGAAGAACCCCTGCTGCATTCGAATAAAGCGGAATTCCAATTAAAGTTGCAAGCAAAACGGCATACCATGAAGTACCTCCCGCATAGCGAGCAATGAAGGCTGTTGGAACATATCCATGGATCCAGGCACCAATGCCAATGCCAATGACCACGTATGGCAAAATTTTTGAGATAATATCATAGGTATAATTTTTTGCTGCATGCAGACGCATAGTCCATGAAAGCTCTGCAACGGTGAGTGGCGCACCCATTTTTCTTACTGCTATATTTTCAACTAAGTGTTCAACATTAAGTTTTCCAATAATAACACCGGATATAACAGCAATCATGTAGCCGCTCACGATATACATGAGAGAGATTTTCCACCCGAACAGTCCAAACAATAAAACAATTGCAACTTCATTAATCATCGGCGATGCAATAAGAAAAGAAAAGGTTACACCTAATGGAACGCCTGCTTGAATAAAACCCAAAAAGAGTGGGATTGCGCTACACGTACAAAAAGGTGTAATAATACCAAACAATGCTGCCAGTAGGTTGCCGGTAATCTGATATTTATGCGAAAGAATCAAACGTATTTTTTCTGGTGGAATAAAGGAACGAATAATCGACACGGTAAAAATAATTACGGATAAAAGAAGAACTATTTTGATTGTGTCAAAAATAAAGAAATTAACGGCTTGAGCGAAAAGTGTTTCTTGATGCATTGAAAAAACACCATACGTAAGCCAATCGGCAAACGCTTGCACTGGGTAAAAAATATTCATTGCGCTCCTTATTCTCTATGTCCATTTATTAAGTTCATTATTTCTTCAACAGATGGATTTTTTCCTGACAAAACAACTTTGTCATCAATAATCAACGCGGGAAGACTCAGCACATCATAAGTGATTATGCTTTGTACATCGGATATTTTGACAACATCAACCTCGGCCAATTTCAACTTTTTAACAGCCTCTTTGGTTTTATTTTCAAGTGCAGCACAACCTGAACAACCCGCCCCCAAAATTTTAATAATCATTCGCAACTCCTAAAAATTTATGTGTTGTTTCTATCAATCTTAAGTTTTCAACAATTGCATCATTTTGTGGGATTTTTTTAATGATTGCATTGACCGGTTGATCTTCTTCCACGGATCGCCAACTTTTTTCAGCCGCGCAAAAACATTCTTGATTGTAAAACTTTGCGCCTGCAGCGATTTTTTCTTTAATTCGCCCCACTCCAGCGGTGTTGCCACCGGAGCCCCTGACCGTGCTCGAATTGAATAAGGCGCTACTGTCGTTTGCGCAAAAGCGTTACGACTCACATCGATGTACAAGCGCCCGCAACGTTTGGCTAGACGCGCCTCCAACGTATAATGCTCAGGATCTTTGGCAACAAGCTGCTCAGCAATTTTTCTTGCACAGTCCCGAACATCATCAAATGGAGTTTTTCTATCAAGTGGCACCACAATATGCAAACCACGCGAACCGGTCGTCATCACAAATGATGTCAGGCCCAAGTCTTCTAAAATTTTATGTAACAGTAATCCTGCTTTTTTGACAGCAGCAAAATCGGTTTTTGAGCCAGGATCTAAATCAAAAATCATACGGTCCGGATAATCAAGCTTATCGAGCCGGCTAAGCCACAGGTGCGGCGTAATACACGCTTGGTTGGCAAGATACACTAATGTCGCTGTGTCATTACACACAACATAATCACTTTTCCCACCCTCTTTAGGAATAAGCACATGCTTTATCCAATTTGGAAAATAATCAGACTTATCTTTTTGGTAAAAGCCTTCTTTGGTAATGCCATCAGGAAAGCGATGCATCGTCACTGCCCGATCTTTCATGTACGGCAACATTGTTGGCGCGATCTTTGTGTAATAAGCAATCACATCGCCCTTGGTAATTTTGGCATCAGGAAACAGAATTTTGTCTTGATTGGAAAGCTGGACGACGCAACCATCAGTATCAATTTCATCGCTTGTAATTTCATCCATGGTTCGTCCCGTCTTAGCCGACTTGTTCTCATCGGGAAACGATTTTGTGGTGCGACTGGCATATTCGTCATTCATCTTGAGTACCAACCACTGGTTGCCCTTGCCCAACGTTGTTCGGATCAAGGCGTAGCCTCCAAGAAGCTTTTTGCCTCGCAGAAATACTTCGATGCGACCATTTTTCACACACTGCGCCATGCTGTGATCTTTAAGGTTTTTGTACGTTCCCCGGTCCCACACCATAACGGTGCCAGCACCATAGTTACCCTTTGGAATCACACCTTCAAATTTTGCATAATCGTAGGGATGGTCATCGGTTGGCACGGCTAAATGCTTTTCTGCCGGATTGTGCGAAAAACCTTTTGGCACCGCCCACGACGTGAGCACCCCGTCAACTTCAATGCGAAAATCGTAGTGCAAATGGCTAGCCGCATGTTTATGGATAACAAAGATTGGTTGCTTTGTTTTCTTTGGCACGCGCTTAGTTGTGCCTGACGGCTCGGGTGACGCCTTAAAGTCTCGCCGTTTCTGATAGCGCTTTAACGATACTTTCGGTTCTGCCATGGATATATCCCAGGTTACAAGCACACAGATAATCAAGCCCCACAACAGGCCTCTGAGAAAAATACTTTTATTGTCCATGTGAATGTAACCAGCCCCCAGCAAACATTGAAAGTTTTTTGAGAAATACTGTAATAGATTATGTTTCAAATATCGAAACTTCGTACAATTCGCTTAGAAACAGGGCTCTTTCACTGGCTCATGGTCACAAAGACGCTACTGGAAAAAGCAATCTAATCATTCAGCCTAATCAACTTCTGAATACTTTCTCGCCTTTCGTGCACGCCACCAGGCAGCCAAACGTTCCCCGACTGTTGGTTTTTTTCCCACTGGCATTGCGTGCTTCGCTTCTTTGATCTCTAGCTGTTTTACCTCGTTTTTAGGTCTAGGATGTTTGTCGGGATTTTTGTAGAAAACCTCAAGTTCCCTACTCATCCATGATTCGATGCCCGCAAATCCAAGCTTATCTAAAAATACTTCGTCACACCCGTTAGTGTGGCGAGCAACCAAAGCCTGCCAGTCAATAAGATCTTGATCGAACGAGACAACCCACCCATGATCATCAAAGCTTACCCAATCGGTAATCTTTTGATCCGGTTTCTGCGGATCAGTCTTTTTCATTAATTCGATTTTAATTTCACTCCACACATCTAAAAATGAAATTTTTATATCCTTGTTTTTCTCCAACGACACTTTTCGTTTAGCCGTGGCTTTGCGCTTGATCTTCGAAAAGTTCACATTTTTCCACCAACGCAGAATCAGAGGCACGTTTTGTAACTGCAGTGATTTGTAAAATGCAGCCGCATTCTTACTTGCCGCACCATACCACAAATATCGTAATGCTTGAGTGAAAAAATATGCGAGAGCTTGCTCTCTTCCTGGCAGATATCGGTTAAATTCATGTGGGTTGTATTTACCCCCTTGTTCATTTTTATAAAGCTTCAACTGTCCTGTCACAAGATTAAAATATGTTGGCCAATAACCTGCGCCAGTAAAATCAACGGTGCATTCAGCCTTACAACGTAGCTCTTCATTTGACTTAAAGATTTCTGCGATTGCATATTGAAGAAAATAATCTTTTTGAAAAAACTGTTCCGACCAAGGATTATGTTGTTTGTCATGTGCAATTAATCCACGTAATCCTTCACATGCCGGATAATCGACATCGTTTGCTTCCATTGGGTTATTTGCATTGTTCAGCCCAAGAGCAAGAAACATCAAACGAAGAAAGCCCAAGCAATACGGCATCTTCCCTCTATCACCAGCTTTTTGAGCATATGCAGTTGTCCAGTCTTGATGCGGCATTACAAATGAGTTAAAACCAATTTGCCCCTCAGAAAATGTTACACAAATAAAAATCGGCAACGGTGCACGCTCCTCAATTAATTTGGGCAATAGCGAAGCTTTGATTGACGCAAAGTATGGCTCATCATTGATCCTTTGCTTAGTAAATTGTTCAAAGCGTTTTGTCTCTTGGTTATATACCAACCATCCGTTGGGATCTTCGTCTACAGAATTACAAGCCTCTTTATGAACTATTTTTTCATGCACAATTGGCACACGGAAAAATGTGCTCGAATCAACACCACCTTGAAAATTTAAATCGGCAAAAAAATATGGAATCTTCTCAATAAAATCACTATCTGCTTTGATGTACTTGTCGCCCTTCTTGAGATAAAAATGCGGCGTTACAAAACCATCGTTTGCAGCTCCCGTAAGATACGCACTGCCAGCCTCTGATTGCATAAACAGGGTAAGGCATTTTCGCCAGGCAAAGAAATATTGGTAGGATTCACCAAACCATTGCTGACGAGTAAGGGCAAATTCAGAGGCATCAAGAAGCATTGCCCCATCCGGCTTTTTTTCTTTGAGTTTTTGAAGCCGATCCCAATTAAACATTGGCGCAATGGTGCACATGTCGTTGAGTTGTTGAAGAAACAAATATCGAGAATGAGCTTCTTCTGGTTGTGCTGTCTTCGCACAAGGCAGCTGTAACATCATCAAAATACTTACAAAAACAATCCGAGAAACATAATTGCGAATCTTTTTCATCACTCCCCCCTCAAAAAAGACATTCCCAAAAACTTACTCTGTTTTTAGTCTACGCACGACGTGTCGCACATTACAAGAAACTGCTCAGCATGGCCATTTCACTGGCTCATGGTCACAAAAATGCCACTATTGAGCAAACACTGCTCAGCAGAACTAAGCAGAAAATGCAATGCCTTAAACGATGGCGCTTTGAGGACAATATGTCGCACTTCCCAGCGCTGAATGCGGTATACGAGTGGAAATGCGGGGCCGAGGATTGAAACGTTGAGCCCCTCAGCCTGATTGATTTCACGCAGACGATCGGCAAGCGTGGCCGCATCAGCGTCAGCACAGGTCGCATCAGTGTGCCGCACTTCGATGGACGCAAGCCGTGCAAACGGCGGATACCCTGTTTCGCGACGAGCTTCAAGTTCATCGGCAAAAAAGTCTCGGTACTGAATTTCATTCACATACTTAAAAATAGGATGATCGTGCATGGTCTGAACAATAACTTTGCCTTCGGCACATTGACGACCTGCCCGGCCTGCAACTTGAATTAATTGCTGAAGCGTTGTTTCACTGGCGTTGTACAACGGAAAGTGCAAATTAAGATCGGCCCACAAAATCCCCACCAACGTCACATTGGGAAAATGGTAGCCCTTGGTGATTGTTTGCGTCCCAATGAGCATGTCGATATCGCCATGATAAAACCGCTCAACCGTGGTTTGCCATTCACGCTGCTTTTTGGTCGTATCCAAATCGGCACGTTCAATGCGGGCTCGGGGAAACAAATCTTTAAAAATCTGAACGACCTGTTGGGTGCCAATACCTTTTTTTAAAAGTTCTTTTTCTGGTGCTTTGCATGACGGGCACGACGTTGGAAGTTGGATGGCATGGTCACAGTAGTGACAGCGCAGGACGCCCTGGACTTGGCCGTCTTTCACTGTCCGATGCAGGGTTAGGCTGACCGAACATTGTGCACACTGAAAAATAAATCCACACGTTTTGCATTGCACAAAAAAGCTGTAACCTCGACGATTAAGAAAAATTATGGCCTGCTTTTTGTTAGCCAAGCATTCTTTAATGCCATCTTCAAGTTCTCTGCTTACCCAAAATGATTTTCTGCGCCGCCCCTCTTGTGTCAAAACTACTTTGGTAATTGCTGGAAATTTGCCCGCAAAGCGCTTGGTTATTTCAAAAAGCTTCCACCCACGATGCTGCACATTGTACAGCGAATTGAGTGATGGCGTGGCCGAACCTAGCACAATGGGAATTTTGTAGTATGATGCCCGCCACAGCGCCAGCTCTTTGCTATTCATTTTGGGATGTTTCTTTTCCTGAAAGCCTTGCTCATGTTCCTCATCAACAATAATGAGCCCAAGGTTTGCGCAGGGCAGCATTATGGGCAAATGAACACCAATAATTAATACCGGCTTACGTTGCACCAACTGGTCCCATAACGCTTTTTTGTCACTCGGCTTGGTTGCAGAATGAAAGCCGACAACCGTAACCCCTGAAAGCTGTTTACGCAATAAATGCTCAAACTGCAGAGCCAAGGTTACCTCGGGCAGCAGCAGCATAACGGTTTTATTCTGCTCAATTGCCGTTTGAATCAGCCGTTTATAGACTTCGGTTTTGCCCGATCCGGTAACGCCATGAATGAGCGTCGACACGTAGGCAGGCGAGCCGATAACGGGCTGTACATAATCAACCACCGCCTGCTGTTCTTGGGTTAAAACAACAGAATCAGCACACGTCGAGGTGACTGCTGTGTGAACTTCTTCACTATCATATTCCTCTAAAAAATGACGAATTCGCTGATAAAAATGCATAGGTCGCACAAAGTGAAACTGTGCAACCTGACACACAAACTGATGATACAAGGCATCGGGCGGAAACGGTTCCAAACCACAAATGTCTTTAATCTTAAATGAAACGGTCTCGGGTAGCGCTGGGGCTATCTGCGAAACCAGTGCTGTTTCTTTACGCCGCTGGAGCGGTACAAGCACCACAGAACCAACACCAATCGTATTCACCAAATGTGGAGGAATAGTGTACCACAATGATCGTTGGAACCCATTGAGAAGCTGTACGCTAGCGTACATCAGAAGGATCACTTGTAACAAATTGTGGTTGATGAACAGTTACGAAAATTTTACTGAACGGCAAAGGAACTTTGAACTGATCCCAGCTCTTTTTAAACGTAATGGCATGTGGCGCCGTACATTCAATAAAAATCAACGGTTTGCCAGTCTTTTCTGCCAAATAAACAACACCACGCTGCAACTGGAAGGCCGGCCCACGTGACCCATCGCCCACCAAACACAACCTTCCGACATGATTCAGCTCAGACAACGCCTGGCGCGTTACTGAGACTGATGACTTATGTGATGAACCGTAAAGCACTTCAAACCCAAGCTTTTGGCAAATAAAACCTGCCATTTTTCCGTCGTTGCTTGGGCTGACTATGCAGGCACCGCGCGCTTTAAGCTTGAAGAAGAAAAACATACCGGAAATAATGTGCTGGTGCCAGAAATAGCACAATCCTTGAATATTGTTCATCGACTGCTGGCCCCCACCGACATACTTTACCTCGAGCCGATAGGTCCAGAACAACGTACGAAGCAGCAGATATAAAACATTTTTTGATATAAAACTCAAAACATTGCCTCTTTTGATCCGAATGATGATACCTTTGAATAATCGCATTGAATAAGCACCTTGATTTTTGATATACAACCAAAACTTGTTACACTGAGATTTTCTCACATCACCTTACATTTTTTGTGAAAAGGCCACCATATAATGTCACTACTCTCAACAAAATTCAAAGTATACAAGAAACAACTAAAAAACGGACTCACCATTCTGGTCAAAGAAGTTAACCACATTCCCTTTGTGGAAACACATTTGTGGTACAACGTAGGCTCCAAAGATGAGACGTATAATGAACGCGGGGCCGCACACTTTATTGAACATATGCTATTTAAGGGCACCAAAAAGCTTTCTGAAAGCGATATCAACACCCTCTGCCAAAAATTAACCGGCGATGCTAACGCCTTCACCTCGCAGGACTGCACCTGCTACACATTTCGGTTTCCAGCCCACGTATGGGAAACTTCATTAGAAATCCTTGCCGAATGCATGCAAAACGCACTTTTCGACCCAGTTATGGTGGCATCAGAGCGTGAAGCTATTGTCGAAGAACTCCGTTTGTACCAAGAAAACTATCAAGGCTTTTTGATCGAAAAAGTCATCGACGCGGCATATCGTAACCACCCCTATCACAGCCCAATCATTGGAACTAAGCACGACTTGTATGGACTAACGCCAGAAAAGCTCATCGCTTTTTATAAAAAACACTACCACCCAGCCAACGCAACCTTAGTTGTAGCAGGTAATACCAATCACGCCACCGTATTTGCTAATGCAGAAAAATATTTTGGCGCAATCGAATCCCCTTGTTCATACACCAAAGAACCATATCCGCTGTATAGCGATTTGATTGCTACCACAACAACCATTGTCAGAACCGTTAACACGCCATGGTATTGCTACGCCTACAAGGTCCCAGGACTTGGAAAGGGCAACAACCATTTGCCCGATCTGGCAAGCTTTATTCTGTCATCAGGCAAAAGCTCACGCTTGTATCAACGTCTCATCAACCAAGAAAAAATTGCCATCAGTGTTGATAGCTCTGTATACGATTTGTTCGATCAGGGACTTTTTATCATTGGCGTTTGGCCAGCACCCAATGTCTCGCCCGCTACCATCGAACAATGCATCAATGAAGAGCTGACCATTCTTAAACAAAAACCAATTCATGACTGGGAATTTGTCGCTGCGCAAAAACGAACCCAAATGGATTTTATTACATTGCTTGAAAGCCCTGATAAGCAGGCATTTGTAATCGGCAATTCATATATGGCAACCAAAGATGAATCTTTCATCGAAAAATATCTTCACGCCATCGCCACCACAAACTCTGCACAGCTTCAACAATTTTTCAATGAGCATTTTTCACCATCTGTACAACACAATGGCGTTTTGCTTCCAGCAACTGAACAACAAACCAAAAACTTAGCTCAAATACACACACAAGCCGAAGCAATACACCTCGCTTTATACGGCAAAATTGAGCAAAAACATGAATTGCAAAAACCGCGTTGGACCAGTAACATCAAACCTTCAATGCCACCATCGTTTACCTATCCAAAGCCAAGAACATTCACATTGCCCAACAACATTGATGTCATTTATTTGGACAATGAACTCATCCCACAAATCATTGGTATTGTAAACTTCAAAGTTAATCATTTATACGAATCAGAGCAGCAAACAGGAATCTTAAACTTTTTACTTCGCGTCATCACCGACCAGATAAAAGGGCATGATGCGATGGATTTTGCCAAATTACTCGAAACGCACGGTATCACACTCATTTCAGGAAATGACACCATCAGCTTCCGATGTCTTCCGGAAGACCTAGAAAAAGTTCTTGAAATCATAACAACCATTCTGCAACACCCTGTTTTTGATAAACAATCGATAGAAAAAGTTCGCCACCAAATGCTTACTGAATTGAATGAATACTGGGACTCGCCCATTGATTTTATCGACCAAACAGCACGCGAATACATTTATAAGGACCATCCTTACAGCAAGATTTCACTCGGCACCCACAAAACAATTACTTCATTTTCAGCCAGTGACTTGAAAAAGTTTTTTACTGACTATATTTCCCCGAATCAGGCAATCTGTGTACTGGTGGGTGACCTGAACGCCATCAATCTTGAAGCACTGCTGAAAAAACATTTTGGCAATTGGCAGGGCAAACCAATCCCCGACATTTCTTATCCACCACTTCAACCACATAAAGCACAAATACTTGCGATTCCCATGGATCGTGACCAGGTGGTGCTTGGCTTTGTTGCACCATCCATTGCACGCAAAGACAAAGATTTCAATGCACTGGCCCTCCTTGATATCATTGTCACCGGAGGAGCGCAATCGTATCCAGCATCGCGGCTTTATCAGCTACGTGAAACATCCGGACTTTTTTACACAATCGGCGGGTCTTTGGTCTATGGCGCCCATGAACAACCGGGACTTGTTTATATCAAAACCATTGTCGCCAAAGACAAGGTTGATGTTGCCACCAAACTGATTTTGGACACCATTGAACAGATCGGAAAAAAAGGTATTACGCAGCAAGAATTTGATATGGCAAAAAACATACTTTTTGCGTCTTCTATTGAGCTTTTTGAAACAAACGCTCAAACGGCACAAACATTTTTATTCCTCAAAAAGCTCGGGCTAAGTTTTAATTTATTTGACAAACAGGGTAAAATTCTGTCTATACTAGAGTTAGATCTCATCAATGAAATTGCTCAGAGGTTTTGTAATAAAAGCGGCCTATCGACTATCCAAATAGGCAGACTCAAAACCGGACAAAGTGTAGCGTATCAAAAAGGAGAAACCTTTACGAAGGAGGCCAATATTATGGCAAAAAAGAAGACAGCTAAGAAAAAAGCTGCAAAGAAAACAGCAAAGAAAAAGACTGCAAAAAAGGCAAAAAAAGGTGCGAAAAAAGCAAAAAAGAAAGCTACAACAAGAAGAATGAAAATGCGCATCGTCGCAAAATAATGCCTTCTTGATTCAAAAATAAAAGTGATCCGTTTTTTGCGGGTCACTTTTTTATTTGGAGAAAATTATGAAAATTTCATCCGCGTTTTTATACGTTTTTCTTGGTATACTACTTGGCATAACATTAACGATTGTCACCGAATATGTAGTATACGAATGGTACGGCAGAGATTATTTTGAAAAGAAAATTAAGAAAACAGTAGTTAAAAAAATCATCGGTGCAATATCGCCGTTTTAACTATTCGTCATCGATCGCAAAGGATTGTGTATGTTCCGCTCACGTTTTATCAATGTTCTTGTTGGTTGCAGCCTTTTTGTCGTTATTGCATTTTTCGGGTACCGCTGGTACAAAAATCACTTTGGATTCAGTCCGAAGCTGGAGCGCACCCTTGCCATCATTAAACCTGATGCTGTTGCCGCACACCATACCGGCAAAATCATTGATCGCATTGAACAAGAAGGTTTTAGCATTGTTGATATGCGCAAAATCACCCTCGATCGCGAACTGGCAGAAAAGTTTTATGCCGAACACCAAGGCAAACCATTCTTTCACCAACTTGTCGACTACATGGCGAGCGGACCAATCATGGTTATTATCCTTGAAAAAATTAACGCCATTGAAGCCTGGCGCGAACTAATGGGTACCACCGATCCAAAAGATGCCAAAGAAGGAACGCTGCGTAAACAATTTGGCACCGATCTTGGACGCAATGCTGTCCACGGTTCCGATAGCCAAAAATCTGCGCAGCGAGAAATTCCATTCTTCTTTGCTGACCGTACAACCAAAGCATCATAATGCACGGATTTGCAGTTTATTTGATTTGAATATTCTCTTTTACCACATCAACGGTAAATGATTTTTTATCAGGATGTTTGAGCATTTCAATTGCCAACGGACTAACCACATGGTGCTGTATCGCTCTTTTGAGCGGTCTGGCACCAAATTCTTTTATGTACCCAAGCTCCGCCAGCTTTTTGATCGCTTTATCGCTCACACTAACCTCAATGTTTTTTTCGCGCATACGTTGCTCAAGCTCGTTAAGTTGCACTGTGACAATACGCGCCATATCATCAACCGTCAGTGAACTGAAAAATACCGTCTGATCAATGCGATTCAAAAATTCTGGACGAAAATATTTGAGCAATAACTTTTCAATTTCTCGCCGTACATCTGCCGTTACCTCGCCCGCCTGCAAAATCAAATCAGAACCAATGTTTGATGTCATGATAAGAATACAATTTTTGAAAGAAACGGTTCGGCCTTGTGAGTCAGTCAAATGCCCTTCATCTAAGATTTGCAGGAAAATATTAAAGACATCAGGATGCGCTTTTTCAATTTCGTCAAACAACACCACGCTGTACGGATGGCGACGAATGGCTTCAGTCAGCTGACCACCCTCTTCGTAGCCAACATAGCCGGGAGGCGCACCTATAAGCCTGGCAACAGCGTGTTTTTCCATGTACTCCGACATATCTATTCGAATCAATTTATGCTCGTCATCAAATAAATAGTCCGCCAATGTTTTGGCAATTTCTGTTTTGCCAACACCCGTTGGCCCCAAAAATAAAAATGATCCGATTGGTTTATTGGGATCGGCAATACCCGCCCGATGCACACGGATTGTATTAGAGATTTCCGTCACCGCCTCATCCTGTCCAATAATGCGTCGATGGAGTTCAGCCTCCATTTCAATCAATTTTTGGCCTTCATCGGTCTTTAATTTTTCTACTGGAACTTTAATCCAACGCGAAAGCACTGCAGCAATATCGTCTTCGTCAACGTCTTCTTTCATCAAATGCGTTTTTAATTTTTTTAATTTTTCTTGTTCTTTTCCCAATTTTTTTTCTAAATCAACAACTGCACCATATTTAATTTTTGACGCTTTAGCATAGTCGCCTTCACGCTCTGCTTGTGCATAAGCAATACGTGCCTCGTCAATTTGCCCCTGTATTTTCTGCATTTCTTCCAGCGGTTTGCGTTCAGCCTGCCACTGCTCCAGCTTCATACGATGCTGTTCTTTCAGGTTGCTCAATTCTTTTTCAAGCTCTTTAAGTCGTTGTACTGAGGCTTCATCTTTTTCTTTGCTCAAGGCAACTTTTTCAATTTCAAGCTGACGGACTTTACGATCTAACTGATCAATTTCTTCAGGCTTTGAATCAATGGCCATTTTAACCATTGAAGCTGCCTCATCGATCAAATCTATCGCTTTATCAGGTAAAAAACGATCAGGAATCATGCGGGCTGAAAGATTAACCGCTTTGACAATCGCCTGATCTTTAATGCGAATGCCATGGTGCAACTCATAACGTTCCTTCAAACCACGCAAAATCGAAATTGCATCAACAATTGATGGCTCTTCAATCAGAACCTTCTGAAACCGCCGCTCAAGTGCAGCATCTTTTTCAATATATTTTTTGAATTCAACTGCAGTCGTCGCACCAATGCAATGCAGCACCCCTCGGGCCAATGCTGGTTTAAGTAAATTAGAGGCGTCCATGCCACCACCGGTTGCACCGGCACCAACAAGCATATGCAACTCATCGATAAATAAAATGACACCGTCCGCTTCTTTTTCGATCGCTGTTAAAATCGCTTTCAGCCGCTCTTCAAACTCACCGCGATACTTGGTTCCAGCAATCAATGCCCCTAAATCAAGTGATAAAATGCGCCGATTTTGCAAACTTTCCGGCACGTCGTTATCAATAATTCTTTGCGCAATACCCTCAACAATTGCTGTTTTGCCAACCCCAGGATCGCCAATGAGAACCGGATTATTTTTGGTACGTCGCGACAAAATTTGCACCACGCGACGAATCTCATCATTGCGGCCAATGACAGGATCAAGTTTGCCCTCTTTGGCTCGGTTGGTTAAATCGATGCAATATTTTTCCAAAACTTGATAGGAATTTTCTGCGCCTTGATCTTTCACTGATTCCCCCTTTCGAAGATTGACTATCCACGCTTTAACTGCTGCATATGAAAAATTTTGTTTCAAAAAATCGACGATTGAGCCGGGCAACGTCGCGGTCTTTGCAAAAGCCAACAAACAAACATCAATGCTAATAAATTGATCGCCCAGCGCAGCTGCTTCTTTGTTACATTCATTCAAAAACGTTTGCAGCTTAGGATCGGCACCAACCTGACCGCCAGAAACTTTGGGTAGTTTGCGCAATTCATTTTCAACAAGATCTGCCAACATTCCTGTATCAACCTGCAACGCCTTAAAGCACGAAAGCGCAAAATCGTGCGACAAACTTGCAGCAAGCACATGTATCGGCTGCAATGTCGCATGTGATTGTTCTGTCGCAATGCTGTAGGCACTTTGTACTAGTTCAGTAAATGCATGGGTAAATTTTTCTGGATTCATAAGCACCCCGTCTCACCGTTTTAAAAAATTTTTGTGGGATATAGTATATCGCGCAAGCCAATGTGTTCTCAATCACCACCATTTTTGACACAAAAATGAGAAGTTTGTTACGGTTATTGATGAAATATTTTTCAGCAACCTAAAAAGGGAGTTTCTCGATGAAGCACTCGCTACTCACGCTTACTTGCACGCTCTGCCTCATGGTCACACCAAATATTTCTGCCAACATAATGGCTGTCTCTGTTCCCGTCGCTAGCATTTGGACCGAACCAATAAAAGATGTTCCGGAAACGCCACCACCCTATTTTTTCAAGGATCTCCCCCATCACGATTCACAACTTGCTTACGGAGAACTCGTCAACGTAATCAAAGAATTAGCCAATGGATGGTATGAAGTAGAAGCCCTCGGACAACCTATTTTTGACGTAAAAGCCAATAAGCTAACACCGCTGCACGGATACATGGAGGCAACAAAACTCGACAGTGTGAAATTTGAACGCGATGTCACATATGAGCTCGTCATCATTCATCTCCCATGGGCAATCGTCTATGACCGTCCATCGACGCAATCTAACAAAATTACAACTATTCCCTTTGGAGCACTCCTCCGAACAGATCCAACATTCGCCTGGCAAAAAAGCACAGACGATGAACTATGGCTTAACGTAACGCTCGTTGATGGCAGAGAAGGATTTGTCGAAACAAAATTCATCAAACCGCAGTGGTCAATTGCTCTTAAACCAATTGATTTCAAGAATAAAGAAATAATTGCTGCTATTCGCTCGGAACTAACATCGTATGCCGAGCTCTTTCTTAATAATCCATATTGTTGGGGCGGTTGCTGTCCGCATACCACAAACACCAAAGTAGCCCCAATTTCAAGCGTCGATTGCTCAGGACTTGTTCATTTGCTCTACAAAGTAGCCTTATCAGGCTCTTATAATATTCCCCGCAATGCCAATGATTTTTATTACGTCTCAGAACCAATCAAGCCAACAGACATGCAAATTGGCGACTTGCTCTTTTTCAAATCAGAAAAAAGCAATTTTCAACGGGCTTATCACATTCTTATGTACATGGGTGATGAATTTTTTATTGAAGCCACAGGTTCACAGGTAGCTAAAGAAGCAAACAAAGTGCGCGTCATATCGACTCAAGAGCTTTTGGAAAAATCAATAAATGAGCTTAAAAATGGTATGCTTTTTACTCGTGCTGATGGAAGTAAATATGCAATTGAATGCCGCTCATTGCTTGCGCAGCTCGCAGAACAACAAAAGTAAGTGTTAACGCAACATCGGCACATAAGCCAAATTGCTCGACCGACCCCATGCACGCAAAAATGCCATCAACGGATAGGCCTTTAGAACGGCACGATTGTTAGGAAACGCTGGGTCAAGACACAACACACAACGCTTCTGCCGGTTCCAACCAATCACCACCAACAAATGCCCCATTGCGTATGGCGTCGCGCCACCACGCAAGCGTCGCACGCTCACCGCAACCGGTAATTTTTTTGCAAGATAATGATGCAAATCATAAAAACTATTCAGGCGTTCAACTCGGAAAAAAACCTCACCATTGTTTTCATTAAACGCTTGCGCAACGTTCAAAATCCAATTGCCATAAATATCAAGATATCCTTGATCGTGAACCTTTTCAGCAAAATTGACTGCGTAATCATGCATAGAACCACTTAACGGATTTTTAAATAATGTCTGATTAAAATATGCTGCAATCATGCTCAAGCTAACCGGAGAACATAAATCACGATGGCGTGGATGATTAAGCACCATTTGTGATTGACGCGGCACACCTTTGATTGCTACAGACGGCAATGAAAGCAGCGGTTTGACCACTTTGAATTGATTTGGTCGCGAAGCACACGCAAATAATGCTTTAAATTGTTTTGGATCAGCACCTTTTTTGAAAACAGCTTTTACGCGAAATCCACGTGCAAGCGAATGACGTTGCATCTCTATACGACAATGTTTAGTGTGTACATAAATACCCAATTTATTCACAAAAGTTCTTTGAAAACTTTTGCCCCACTGAGCCAATCGATGCCATCGAGACCAACTTCCTGAATGTTTAACACTGACCCACACCGTCAAAAAGCCATGAGCAGGACGCAGGGCGTTCCAGCTCACAATTAATTCACTAAATGGATCAACAGATGTTTTTTCCCATACAATTGTCGGTTCTTTTTGCTGTGCACACTTTGAAAGCTCGTCATCAGTAAAAAACTTACAAATCGTATGTGAAAATCGAAATGATGATTGCGTTTGCGTCTTCTTGGCGGGCTGTTGTTTATGCGCTACCGCAGCTGCAGTCCCCCACAAAAAGCCAAAAAGCACAAACAGTGCAGCGATCGCGTTTGTTTGTGCTTTGTTTCTCTCTTTAATCATTACCGTGCTCCCCCAACCCTTATTTTGTATACACCATTATTTTCCTACACAAAATTCGTCAAAGATTGCATCGAGCATCTTCTCCGTCACATTTTTGCCCGTCAATTCTGAGATTTTTTCCTGAAGCCCCCCGAGATTGCAAGCCGCTACTTCATAGTTTATCCCATCAGTGCACATGTTTGCAATAAACTGCAACCCTTGTTCTAATTCTGTCAAAAGAGCAAAGTGCCTTTGATTAAGCAAAAATGGCGACTGTAAATGCGCAAACAAAGCTTGCATCTTTTCCTCAAGCGCTTTCTGCAGTACATCAACACCGCAACGTTGTTGTGCAGAAACCGCAATGATCGGCATTGTACCAATAAACGGAAGGCCCGAAATGTCATACGACCCTGTATGGTCAATCTTGTTGGCAACAACAATAATTTTTTCTCGATATTTTGCAACCAAATCTTGATACTGCACCAATTCTTGCTCCGACAACTCGCGCGTTGAATCAACAACCAAAACAATAATATCAGCAAGCGAAGCCTCATACAGTGAGCGCTGTATGCTTTTTAGCTCAATGGTATCATCGGTCTGACGAATGCCAGCAGTGTCAATAAGCAGCCAGAACGTCCCATTGCTGTAAATATTGGTTTCAATGCTATCGCGAGTCGTACCAGCATGATCGGCCACAATTGCACGTTCGTGTCCAACCAACGCATTAAATAATGTTGATTTACCGGCATTAACCGAGCCAAGTAAGGCTACACGAATGCCGTCTTTGATGTATTTCTGCTGCGAATAATGTTTTTTCAGCCCAGCAATTGTTTCGAGTAACTCCTGAATACGCTGACGAATCTGCGTATCAATATCAAAATCTCGCTGCTCTTCATCCAAAAATTCAAAACTTGCCTCGACATACCCCTGTAGCAAGGTCAAACGCTTGGTAATATCAGCAATATGCGACGAAAGCGATCCTTGCACCGTCGCAAGCGATTGTTGCAGCGCTTGTTCGGTTGGCGCTGTAATCAGCTCATTAATCGCTTCGGCCTGAACAAGATCAATTTTCCCCTGCAGAAAAGCACGTTTACTAAACTCGCCATGCTTGGCAGCTCGAGCACCAGCGGCTAGCGCACAGGTGATGATGCGATCAATAATAAAATGGTTGTTGTGGCACGAAATTTCAATTGTATCTTGCCCGGTGAACGTTCTTGGGCCGTGCATAACAAAAAACAGGACCTCATCAATCACTGCATTGTTGCCACGAGCGTCAATAACGTACCCATGGTGAATGGTATGCGTAGAGACAGCAGCTATGGAAAGACCGGAAGAAAGGCGCGAAAGATTGTTGGCAACCCCACAGGCATTGACTCCCGAAATGCGAATAAGTGCAAGTGCGCCGCTCCCACGAGGGGTACACAGCGCAACAATTGCTTGTTCATCGTCAGTCAAAAAATTAGTTGTTTGGCATTTCAGTTGGTGATGCTGCATGGGTCTTTGAGTTGATCACAAGATGGTAGCCTCGCAGCTTTTTCTTGTGCTTCTTTTTCAGGATTTGAAGGAGAAGATACGATAAGCTAACAAAAAATTGACGTTCATCTGCAGCAGACGCAATAATATTTTGTTCAAACATAATATGCAATGCTCTTCGATCAGCTCGAACATCATACGAAGTTGAAGCACCCAATTGATCCATTGCTTCTTGTAACAAACCCTTGATGTCATTGATCATTTCAGCGGTCCACACCTCTTCCTGCTGCTGATTGCGTAATTCTTGTGGCATTTGGCGCTGGGGCTGCTGTTGTCGTTGTTTGATTTCGCCACCGCGTCCATCTCGCGTTTCAAATTTTTGGCGAACTGCAACCTGTTTCATTTTTTGAGAATGCTCTAACTCTTTTTTAACAAAGCCTTTGGCTGGTTGCCGAGTAGGATCATAGGCGATTGAAACAATGGCGGGGCTCTTGGTCATACCCAGAAAATTTTTTTCCCCCTGCTCAAGGATGCGTATTGTAAATTCAAGAGGCTTGCCAGAATCTACCCATGCTTTTTCAATGGCTTTTAAAACAGAGGAGGCCTCATGAAGCATTGATTTCATCAGTATAAACCTTTCATCGTAGGTAATGAGGTATTAGAACACAACTTATGAAGAACGTAAACGACTCTTTGGATATTGCATTATACAAAACATCAACGTCGAGGGCTCTTTTTATTGATTTTAATTTCATACTTGTTCAACCTACCAGAAATTGGCTTTGGACGCAATTAAACAAGCATTTATTATTAAAAATGGAGCGGGAAACGGGATTCGAACCCGCGACCCTTGCCTTGGCAAGGCAATGCTCTACCACTGAGCTATTCCCGCATGAAGAATTTCAAGAATAGGACAAATGTACAAAATGTAGCTGAAAAGTCAAATAGAAAAACGCTTACATATCAACAGAGGTCACCACACCGTGAAGTTTGCCTGACGGTAACTTGTAAAAATGAACAAAAGAAGGAGAAATATGTTTAATAAAGGCGAAAACCTTCCACACCAGGTTTTTGGTAACAATCTCCTCAAGGCCATAGAAAATGACCGTTGCATCGATCCCGGCATTGCGTAAGATTTTTTCAATATCAAGCATTTCCATGTATCCCATGTGGATTTCAAAAAGTCGCAGGCCTGGGGCCAAACTACCCTTAAAAAAGCCAATCACCCCAAACGGATCGTCCCTGGTGATAACTGAAATGAGGATATTATCTTCGTACATAATGTGGTTTTTAAACATTGTTTGCATGGCATACGGCGGCACCAGTTTTATGTCTCGCACAAAGAAAAGCGCCGTACCATTAAGCCTGGTCGTCGTCTGATAGTGTGACTGATACTGTTCTAAAAACACTTCGATGGGCTTGGGTTGCATGGCGCAAACAAGACGATGTTGCCCCTTCACATAAATTAAGATCAGGCAGAACGGAATCAATGCAATAATAATTGACCAGTACCCACCTTCAGGAATCTTATTAATGTTGGCCAGGAAAAACGATGTTGCTACAAAAAGGGCGATCACTGACATCACTGCTTTAAACAAATTACGTCGCAAAACAAATATCCAAGTCATCATGATTGCTGTAATTACCATGGTACCGGTTACTGAAAAGCCGTATGCATCGGCCAGATTGCTTGACTCTTTAAACATCAAAATCATCATCAAAACAGCCAGCATTAAGGTCCAATTGACTGCTTGAATGTACACTTGTGAACGCAATCTGCTTGAGGTGTAATCAACCTTAAACATAGGAATTATGTTGGTTGTAATACTTTGATACATAATTGAAAACATTCCACTGATCAACGCTTGAGACGCAATAATGGTTGCAATTAAGCTCAAAATTAAGAAAACAATATAGAGCGACATTGGTACCTGATGTGTAATCATTTCGTACAAAACGCTCGCTCGAATACCATCATACGGCCGTTGCATCAAAAATGCCCCCTGCCCCATGTAATTCAAAACCAGTACGATGAAAACAAAATACCACGCCTGCCTGATTGGCCTGCGCCCCAGATGTCCCATGTCTGCATACAACGCCTCACCACCGGTTGCACACAAAATAACGCCTGAAAGTACCAAAAAGCCATACAGTCCGTTGTGCAGGATAAATCGAATGCCATAAAGAGGATTGATCGCCATTAAAATCGCTGGCTGCTGAATAATTGAGGCTATTCCTGAAACTGCTAATACACCAAACCACACCACCATTATTGGCCCAAAAGCAATTGAAAGCCGCTCTGTTCCTCGCTTTTGCGACGCAAACAACATAATGGCAATCGCACAAGCTGTTACCGTTGTATAGTGCACAAACCACTTACAGCCAGGAATCAACAGAACCCCTTCAACGGCACTCAGGATACTAATAGCAGGTGTTATCACGCCATCGCCAAAAAAAAGCGATATGCCAACGAATGAAAGAATGGTTATTAGAGTTATTTGTCGCGGTGACCGCACCAGCGGTGTCAGCAACTCACGCAACACAATCGTACCGCCTTCACCCTTCTTACCCAGACTCATGGCAAGCCATGCGTATTCGATCGAAACAAGCGTGATCAAGGTCCAAATGATCAATGAAACAATGCCAACAACATTTTCAAACGTCGGCTTAATGAGAAAATTCGTGAAAATTGCAAAGATTGTGTAAATCGGGCTTGTGCCAATGTCACCAAAAACAACCCCCAATGATTTAATAATCTCTTTGCCGCGCCTCAAACACTCAAATCCAGAAAATGTCGTTGGTTGTAAATTCATAAAAACCTTTCTAAATTAAACGCTTTGTAGGCATGCACCCGTTTAATTCAAGCGCAGAATCAAACAAAAGACAAGATTTATGTGCTTTACAAGCCCAACAATCGCTACTGTGTAGCAGATCATCGTTTTTCAAAGAGCATACAATCAATATAACCAATGGCAATTTCATATATTTTTTCTTAGACTGGCGAAAAAGAAAATACTACTTTTAAGGAATTTTTATGAATAAAATTCTCATTGCCACCCTGTTATGCTTGTCACTCAACACCGAGCTAACCCCTGCCATCGATCCAGGCAACAATCAACCCGAACACGTCGACGCAATAGCCGAACTTAATTGGTTTAATTATGACGACAATGACATTTTTTCTGCACAGGCCATAGAGAACGTCAATAACATTCTACGCAAAGCCCTACCACAACAATTACCACTTATCATTCAGGATGATTACTTTCCGGAATGGATTCGCAATAACGCACAAAGAGAGCTTGTCCGCCGCGACCAAATACGCATCATCGCAAACCTCATTGCACAAGCGGTACATTGATCTTTGCAACCAATAACATCATTTCGACTTTTACAACCTGACACGACATAGAAAATAATTTGAAATTTCATCTTTTCTGTTCCATACTTTGGGCCCATTTAAGTATATTTTTTGATTTTTAAAAATGGCAAATTCAAATCAAGGAACTTTTATGAATCTCTCTCAAATACTTTTAACACTCGCTGCAACAAGTAGCATTGCCATTCATCCAACGAAGGCATCATTGCCACTACCAGATCAATCTGCTTTCGCAGCACCTGTAAGGCGTCCTGCTGATATTGATGATGCTGTAGGCTTTCTTAGACAATTGTTTGCCGTCTATGACGACGTAGCTACAACAGGACATCTCTGGCAAGCAGCACCACTAAATATAATTAATATGACCTATAGGTTTTTATTTGAAGAAGAATTCCAAGTCACGCAAGACAATCAATGGCATGATCTTATCGATTGGGCACTTACTCACATCAACAACACACCTCGATCAGCATTTCAACAGCATCTTGTAGGTTACATTATTACACATAGATTGCTCGAACATTTGCCAATTGCTCAACTGCAAGCAATTGTCGCCAATATCACCCTGCCAGAGCCATTGCGACGTAGGACTGCTTATATCCTTATCCAACACGCACCTACTAAAAAACGCCCCAGAACATTTACTGACTTCAACAGTAAATGTCGTCGCCAACTTTTTTGAATATGACAACAAGGCTGGTGACCATGCAACCACACCATCTTTTTGGCTGCCAACATCATTTGGAAAGAGCCTTTTTTAATTTAAACCCAATTCCATTATTGTTTAAACCAATTACCTAAGTTAAGGAATTTTTTATGAACCAATCTAAAATACTTTTAACACTCGCTGCACTAAGCAGCTTGTCGCTAGCTCCAGTAAAATCTATGGAACGGCCGAACCCCTTTGTAAACATTATCGACGATCGTAACGAAACTCTCGTCGGGGATCCAATAGAATTTTTTCTGAGCCTGTTCCGTGGAGTACTCGACGCACGTCGTCATACAGAACAATGCGTAACAGATGCATGGAAAACAGCACCAATCGAACTTATTGATATTGCTCTCCAGCACGTCCCATTTGCCGTTGATGAAAACAATCGATGGATTGACGTCATCAATGCCGCAGCAAAAGAAAACGCAACCGTGAGCAGCATTATCAACGTAATCATAAAAAATAAACTTCTCACATTCATGCCAGTGAAAGACCTACTGAACATTATTAGAACTAAGGAGCTTCCCGAAGAACTACGTGAGTTAGCAAAAACAGTATGGCTACAATCATTGCATACCCCACGAGAAAAAAGACCCACCGAACTTTCATATTATCTACAAGGACATCCTATCTCTAAACGTTATCATAAAGATTATGACGATGATGACACAACTGGAGACAGAGACATTTTTCCGTTATTCCCTAAAAAATAAAAATCATCCGTAATTATTTTAAAATTTAGGAATCTTTATGAACCAATCAAAAATGCTTTTAACACTTGTTGCAGTAAGCAGCCTTGCTCTTGCACCACTACACGCTGCTCAACCAGGGCCTGATGAGGAGGATTTTTCACTTCCTCAACCAGCAAATCACAGATTGCTTACTGATCACAGAACAGGTGTGTTTTATGGTAGCATCGTAAATTTCATTTTCAATTTGCTCAATCAGCTACCACTTGATTTTGAACCAGCAGCGAACAATCACTGGCAGGATGTCATACGCGCAGCTAATATGGCAGGCAACAGAGAACAAAACATTATCAACACAATCAAACGGGCCAACCTTTTTAAATTTTTAGACAATGAACAACTTGTTCAAATAACCGAAACTGAAGGTATACCGCAAGAACTTTGTGATCTTGCAGAAATCACGCTTATCCTTCGCACACCTAAAAAGCGCAAGGCAACATTCACCACCCCAATGCGTCTTCATCATCATGACTCAAGTGATGACGAAGGTGATGACAGCATGAGACGTGTAACTCGACGCCTTTTTGAGGATAGTGACTTCCAAGCACCTGCACCATCAGCTAGATAATTTTGCCGTTTTATATTGAATTATTAAAAAGCCCCCGTGTTTTTTTCGTGGGGGCCTTTTTTATTATATTGACAATCTTGTGCTGCAAATACTTGCACCACCTGCATATTTGGCAGTATAGTGTTGACCTGTTTTTAGGAGGATATCTGATATGAAATTCAAAACATTTTTTTCTCACTCAATGCTTGTGACCATCGGCCTAAGCTGCTTTTTGTTCACTTCATACCTTCGCGCTGCAGTCCCCCAAAACCAACACATATCTCAGCGCTATCAAACAGGAAAAAAATTTTATCTTATACTCTCAAGTTCATTACAGAATACGCTCTTTGACCTCAGCCTGATCGATCCGGTCTCCTACATGCAACCATATTTAATTTTTTTAGACACAAAAGCAAACCCTCATGTCAGAATTTGGAACAGCAGCAGATCACGCATTGCCATTCCTTTTGCAGCAACATCCATTAAGCTATTCATACCAACATTGCATGGTACAAAAGAATTTATTTTTACTGAAGATAGTATTGAAAACATCAAACAGTTACCCAAACGAGGTAACGCCTATTCCGTGTCTATAACTAACGATGAAGCCAATACCCAGTCCAGGTGTTGCATCGACAACATCGTTAGCGTTCATGAGCAGAAAAGTAATCCCTACCTAAAAACTGAATCTTCTCGCTCAATTGTATCGCAAGCAAAAGACCTTGATGAACAAATACCTACAAGTGGCCAGGAGGAAGAAACACCAGCCCAAACAGAAGATCAACTGGCAAATGACGCTGATTGGCTTCAATATTGCGTGCCAAAAGAAGATGCTTTTTTATCGTTGTTGCCTGCACCAATGGACGTCTCACCAGATGCTCAAACCCTTGAGAATTTGTTGACAACCTGATGATAGATCTGTACGCTACTGAGCATTGATTCATTCGAAATCACATCACGGCATATGCACAATAAACGGTAGCCGGGATAGCTCAGGTGGTAGAGCAGTAGACTGAAAATCTATGTGTCGGCGGTTCAACTCCGCCTCCCGGCACCAGCCTTCGCGCCAGGCTACAGCCAGCAGGCCAGTCTCTCAAAAAAAGATTCCAATTCGAGCTTCGACCCTACAATCCCACGGTTTATAATTATGCGATCTGAACATTGGAATAAATGCCTCAATCGATGCAACCAAAGAGCGGCCTATCATCCTGCCCAAGGTAATATCAAACGGCCACATAAAGCCATCAGCTACAAAGTCGTACACGATCTCCTGATTTGCATAGAGCGTTATAAAATTCCTTTGTGATAACATCACATGAAACGTGGGCCAAAAGCCTATTCGGCTAATATGTTTGTAATCACGTTTTCCTGCGTAGTCAAACGCATAAAGCACACCACATTCAAAAAAGCTTCCCGGACTGATTTCTGGCAAACAAACGTGAGCTCCAACAAGCGGGTTTGCTATATATTTGCCGAGCCCGTCATTCTGGCGGTATGCCGTTGGCCATAATAATCTAATCCCAACCCCATACGCCCACCGTTGACTGGCATAATACGTTGCAATGAATTGCGTAAAAATGTCGGACAATGCAAACTGATTGTGTTTGTATCGCCTCCCCGGATAGGCCGCCTTTCCACACATCAACGGCACATCCAGGCGCGTGTCAATGATCCATCGCTTGGACATCCGAAACGGTTGATCAGTCCGAAAAATAACAATATTGCGGTCGGCACCACGCGGGAAATTAACATACTGATAGCGAATATCAAAGCGTCGCACTGGCCGGGTTATATCTTGACCGGTGTTAAATGACTCTTCACTGGCGCAGGCGTATTCAAATTCAGGATTATCGGCATCCGATGCAGCCCTTAAGCCCCAAGGAAGGGCTACAATACACGCAACTACCAACACTTTGGGCACAAAGTTATACAAATCCATATATTGTCCTATACTTCTTTGCCTATATACTGATATCTAGCGTTCTTTGGAATCTGTACAAGCTTTTGTGCTCGCACCCTTCGATACAATTTGCTTCGCAAATCACTCAGGGCGAACGGGGTAAAATCCGTTCGTGGTGAGTGGGCGCCGAAGGCGACTGTATCGAACCATACGAACGGCACTCAAGTAATTTTTGTACAGGCTCTTTAGAGATACAGTAGATAAAAATTTGCGGTAAAAAGTCCACCTTCCACAAAACCGGATGTAAACGTTTTAACGACGGAGCGTTATGTTTTCCTTTCTATCACAAAAGTTTGCAGGCATTTTGAGCTGGCTCAATAACAAGGGTCGACTGACAGAAAGCAATATCCAAGAAGCACTGGACAACGTCCGGAACGCATTGCTTGAAGCCGACGTCCCACTGCACATTGTTGAAGCATTTTTGCAAGAAGTGAAAACAGCCGTCGTTGGCCAAAAGATCCAATCATCACTCAATCCTGGTCAGCAGCTGATTGCTATCGTCCACAACAAACTGCTCGAGTTTTTGGGTGGCAAAGACAGCATGTCAGCTATATCCTTCCAAATTCCATCGGTCATCATGGTCATGGGATTGCAAGGTTCTGGCAAAACCACCACCATAGCAAAACTTGCCAAACATGTTATCGATCAAGCACAACAACGTGGTAAAAAACGCCACATCCTCTTGGCTTCTGTCGATTTTTATCGTCCAGCCGCTATTGATCAGTTGGAAATTTTATCAAAAAGCGTTGGCTGCCAATTTTATCGCGCCGAGGCGACCACTGTTGTCGCCGCCGCCAAAGAAATTCATGAATACTTTAAAAGCAAACAGTTTGACCTTCTGTTTCTCGACACCGCCGGGCGCCTCCACATCGATCAAGACATGATGAATGAATTGGTCACGGTAAACCAAAAAGTAGCACCTAAACACAAATTGCTCGTTCTTGACGCTATGACTGGGCAGGAATCGCTCAACGTTGCCCAAGCCTTTGAACAGGCCGTTGGCTTTGATGCGGCTATTCTTGCAAAAATGGACAGCGATACTCGCGGTGGTGCCGCATTTGCCTTCCGTTACGCACTCAAAAAACCAATCGCATGGGTTGGTGTGGGCGAAAAGATCGACGACCTGGAAAATTTCATTCCAGAACGCATGACAACTAGAATTTTAGGTATGGGCGATATGCAAACCCTTCTGGAAAAGACCACCCAAACTATCAACTATGAAAACCAGGAAGCAATCGCTCGCCGGCTCATGGATGGCGCCTTCTCGCTTAAGGATTTCTACGAACAGCTCAGTCTTATCGACAAAGTCGGCTCGCTCCAAAAAATTAGCCGCTACCTTCCAGGTATGCAAGAAGTAACGCCTGAGATGCTGGAAAAGGGGCAGTTTGAGATGAAGCGATTTAAGGCAATCATTGATTCAATGACCAATAAGGAAAAGGTCGCCCCCCAAATTCTTGATGCTTCCAGGAAAAAACGTATTGCGGGTGGCGCAGGAGTATCTGTTCAAGATATCAATCAAATGTTGCAAAGATTTGAACAAAGCAAACAATTTGTTAAAATGTTTAGAAAAATGGGCAAATTGAGACGGTTTTAAAACGTGATACCTCCAATTCCCTTGTTGCTTTTCGGTAGTTTGAAAGGATTCATTTAATGGCAGTTAAGATTCGATTCAGTCGTATAGGGAAAAAGAACAGACCATACTGGCGCATAGTTGCTGTAGATTCCCGCAAAAAGCGTGACGGCGCATACTTAGACAATTTGGGTACCTATGATCCTATTAAAAAACAGGCTATCCAATTCCACAAAGAACGCATCCAGGAATGGGTTGCTAAAGGAGCTGAGTGCTCGCCAGCCGTAGTTAAGCTGCTTAAGGCCGCGTAAAACAGCGCTCGAGCATTTTTACAACATTCATTGAACATCATGTATAAAAACATTCGAGCTCACATAAAAACAAGCATAGGAGAGTGAACATGCTTAAGGACTTAGTAGAATACATCGTAAGAAAGTTAGTCGATAAACCTGACCAAGTTTCGGTGGCAGAAATCACCGGCGAACAATCAACCATTTTGGAATTGCGCGTCGCGCCAGAAGATCTTGGTAAGGTTATCGGTAAAGAAGGCAGAACAGCTCGCTCGATCAGAACCTTAGTTCACGCCGCCGCCTCCAAAGAGCACAAGCGGGCCGTACTTGAAATTCTTGAATAACAGCACATCGGTCTGTCACAAATAAACCGTCGGGCTGGTTTGCAAAGCCAGCCTTTTTTGATGCCTATGAAAATTTCTCTTATCACTGTTTTCCCCGAAGTCCATGAAACATGGCTCCACACAAGCCTTATCGGCCGTGCTGTTGAAAAAGGGCTGATTTCTTGCAAGCTTTATCGCTTCGCTGATTTTTGTGCCCCAAAAGAACGCATTGACGAACCGGTCGTTGGCCCCGGCGCCGGCATGATCATTAAGCCCGATGTCATGCAGC
>Ga0265297_10002736_pt1 | contig 34493 bp, 37 predicted proteins | sample Munlanlwell13791_FD_192502 | JGI IMG/M metagenome (GOLD analysis project Ga0265297, IMG submission 192502) | Leachate microbial communities from a municipal landfill in Southern Ontario, Canada - Leachate well 137-91 | ecosystem: Engineered > Solid waste > Landfill > Unclassified | place... | reverse complement strand
AAATAATGTATTAAAACCAAAAATAAATATTCCCTTTGTGCGAAGGCTTACCGGAGGGGCTGCGATTTTGCATCACAGAGAAATTACCTATAGTTTAATTTGCTCTCTGGATGATTTGAGTTTGCCGCGTGAAGTTAAAAAATCATACGAGATTCTTAATTCTTTTATTAAAGAATTTTATAGAAAATTGAATCTTAAGGCAGAATTTGCAAAAGATATATTTTCCAGCGACCTTGAAAGGCGTGAAAATTTCTGCTATAGCGGATGCGAACATTTTGATTTCATAATAAACGGGAAAAAAATAGGAGGGAATGCCCAAAGGAGAAAGAGAGATTTAATTTTCCAGCACGGAAGCATACCGCAAGATTTAGATTTTGCTTTAATAGAGAGTTCAATAAATAATACACAACTTTTATCTCTAAAAACTACTTTTCTGAAAGAATTATTGCCTGCCGGGGAAAATGATTTCTGGAAAATTGGGCACATCTTTTATAAAGCTTTCCAAAATATTTTTAATGTTAATTTCAACCGTGAAAGACTATCCGCAGAAGAACGGCATAGTAGTTATCGTCTTATGGAAACAAAATATACAACAAAGGAATGGAATTTTGATAAAATAAATTTAAATAAGCCATTTCCAAATGAAGAAGCCATCCTGGTTAAATAAAAAAATAAATTTTTCCGCATGCCGTAAGATGAAAGAATATCTTCGCGTGTCAAAGTTGCATACGGTTTGTGAGAAATCTCTTTGCCCGAATATCTCTGAATGCTTTTGCGAGGGGGTTGCAACTTTTATGATTCTTGGCGATAAGTGTACGCGTGGCTGCAAGTTTTGCGCTGTCAGCAAAGATAAACCAAACACAATTGACTGGGATGAGCCAAAACGTATAGCCAACGCAGTTAAAATTTTAAATTTACATTATGTAGTAATTACCTCTCCCACGCGCGACGACATCAGCGATGGGGGAGCCGGTTTCTTTTGTAAAGTTATAGAAGAGATAAAAAACATAGATAGTTCAAAAAAGGTAGAAATTTTAATACCTGATTTCTTAGGCAAGAGGGATTCGCTAATTGAGATTGCGGGTTCCCGCGTGGACGTTGTAGGCCACAATTTAGAAACTGTCCCTTCATTGTATGCCGCCATACGGCCGCAAGCCGATTATAAACGTTCCTTGGCTGTGCTTAAGACGCTTAAACAATTAAACAAAAACATTTTAACCAAATCCGGCATCATGCTTGGTTTGGGCGAAGACGAAAAACAGCTTATGGATGTTTTTAAGGATTTACGAAAAGCCGAATGCGATTTTCTTACTTTGGGCCAGTATCTTCCGCCATCCTTAAACCATTGCCCGCTTAAAGAATATATTACCCCCGAGAAATTTCTTTCTCTGGAAAGATTAGCGTATGGCCTGGGATTTAAAAAAGTTAAAAGTTCACCCTACGTGCGGTCTTCTTACCTGGCAAGTGAATTTTTAAAACCAACAGTTTAGCCCTGACATTTGCCTTCCAGTTAGTAATTGTAATATCGTTAGTTTGCAACCCCTATCTATCGGAAAATCTAAGAATATGCACCCCCTCGGGCGTTATTTAAGTATATATAGGTAATGATATATATAGGACTTAGGTACTTAGTGCATTTATGCATTATAGTTTTGCTCAAAAAAAAGCTAATAACAGTAAAGAATTTTTTAAGCACAATATATAGTGGTATTTAGTATTACCTACAATATATAGAAAATTATGATAAATTATGATAAATTATTCTTGACACAACTATAAATAAATATTTAAATGATATTACCATTAATTTATACAAAAATGAGAAAGAAAAGAATGCCCAGATTAATGACCATAAACGAACTATCAGAATATCTTGGTTTGCAGAAACAAACTATTTATAATTGGCTGCACCAAAAGAAGATTTCCGGATTAAAAGTCGGTAAGGTTTGGAGGTTTGATAGAAAATATATAGACGAATGGCTCAAAAATACTATTAAATAAAAACTATGGCTAAAAAGAAAGTAGGTCTTTATTTAGGTTTAAGTTCAATAGGCGCGGTAGCTACGGAAGGAAAAGCAATAGTTGCCTCCGCTAAATATGATTTAACCTCGGTTGAAGAAGAAGCAAAAGTAGAGAGCCTTAACGAAGAAGTCAGGTGGCAGGCGCTGATAAATAAAATTTTAAGAGAAATCAGGGCGGAAGAAAGAGATGTTTATGTCTCTCTTACTGACAAAGACTTCATTTTCCGTTCTTTAGAAATGCCGATCATGGGGAAGAAGAATATAGGTTCTTCTTTGGTTTTTGAAATAGAAAAATATATTCCTTTTAAAATTGACGAATTAGCCTGGGATTACAGCTACACCCGTTACCCCAAAGAAAAGAAATTAAATATTTCTTTTGTAGGCATAAGAGAAAATAATATTTTTAGAGTCCAGGAAATGTTCACTCAGCTGAATTTAAACCCCGTAGTCATAGAGCCTTCTTCTTTATCCCTGATTAAAATACTAAAATCGTCAAAGCAATTTTCCGCAGCAAAAAATTTCGCCTTGCTGGATGTTTCTGAAGCAGAGGCTTACCTTACGTTCTTTTATGATGATTTACCGGTATTTAACCAATATATAACTGTTCCTAAAAAAGGCAATACGATAGATAACGATAAATTTGTGGAGTCTGTTCGTTTAAGTTATCAATATTTTAAAAGGGAATTCAGAGCTTATGAATTGAATAAATTTATAATTATTACCGCGCAAAAAGACGATGCCGTTAATAGTTTATTAACTGAAGAATTACAAATTAGCGTAGATATGGTTTCACCTTATGAATTGGTAAGCGACGCTCAGGCCGGAATTGAAACAATTAAAGCAGCAGGAGTAGTTTCCGAATCTACTTATAAATTCAAGCCGGTTTTTAAAAAAGCCGAACAATATGCAGAAGAGCAAGCTGCTACGGCAGCGCTAGGGGAAACGCCTTTAAGGCCATGGGTCCTTGCGGGCTTAGCTGCTGCTGGATTAATTGCTACAATAGTTCTTTGGACTATATTGGGCAATGAAACTTCAGTCTTACAATACAAATTAGAAAAGGCTGACGCCGCCATAGAAAGGCCAAAAGAAGTAAAAGGCTTGGATTGGCCGCAAGTAAATGTAAAACTTAAAGCAAAAGAAAATCAATTTAAGACATTAAAAAACTTAGCAAAAAATTCTCCAATCAACAGCGCTTTAGCGAAGTTAGGAACTTTGCGCCCAAAAGGCGTATGGTTCGAGGGTATTGATTTGGATTATAGGGATGGCAAATACAGCCTTGCTTTAACTGGTTATATATTTTTAGGCGACGCTTTTAGCGAGCGTTCCGGTGTGGATAATTTTGTGGCAAATCTTAAAAATAGCCCGGAAATTACCAAAAGCTTTACTAATGTAAACTTGGTATCTTTAGAGCAAAGAACTTTACGGGAATATTCCGTGACTTATTTTACGATAAGGCTTAATTAAAATTTATAAGAGGGAGGATCTGTGAAAAGTATTTCCCGTTACAAAAATATATTAATTTCATTAGCTATTATAGTGATTTTTTTCTTTGTGATTAAGACTTTATGGGAAAAGCAAACAGTAATGATAAAGGCTCTTCAGGCTAAAATGCAAGAGCTGGAAAAAGGAAGATTATTAATAGAAAGATGGAATGAAATCAGCACAGAATATGAAAGAATTTCCAGAGGGTTCTTTGAGGATGAAGCGGTTTTTAAAAAATTCGTGGAAGACAAAACAAAAAGTGCAGGTATAGATGTCAAATATCTTAGCCCTTCAAGGAAAGAAAAAGATTTTTATACGGAAGTAGTAATAAATTTAAGGGCGACTGCGCAAAATTACAAAAATGTACTTGATTTTATAAGTGAGCTGGAAGATAAAAAGATAACGGTTGAAAGCCTCCGGCTTAAAAATGATGCCAATAATAAAAAACCGATGGATATGTCTATAAAAGCAGTTATTTTGGAAAAAAGATGAAACTCATAAAAATTATCTTAATTCTTGGAATTGTTTTGTCCCCTTTTGCTGCAAGTGCGCAGGAAGGCAATGATCCTTTTGAATCTTTGCTTCCCAAAACTGAAGCGCAGCCTGGCACAACCGAACAGCCGGGGAAGGTTTCTACACCTCCGCCTATTACTGTGGAAGGCGCTCTTTGGGATACAAATACACCGCAGGCTATCATAGACGGAGAGGTTTATAAAGTCGGTGATACACTTAAAAATGTAGATGGAAAAGTATATAAAATAGAAAAAAATGTAGTATCTATTTTTTATGAAGGAAGATTATATGATTTAAAAGTTGCAGAAAGAGCAGAAAAAAAGGAGGCAAAATGAAAAGTATTCTTTTAGCGGTTTTATTTATTCTTTTAATACCATTAAATGCAAGTTTCCCGCAGGATAATATAGGGGGAGATTATCTTATGTCCGGAACCCAGAAACTAATCTCCTTGGATTTAGAAGGCGCTAAGCTGATAGACACACTTAAAATGCTTAGCCAGCAGACCGGCCTTAATTTTGTATCAACTGAAGCGGTTAAGGAAAGAACCTTGACGCTATATTTAGAAAAAGTGCCGCTTAAAGAAGCCATGGATATAATATTTAAAGCTAATAACCTTAGCTACGAATATTATCCTGATGCTAATATGTTCGTTGTAAAAGAAATGGGCAAGCCTACCATTGAATTAAAAAGCAAAGTTTATCATCTAAAATATGTCAGAATAAGGTCTACACGGCAACAAAAGGAAATAAATACTATAATGGAGCCTTTGCCGCCGGTTGGCCCTTCGGGACAAACTACCGCTGTTAATTCTAGCGGTAGCAGTAACAGCAGCAGCAGTGATAGCAATAGCGATACTGAAACAGCCGAAGATAGAAAAGAAATAGGGATAAAAAATGCCATAAAAAGAATATTAACAGATTTTGGCAAGATTAGCGAAGACCCTATAACAAATTCTCTTATAGTAGTAGATGTTCCGTCGCAGTTTGCGATAATTGATGAAGTTATAGCTAGCCTTGATATACCTGTGCCTAAAGTAATGATTGAGGTTGAGCTACTTGATGTAACAAAAGGATTAATTGACCAGATAGGGTTTAAGTATGGCCGGGACACAAGCTTTAATAATGATTTCCTTGCAAGTTATAACGGGCCGCTTAAGCAGGTAGCTTTTCCGTTCCGTTCTTTTCCCGGTACCGCAGCCCGCAGCTTTACTTATGGCACATTTGATGAAGGCACCTTTAATATGCTTATCCAGGCACTTTCAACCGATACCTCAACAAAAGTTTTAGCCAGGCCAAAAATCCTGACGCTTTCAAATGAAACAGCTGAAATAAACTTAACTACTCTTGAAGCTATAGGCGTAAACACGACAACAACAGAAACAGGCGTGCAAACCTCAACCACAGAAAGAGCCGAAACAGGAACCAAATTAAGGGTAACCCCGCAAGTAACTAGAGAAACAGGCGAGATTACACTGTTTTTAGAAGTTTTTACAAAAGATGCAACCGACAGCGAATTAACTCTTACCGGCGATGTGACAGGTACGATAAAGAACCCCGAAGAAAGAGGAGCTAAAACAGTTTTACGTTTAGCCAATGGAGAAACATTGCTTCTCGGCGGGCTTATCAGAAATAAGAGCATTAAGACAATAAGCAAAGTTCCTTTGCTCGGAGATATTCCTTTCATCGGCAACGCATTCCGTTTTAAAGACGATAACCGCAGCGAACGCGAATTGCTTGTTTTTATGACGCCAAAAATCATTGACGATACGCCTGTAGTTTCAGCTTCAGGGAGAACTCTTTCGCGCGAAGTCGGCTATTCAAGGCGCGAAGTTATGAGTTTAGCAATGGATAAATATTCTAGATAGAACGCTTCCCTAAGGGTTTGCCAACTTTTATAGGTGCAGTAATCTAATCCTGCTAATTCCTTTTTAGTAATTTAGGCCGGAAAATAATCCAAAACAGGGTATGGCTAGATACAAAAGATTAGGCGATATATTAATCTCCGAAGGCGTCATCACAAAAGAACAGCTAAGCGAAGCCATTTCTCTTCAGCAAAAAGAAGGCGGAAAACTAGGAGAAGTGCTTCTTAGGTTAAGCTATGTAAGCGAAGAGCAAATTGTTATTGCTTTAAGCAAGCAGTTATCCATACCATACATTTCCTTAGCGTCAGGAAAATTAAAACCTGCCCCCGACCAGAACCTGGAAGAATTAATACCATACGATTTCGCCAATAGAAACCTGGTGCTTCCGCTTTCACGCAGCCTTAACTCTCTTACTGTTGTTATGTTTGACCCGCTTGACCTTATTCTTATAGACAACCTTAAAAAATTTACAAGTTGTGAGATAAATATAGTAATATCAACGCGTTCAGATATTTTAAAAGCAACAGAAAACTTTTACGGAAAAGAGCGGATTTTCCGTGACGCAATGGATATAAAAGGAGAAGAGCAGGGCGGCATAAAAGAGTTATTTGCCGAAGAAACCGATTTAAGCCTTGATAAAATTATTGCCCAGGCAGAGGAAGCTCCTGTAGTAAAATTAGTTGATTTAATTATCAGGCAGGCTATTGAAGACGGAGCTTCTGACATCCATATAGAGCCGCGCTATGATAAGCTTAGCTTGCGTTATAGGATTGACGGAGTACTTTACGAAATGCCGTCGCCGTCAGCATCGTTATTTATGCCGATTACTTCCCGCGTAAAAATTTTATCAAAAATGGATATCGCAGAAAAACGCCTTCCCCAGGACGGCGGATTTATGGTAAAGATAGGCGAGAGGCTTATAGACTTAAGGGTTTCTACATTGCCGACTATTTACGGAGAAAAAATAGTTTTAAGAATTTTGGATAAAAGCCGCGTGCCTTTGGATTTAGCTAAGTTAGGCTTTCTGCCTTCAGAGTTGGAAAAAATCAGAAAAGGCATTTCTTCTTCTTACGGCCTTATCCTTCTTACAGGCCCGACAGGCAGTGGAAAATCAACCACGCTTTATGCAGCCTTAAGCGAACTGAACTCTCCCACTTTAAACATATTGACTGTTGAAGACCCCGTAGAGTACAGGCTTGAGGGCATTAATCAGGTGCAGGTAAAGCCTGAAATCGGGCTTACTTTTGCCAATAGCTTAAGATGTTTTTTACGCCAGGACCCGGACATAATATTAGTCGGCGAGGTAAGGGATTTAGAAACAGGAGAAATTTGTATTCGTTCAGCCCTAACTGGGCACTTGGTACTTTCTACGTTGCATACCAACGATGCACCTTCTACCATAACACGTCTTATTGATATAGGCATTCCCAATTATCTTGTGGCCAGTTCCTTGCGTTTAATAGTAGCGCAAAGATTGATACGTAAATTATGCAGTTATTGCAAAGAGTCTTACGAGATAAGCCAAGAAAAAATCCCCTCAGGGCTTGTGATTAATTCACCGGTAATTTATAAAGCCAAGGGCTGTGAAAAATGTAACTTTATCGGCTACAAGGGCAGAAGTTTGATAAGTGAAGTTATACTTGTAGACGAAGAGCTCAGGGAGTCAATTTACCGCAGAGATGAATCAACGAAAATTTTTGAGTTAGCCAGGAAAAAAGGAGCTTTAACTTTATTGGAAAGCGGAATTAAAAGAGTGGAGGAAGGCATTACTTCCCTGGAAGAAATTCTTTCCGCTGCAACTGTTTACTAATATTTAAAATACTTGCTTTTGCTGATTTAAAATAATATAATAAAAGAAAATATGCCAAGGTTTAGTTATACCGCAAAAACTAAAGATTCAAAAACCATAAAGGACATTGAAGACGCTGCTTCGCGGGAAGAAATTATCGCGAAATTAAAAGCCCGGGGGCTCTTTATTATTTCTGTCAACGAAACAGTTGCCGCTAAAGAAAAATCATTCACCTCGTTTTTCATTTTTAAACAAAAAGGCAAACGTTCTTCAATTAAGCTTTACGACATGTCTTTTTTGGCGCGTAACCTGGCAACCACTCTTTCAAGCGGAGTTACGCTTCTAAGAAGCTTGGAAATCCTTTCTTCACAGACCGAAAGCATAAAACTAGGCAAAATTTTAAAAGAATGCAGCCAATCCATAAAAGAAGGTTTGTCGTTTAAGGAAGCAATTGCCAAATACCCTTCAGTTTTTTCGCCTTTGTGGAGAGCGATTGTTGAAGTAGGCGAAGCATCAGGAAACCTGCCTACAGTTTTAGACAGGTTGGCAGACTATTTGGATATACGTATAGAATTTGAAAGAAAGATTGTAGGTGCGTTAATATATCCGGCAATTCTCATGTTCGCGATGGTTATAGCGATTTTTATTTTCTTTAAATTTATACTTCCGAGATTTTCAGTTATCTTTAAGGAATTCGGCATTACATTGCCTCTTCCTACCCAGGTTATTTTCTCTATAGCTGATTTTGTTGACAAAAATTTCCTCTTGGTTATAGGCGGTTCCATAGGGCTGGTCGTCTTTATAATTTTTTATATGAAAAACCCGCAAACCAAAGAAACAAGGGACAGGATAGGTTTAAAGCTGCCGATATTCGGCGAATTGATTTTTCTATTTTGTTTGGACAGATTTACCTCAACAATTTACATTCTTTTAGACAGCGGCCTGCCGCTGGTTTATGCCTTAGAGATTTCAGCTAGAGGCATAGGCAATACAGTAATTGAGAAAAACGTTTTGTTTATCAAGAACCGCGTTAAAGACGGAGCTTCTTTATCCAGAGAGTTTAGTAAATTAAATATTTTTCCGGTGTTGATTGCAGAAATGGCTAAAATAGGAGAAGAAACTGGAAGCATGCCGGAGATTTTTAAAAAAATATCCGCACATTACAGCAAAGAACTTACAACCCGCGTAGAGCGTATGATTGTTGCCTTTGAACCGATGATGATTCTTATTATGGGCGTTTTAATAGGCGCGGTGGTAATATCTTTATTCTTGCCGTTATTCCAAATTGCTACCGGCGGCGCGGCGCTTTGAAAATAACCGGACATTCCCCAAAATTTAGGGGTATTTTTGCGTAACTATCTGTAAGCCAATCGCTAACGAAAATGAAAATCTAATGACGGATGCAAGCGGATTTTAGCGGATTCAAACGGATATATTTATCCGTGGCATCCGCGCCCATTCGCCTGAATCCGTGCTTAAGATTTCAAAAATGCCGAAACTTTAGTAAAAATAAATATTGACAACTGAAAAGAATATTGTTATAAATAAAGAAAGTGGGGATTGCTTTATTACATAAAATACTTTAACTAAGGAGGTGTCCGGTGCGTAAAGGTTTTACATTAATGGAACTGATAATCGTAGTAATTATTATTGCTATTCTTGCCAGTATAGCTTTGCCGAGTTTTTTCAAAACAACAGGAAAAGCTAAACAAGCTGAAGCCAATAATTTGCTTGGTATGTTAAGAAGCGCGCAGCTAAGGTATTATGCAGAATTTGAGGCATATTCTGCTGATTGTGGCACTTTAGATGCATCATATACAACTCCAAAATATTTTACAACTATTTCTTGTGCTGCTTCAGACCCCATAGCTTCAGTCTCAGATGGTACATGTACGAAGACAATAACAGCTAACGGAGACATAACACCTTCTGGTTGCTAATTATACACAGTTAAGATAATTGCTAGCTAGAATAAGGTTAAATTAATGAAGAAAAAAGCGTTTAGTTTAGGTGAGGTAATAGTAACTGTAATAATAATAAGCATACTTGCTTCTATCGCGCTTGGCAATTATTACGTAACTACGGTGCGCGCGCGCGAAAAAGAAGCTCAAGCCCTGCTTAGGCTAATCCAACATGCCGAAGAGGTAAGAATGGTAGAGGTTAATAATTATATTGATTGTGGGGATACCGCGACTTGCAATACCAACTTACACTTAAACTTACCGACAACTTCTTGGGCATATAGTGTAGCCGTAAATGGCGCTACATTTTGCGCGACGGCAGTGCGTAGCGGCGCCAACACTTTTCATATAAGAAATGGCGAAGCTGACCCTAGTGGCGGCGGATGTTGAGGAATTATGCTTATTAAAAAAGTTAATAAATTTATGTTAAATAAAACCCCGATAGAAAAAAAACGTTTTCTATCGGGGTTTACTTTAATGGAGGTAGTTGTCAGTTTGATAATACTGGCAGCAGTTTTTGGCGGCCTCACAGCTACTTTTGTCGGTGTAAAACGTTATGTTTCGCGTGCCAGCCGCAGGCTGGTTGCAGTAAATCTTGGTAAACAAGTTTTGAATTCTTTATACAGGCATGTCCGTGCTGATACCTGGGACACCGGCGCTTTAACTCTTGGAACCCACACTTCTACCGCCGCAGATACGCAGGTACCAGATTCCATTACTTTAGAGAATTTTACTTATGGCGTTGCTGGCGGTGCTAATTCCAATAACTACGTTGTAACTGCAGTGGCTGGCCGGCAATATCGTGAGGTTACTGTAAACATCCGTTATCCAGTTAATTAATTTTATGAAAAAAAGCGTCAGTTTAGCAGAACTTATGATAGCTATTTCTCTTATAGGGGTTATTGTCCTAGGTGTTACTTCTTTTGACGTCGGCAGCAGGCAATTTCTAAAGGCTTCTGAACGTAAAACCCAGGTATTAAACGAAGCAGCTTTGATTTCCGACCGCATTACCAAAGATGCGCTTACCGCGATAGGCACCGTAAACCAACCGGCCTTAACTGTTGCCGGAGGAGTCCTTACAATAGTTCAGGACAGTAACGCTAACGGCAGGCGGGATGCTGCCGACACAACAGTTGTCTATCAATTGGTAGGCAACCAAGTGCAGCGCGTCGCAAATACTACAGAAAATTTAACCAACCGGGCAATTGGCTTTGTGCCGACGCTCATGGCTGATACCAATACCGTCCAAATTGTATTGACTTTGCGTTTTAATCCGGCACGCGCCCAGGATGCTTTTGATAATCCTGAAATGGCAATTCAGACAAATATAGAAGTTCCCGGCTGGTCGCTACGTTAGTTCATCCTTCCATAAATCTTCCTTATAAAATTTAAATCGTATAGTGTCAAAATACTTTATTTCATTGCGTAATGATTGCAGTGTAATTTTTTTTTGATATAATATTCTTATGTATAAATTTTTTTTGTTTTCTATCTTAATAATCCAAATAGCGTTTACCTGTTACCCGGCTCCTTCCTATGGAACTAAAATGCCCGCCAAAAAAAGTTTTTCCATGGGTTTACAAAACTATACCCTGCTAAAAAGATATTTAGAAGACGATTACGGCAAGCTCCGTAGTGTCCAGGATTTTCTTCTTGTTTCATATGGGGTTTTTGACTGGCTATCTATTGATTTAAAAGGCGGAGCAGGTGATATTAAGCAGCATCCAATTGGCGCATCAGAAATTGATTATTCAACCGGTTTTGCCGGTGGGTATGGTTTCCGCCTTCGCCTCTTAGATAAAAAAAATACAAAAGTGGTTTTTGGTTTCCAGCACATAAGCGTTCATCCTAAAAGAACTTATGTTTCCGGTGTTAAAAACAAAGCCATTCTGGATGATTGGCAGGTATCCTTACTTGCTTCTTATGACTTAAAATATCTAACGCCCTATTTAGGGACACGTTGGTCGCGTGTTGACTATATCCACTGGGTTGATGAAGACAGAAAACGCAGGATGTCGGATCTTTCCAAATCAGTTGGGTTTATTTTTGGTTTTGATGTGCCTTTCACAGAAAAAATGTGGCTAAACCTTGAAGGGTCATTTTTTGACAGCGACGCATTCGCCTGCAGCCTTAACTATAGCTTCTAACAGCAGAGGACAGATTACAGATAACAGAGGACAGAAAAATCAAATTTTTTCTGTAGCCGGTGTTTTCCTTCCATTGCCCGTATTCTTGTTGCTGATTTTTAATGTCCGGATTCTGTTATCTGTACCCTGTTTTCTGTAATCTATCAAGAATGATTATAAAAACAAAAAAAGACGAATTTCAAAGTTACCTTGAAGATACTTCCAATCTTTACGGAAATGCTTCTTCGTTATATATCGTAAAGAGTAAGGACGAGCTTATAGCTCTCGTAAGGGATTTTAATAAACATAAAACACCCTTTACTATATCTGCCGGAAGAACCGGCACTACCGGAGGCTGTGTCCCCTTGGGCGGAGTAATCATTTCAATAGAACAGCTTAAAAATGTCACAGAGATTGATAAAAAGAATAAGGTTATGCATCTTGAAGCCGGACTGACTTTTAAGGAGGTTGAAGAGGCTGTCACCAAGAATAATCTTATGTTGCGCGCTTGCCCAACGGAAAACCTTGCATTTGTAGGCGGAGCAATTTCTACTTGCGCTTCTGGCGTGCGCGGTTTTGGCTATGGTTCTATAAGAAATTATGTTTCAGAGATTGAGGTAATTTTGCCAGCCGGCGAGCCTATGATTATAAAACGGGGAACTATTTTTTCAAAAGAAAGACTGTTTGATTTTGAGTATAAAGGGAAAAAGATCAAATTCCAGTTACCGTCGTATCGTGTTCCGAAAATAAAATCACAAGCAGGTTATTTTGTTCATAGTAATATGGATTTAATTGATTTATTTATAGGCAGCGAAGGAACTCTGGGCGTAGTTGTTGCCGGAAAAATTAATTTACAGGACAAGTCCGCTGGTGTTTTTGACGGCCTTATTTTCTTCAAAAAAGAAACAGATGGATTGGAGTTTGCAGCAAAAATAAAAAGTTTGAAAGAAAAAAAGTTATTAAAACCTACCTCTTTGGAGTTTTTTGATGAGAATTCTTTGAATATGTTAAGAGGGGAATATTCTTTTGTGCCCGCTGCCGAATGTGCGGTTTATTTTGAACAGGCCATAGAAGACTCGGATAATCAAAATATATTAATGGATAAATGGGTTAATCTAATAGAGGAATTCCACGCGCTTACGGAGAAAAGCCTTTTGGCGGATACGCCCAAAGAAAGAGAGCGTATTTTTGAATTTCGCCATAGGCTTCCGCAGGCAATCAATGAGTATTTACGGAATTATAAGCAACTCAAAACCGCCGTTGATTGCGCTGTGCCGCATAAAGTATTTATGGATATGTATAATTTCTATAAAGAAAAGGCAAAAGAGTCCGGCATCCATTATGTGAATTTCGGGCACATCGGTGAAGACCATTTGCATTTTAACTTTCTTCCTAAAACCGACGAAGAAAGCATTACAGCAAGAAAATATATGGAGATTTTTTGCAAAAAAGCAATAAGCCTGGGCGGGACGGTCTCCGCGGAACACGGTATAGGAAAGATTAAAAAACCTTACTTAAAAATTATGTATAACAAACTACAGATAGAGGAAATGGCGCGCCTTAAAAAGTATTTTGACCCCGCCTGCCTTATGGGGCTGGATAATATATTTGAAAAAGAAATATTATTGGCAGTGTGAAGTCAAAGAATTAATTGCCTAAATTTTACCGGATATTCCCCAAAATTTAGGGATATCTTTGCGTAACTACTTGTAAATCAGTTGGTAAGGAAAAAGAAAATCTAATGACGGATGTCACGGATTATAGCGGATTGTGGCGGATAAAAAACCCTATACTTATCCGTATGAATCCGTAACCATCCCTGCCTGCCGGCAGGCAGGGATCACGTTTTAAGGGCGTGTTACCTGTTACGTGATACTTTTTTTAGCCTGCGCCATCCGTGCCCATTCGCCTGAATCCGTGCTTAAGATTTCAAAAATGGAAAAATCCCAGTAAATTTTGTGATTGCTTATTTTTTATCTTATGCTATATTAAGTGGGGTTATAAAATTTACTCAACTATTTTAATTCCAGCCTGAAAAATTTTAATATATTTTTACTTGCCTAAAAAAAGCCAATGGATTTTTTAATTATAGGCATTGCTATACTGATGAGTTTGGCAGTTGGTTGGTCCATAGGGGCTAATGACGCCGCCAATTCTTTAGGCACTGCTGTTGGCTCGCGTGTATTAAACTTAAAACAAGCGATAATTTTGATTGCCGTATTCGGGTTCTTAGGCGCTTTTCTTCAAGGTTCTTATGTGGTAGCAACCATAGGAAAAGGTATTGTGCCGCTTAATGAAATCGGGAAAAATAATTCCCGTAACATCGCTCTTATCGCTTCGTTCGCCGCCTGCCTTTGGGTTGTGCTTGCGACTTTTTGGAAGATGCCCATTTCAACCAGCCATTCAATTGTAGGTGCAGTAGCAGGAGGCGGCCTCGCGATAGCTGCGCCTGTAAAATGGAAAGTATTAGGCGATATTTTTGTATGCTGGATTTTTACTCCAGTAGGTGCGGCAATATTAGGATATATATTATTCCTTATTTTACAAAATGTCTTACCTCGGATAATCCCGCGCAGATACTTTAGGCAGGTAATTGCAGTTCTTATTGTTGTAAGCGGCTGTTACGTTGCCTATACCTGGGGAGCAAATGATGTTGCAAATTCTATAGGTGTTTTAGCGGGCGCCGAGATAATACCGGCTAAAATTGGCATTATTTTGGGGGGCACAGCCATAGTCTTAGGCATAGTAACCTGGGGTTATAAAGTTATTGAAACCATAGGTTCAGAAATCATTCATCTTTCGCCGATTATGGCATTTTCTGCCCAGCTAGCCAGTTCCCTAAACGTTCACATATATACTCTTATGGGCATACCAGTTTCAACCAGCCATTCAATAGTTGGCGCGATTTGCGGAGTGGGTTTGGTTAAAGGTATCCGCGTATTGAACACGCATATCATGCGGGATATTATATTATGCTGGGTGGCAACGCCATTTATATCAGGAGTGATAAGCTTTGTTATATTGAAAGGTATAATGTTTTTTATGAAATAGGAGGGGCTATGAAGGAAATGAGAAATATATTTGGATGGCTTGGAATGGCTGAAGAGAAAGAAATCCTGCAGTATGCACAAAAACACGTGGAAGAAACATATAAAACGGTAACTTTCTTTTCCGAAGCAATCAAGGCATTTGTGAACAGGGATTTGAATGCGCAAATATCTGCAACCGAGAAGGTGCGTCAAGGCGAACATCAGGCCGATATTTTAAGGTCAGAAATGGTAAGTAAGCTTTCTGAAGGCATGTTTCTTCCGCCTGACAGAGAAGATCTTATGCATTTTGTCCAGACTTTGGATAAAATAGCAGACTGGACTAATGGAGCCGCCAGGATTTTGGGTTTTATTGAACACAAGCTCCCTGATAGTGTCCTTAAGAATATCTCTTTATCAACCGAATTAATAGTTGAGGCGAGCTCAAAGCTTAAAGATGCAATTAAAGCTCTTACCTCCAACGATCTCAAAAAAGCACTGGCTGATTGCGAGGAAGTTGACCGTATTGAGCATCAGGCGGATGATCAGAAAAAAACCTTAATTGAGGCCATAATACATGCCAAGCTTGAGCCGACAAGCCTTTTACTTAGCTATCAGTTAGCAGAATACCTTGAGGGTGTGACCGATAAAATTGAAGATTCAGGAGATTTTATTAAGGTCATAGCTATCAGATCAAAATAACTGAATTTAAGGGCACATTTTATTACCGCTGACTGATGCTGCATATTCTTTAGCCAGTGTATTTAGCTTTCGCTAAGCTTAAGATTGCCTTGGGCAAATAAAAAACATTGAAAGATGTTTTTGTAATCAGCGCATACAAAAAAGTAGTCATTGCAAGATTTAATTTTGGAAGTATAATTTTTTCCCAGGGAGGAATAAGTTAATTATGAGAGATGAATTGCTTTCTTTATTAAAAAAAGACGCATGGTATAAAGGAGAAGTAAAGCTTTCTTCGGGAAAAACAAGCAACTTTTACATAGACGTAAGAAGGGTAAGCCTTTCCTCCAGCGGTATTTATCTTATATCGCATCTTATGTGGGAATTGATAAAAGATGATAGAATTTCTGCGATAGGCGGCCCAACTTTAGGCGCAGACCCCATAGTTGCAGGAGTATGCATGGTTTCGTATATGCATAAAAAGCCCTTAAACGCTTTTTTGATAAGGAAAACTCCAAAATCCCACGGCAGACAGCAATTAATTGAGGGTAAAGAGTTAAAGGCAGGCTGCCGCGTTGTGATAGTTGATGACGTAGCAACGAGCGGTTCTTCCCTTATAAAGTCAATAGAAGTATTGGCCAAAGAAAAAATACAGATAATAAAAGCTTTGGCAGTCATAGACAGAGAAGAAGGCGCAACAGAGAATTTGGCAAAACTTAATTGCCCGCTAGTTTCGCTTTTTAAAAAAAGCGATTTCTTTGATTAAATTGATGATTGCAAAAGTAATCCATAGATTCATAAAATCAAATATTTTTATCTGTTATCCGCTATCTGTTATCTGCTATCTGTTTGTTTGCGGCTGCGTTAATACCGAATATAACGTCGGCACCCACCGCCAGGATATAATTTTTTATTCCACGGAAAAAGAAATCGCAATGGGTCAGGCTATTTCAAAAGAAGTGTCCAAGCAAATGAAAATTTCAAATAGCCCTTACGACATAGAAAGAATAAACAAAATAGGTAAAAAAATAATTGAAGTTTGTGACAGAAAAGAAATCAATTATTATTTTTATGTAATTACCGGCGATAAAAATGGTACTACCGAAGATAAAAACGCTTTTAGCGTCCCCGGCGGATACATTTATATTTATAAGCCCCTGTTGGACGATTTAAACGACGATGAACTTGCTTTTGTTCTTGCGCATGAAGTTGGCCATGTTGTATCGCGCCATGTGATTAAAAAGTTACAGGCGGCAATGGGCTATAATCTTTTGATTCTCGCATCAGGAGCAACTAGCCGCGATGGCCAATTTACGCAAGGGCTTTCTTTTGCTCTTGAGCAGATCATGGCAGCTTATTCAAGAGAAGATGAATTTAATGCCGACGAAATAGCGGTTAAATATACAAAGGCTCTTGGGTATGACCCTAAAGCAGGCATAAACGTTATGGAAAAATTATATAAAGAAAATAAGAAAAAAATATACCCGATTTCTTATTTTAGAACCCATCCTTATACTGCGCAGAGAATCGCGCATATCAAAGAGACACTCCATTTACCTCTGGACGTAGCAGATTATATCAATTAAATTTACGCCCTAGGCAAGCGCTTTAATCAAAAACAGAAAAGAAATGTTAAGAGAGTTATTCAGGATATGAAATAAAATAGGGCAAACTATGTTATTGCTTTTTTCGTATACATAGCAAAGGGTTATAGAGAGTAATAATAAGGGCAGGATATCCTGGCTGCTCCTGTGAAGCATAGCAAATATAAGCGAGGAAGAAAAAGCGGATAATAAAAAATTGTATTTCTTCCTCAATAATTTATAAATAAAACCCCTGAAAAAAAGCTCTTCAACAATAGGGCCGAAAAAAACAATTTGCAGCGTAAAAATAGAAAGCAAAGGAATGTTTTTTATTTTTAAAAAAACTTCTATCGCAGGGTTAATTGATGGCGTAATGCCGAATTTTTCCAAAATAAAATTATTTATAAAAATAATCCCTACTATAACAGGAAGAATAGTTAAGTATTTTCTTGCTGCATCCAAAACCCTTCCATAGGTAAGCTTAAAATCAAGATAGCTGGCTTTTAGGTATCTGAGAACTATCAAGGCACAGCCCGCCTCAATAGCCAGATTTGAAAATACAATCGCACCTAGGGGATTAACCCGCAATTTGAAAATAATTATTAACCATTGCAAAAAATAAATCAAAAGAGCCAAAAGCATTATTAAAAACAAAAGCCGGCTTGAGTTTTCCTGCGATAGCGGAAAAGATTTGTCCTGTTTTTGAAATCGGAACAAAGGTTTTTTGAGGTTATGGCTTACAAAGTTTATTAGATTAAAAAATCCGTAAAGAATAGCCGCTAAATATCCTAATATTACTATTTCAATCAGAAATAGATACGGATTTTTAAGAAGTTTATTTTTATCAAATTCTATTTTAAAAGGTTGGTGCTGTGTGGGCTGCTGCGGTATGGATAGCTGAAAAAATATAATTAATAAAAGGCAGAGGAGAGTTAGAAGGATAAAGATGTTTCGTTTGGTAGGATAACTTTTTGTCATATCGAAGATTACGTTTCTTTGCAAAGCAAAAAACGGAGAGGGTGAGATTTTCCGCCGAAGGCGGACCCGCCTTTATAGCTTTATTTAAGGTGGCGGGGAACTCATTTTCTGATTTTAAAATTGGCGGAGGAGAGAGGATTTGAACCTCTGAGAGGCATAAAGCCTCCACTGGTTTTCGAGACCAGCGCATTCAACCGCTCTGCCACTCCTCCAGCGTTAATAATAAAAGCTTATGGCGCCTTTCTGTTTATAAGGCGGACCCGTCCTGATAAAACATGCGCGGGGGGGGACTTGAACCCCCAAGGGTTACCCCATACGCTTCTGAGACGTATGTGTTTGCCAATTTCACCACCCGCGCTATTCCTTACGCTTCTGAGACGTACGCGTATGCCAATTCCGCCACTTCCGCAACAATATCTATCTTAACATATAGCTTTGTGCCGGTATTCTACCCCGCGCTTTTATAAGCATAAAGCGGGAGCAACCATTAGGGAAACCTTGCCTTCGGCAAAGAGTTGTTACCGCCGCTTCCGCAAGACTGATTATACCAAATAATTAGCTACCCAGAAAAGCTTTTTTACAAGTCTTTGGGCATCGGTCTTTTGTCTTTGGTCTTTTTATATTATCTTTGTCAACAAAATATACTATGTTATAATTCTACTATGGTTGAAATATCTTTAGCTGTTATAAAACTTACGATAATTACAGTATTGGGGTATTGTTTTTACAAGAAAGGCATTATTGAGCAAAGAGTCCTTGATTTTCTGATTTTTTTTGTTGTAAACTTCACTGTCCCCTTCCTGGCATTTTCTTATATAGTTGGGAATCTACAAAAAGGCCTTCAACCGCCTCCTTTTGTTTTTATACTGTTAAGTTTTTTAATTTTTGGCGTAAGTTTTGTTTTAGGGTATATTTTTTCCTTCAAAAGGAGCCATGAATTTAAAAAAGAATTTACCAGCGTTGTTAGTTTTCAGAATTGCGGTTACCTTCCTTTAAGTATGGCGGCTTTTCTATTTCCCGAAAATCTAAGAGAAAAATTTATTATCTATACTTTTCTTTATGTGGTTGGTTTTGACATAATTTTCTGGTCGGTAGGCACTTATTTTATTTTTAAGAAAAAAGGCGAGCAATTAAAATTTAAATCTATTTTTACGCCCCCTATAATTGCAACTATTTCAGCTGTAATCGTTGTGTATGCCGATGTTGTAAAATTCATACCGCAGGTTTTGCTAAGCCCAGTTAAGATGATGGGGGATACAAGTTTCGTGCTTTCTATGCTTATTTTGGGCTGCTGGCTTGCACGCATTGACACGGCGTCGCTACGTAAAAGGTTACCGATAGTTCTGGAAGCAAGCGCACTTAAACTTTTAGTTATTCCTCTTATTTTTCTATTCTTAACCATAAAGTTTGATATTTCTTCTCTCGCCGGTCTTTTTATTGTTATGCAGGCCGCCATGCCTTCGGCAGTATCTTTGCCTATTGTTGTTAATCTACATAAAGCCGATAGCGAATTTGTCTCTCAGGGGGTGTTGCTTACGCATATTTTTAGTATATTTACCATTCCTTTATGGGTAGGTTTATATTTAAAGTTTTCTCATTTCTATTTTTAATATGAAAATAATAGCTACAAACAGAAAAGCGCGGCGGGATTACGAGATTTTGGAAACTTACGAGGCAGGCATTGAACTTAAAGGGACGGAAGTCAAATCGCTTCGTACCCGGGGTTGTTCCATAGAGGAAGCTTTTGGAAGGATTGAAGGCACAGAAGTATTTATTTACAATTTAAATATACCGGAATATGAGAAAACTTTCTATTTCAGGGCAAACCCCAAAAGGACACGGAAGCTTCTGCTTCATAAAAAGGAAATAAAACGCCTTATAGGCCTTGTCGCTCAGCGGGGGCTTACGCTTATACCGCTTAAAATATATTTTAATGACAAGAATTTCGTTAAAATAGAGATTTCGCTGGCTAAGGGCAAACTTCTTTATGATAAACGCAGGAAAATAAAAGAAGAATTAGCTGACCGCGAAACTAAACGCGAAATGAAAAAATTTAACCGGATGCATTAAGTATTTTAGTTAGTTAAGGAGGATAGCAATGGGGGACATTGTAAATTTAGCTGTAGATGCTGCCAAAGAAGCAGGAATTTACCTTCTGAACAATTTCGGTAAAGTCGGGAAAATTGAAAGCAAAGGAGACAGAAATCTGGCAACCAATCTTGATAAGGAAGCTGAACGGATGATTGTTGATAAGGTAAAAAGCAAATTTCCTGGGCATGGTATACTTGCCGAAGAGGGAGGCTCAAGCGGTTTGGATAGAGATTTTATCTGGATAATTGACCCGCTAGACGGGACGCATAATTTTATACGCGATATCAACATTTTTGGTGTTTCTATAGGGATTTTGCACAGAAATGAATTTGTAGCAGGAGTTATCTATATGCCTGTTGACGATGAGATTTATGTTGGGGAGAAAGATTCCGGCGCATATAAAAATAACGAGAAGATTAGTGTGTCTTTTAACAAGGATATGAAAGAATGTTCAATCTCTTTTGATTCAAGCATACGTTACTCTCCCGATACTATGCTTAAAGTCTTGGGGGAATTGTCCAGCAAAGTATTTAACATAAGAATGCTTGGTTCCTCAGTTAGAGCGTTATCTTATTTAGCAGAAGGAAAGTTGGATTTTTCCGTAGAGTTTTACGACCGGCCCTGGGATTTTGCGGGGGGTGTATGCATTATAGAGGAAGCCGGAGGTAAAATCACAGATTTAAAAGGCGCGCCGCTTACCTATAAAACTATGGGTTATATTGCTTCAAATAAAATTATCCATAATGAGGTGCAAAAGATTGTTCTTCCTTTCCTTTAAAAAATATTGTATAATTAAACAAATATTGCTTCCAGCTTCATTTGTCAAAGAATTATGCCTAGATTAACTTTATTTAGTATATTGTTGATGTTTTCTATGGCAAGTTTTTGCCTTGCCCAGGATGATTTTTCAAAATCAATACCTGAAAAAAATAGTTCTTTCCAATCTATCATTACTAAAACGCCTCCAGAGAATAGTTCCTTTCAGTCTATGATTACCAAGACGCCGCCGGTAAATAGCTCCTTTCAGTCTACGATTATTCCCAGCCCCGAGCTCCTTAAAGAACTTCGCGCCGTAGGTATAAACGATAAAGATGTATTTACAAGGGATCCTTCCAATTTTGCTGACGGCAATTTTAAAATTATTACCGCGCTCGTAAAAGCATTAAAATCGGATAAATTATTTAAGAGATACCCGGTGTTTAACGACAACATGAAAAAATTTGTAACAGAAAATGATGTCCTATCTTTCCCGTGGTCCGTTAAGGGAGATGCGCGCCGGATATATAATGGGGATAAATATTTGGCGCAATTATCTTGCGGCAGAGCTGAATCAACGGAAATATCTCAAACTATAGTTTTTAAAAATAAAACCGCCTCTATTGATTTTGATGCCTATATTGTTGAATCAGACGATCAAGCTAAGCTTGTTGTAGTGCTTAGGGATAACTCTGGCAATGAGTTTATTGCCGGAATGTATAGGCTTTCTGATTTATTATCAACCGCACATATTTCCGTTGATATTTCAGGAAAGGATTGGTTTTTAAGGCGATATCAGCCAGTCCAGTTTCCGGAAAATAATGAATACGCAAATCTGCGCGAGCTATATCAAAAAGCAGGATTCGAGGTTATATTCAGGCTGGAATGTGCTCGCGGACAGAAAAGTGCCCTGCAATTAGATAATTTCAAAATTGCCTATCGCTGAATATACACAAAAAAGGAGGTTATAGATGCGATTAAATCTTGTTTGTTTATTGGCAATTATACTTTGTTTTTCTCTATGCATAGTTTGCGCTGCCCAAGAGAATCTTACCATAACCACTTATTATCCTTCCCCCAACGGTGTATATAGCACTTTGCAAGTGTTAGATGCGGCAGGCAGAGGAGTTATGCTTAGGATACAAGGCGGAAATGAACTTGACATACAGGGAGTGAATATGTCAAATACGACAGTAGCCATTGTAAACAGTGACGGCAGCCACGGGACTCTCGTTGCCGGAAGAATATTGATATGCCCTTAATTAATGGCTGAGTCTATTATTTGAGCAAGATTTATGGATGTGATTTTCAAAAAAAATAAAGGGTCAATTAAATTGATGGTTGATTTAGATTTGTATCCGCTTTCAACCATATATTCAGCAAGTTATGTATTCCTGGACAGGGCAACTATTTATTTAGATAAAGAAACCCACAATAAAGTAGCTATCTGGATTTTTCCCAAAAATAAAAAAGATAGCCTCAGTGAGATAGGAAAAGACTTTTGTAATGAGCTAATCAATTATGTGCACTATTTTGACAGCTTGAAAGTAAACGCCGACATAATCAAAGTGTTAATGCAAAAGGCGTTATTTTCCGCAGCGCCTTCGCTACTAAAGGAAGCAGGGAAAAAGGAGATAGAGGATTTGGTTGAAGAGCTGCAAAATAAAGAGAAGTCGCAAAATAAAAGTTAAATGTATCCATTTTTGCATAAAGTCAATAATAAGCGGTATCTCAAATTGCACAGCGGATTATACAAAAATAGTTTATTAAAAGAAGTAGAGAAAAGGGAACCCGGTTATATAAAATCAATAAGGTTAGATAAAAATTATTACCTAATTGATTTAAATATAAATAAACCAGAAGAGTATTTCAATTTTTTGGATTGCTTGATTTATCTGGAAAGAAGTAAATAATTTGTTAAAGCTATGGACAGAAGAAATTTAGCATTAATCCCTTTCACCCGTTGCGTCATAAAAGACAAATATCTTGTATCCAATTTTTTAGGGGGATGGGATTTTTTAGACAAAGAAGAATTCAGCGCCTTGAATTCTTTTAAGCTTAAAACCAACACGCCGTTTTCAAACAGGCTGTATGAGCGAGGTTTGCTGGCCGATGAAAATAATTTAAGCCAGCTTATTGAAAAATATAAGGCTTTAAACGGCAATCTTTTTCATGACACCTCTTTGCATATAGCTGTAGTTACCACAAATTGCAATTTGGCCTGTAAATACTGTCAAGCAAAAGCAAACAAGGCCGACATGGGCATTGAGGTGGCCGAACATGTTTTAAAATGTTTATTTGAAGTAAAGAACCCCTGCGTAACGCTTGAATTACAAGGAGGAGAGCCTCTAGCTAATTGGCAAACAACCAAATTTCTTATAGAGAATAGCCGTAAAATAAATGACGGCCACAAAAATCTAAAAATAGCGTTAGTTACTAACCTTACTTTGATGGATGACGAAAAAGCAAAATTTCTTATAGGCCACGATGTGGAGATCTGTGTTTCTCTGGATGGGCCAAAGCGTTTGCACAACAGAAACAGAATTTTTTCTAAAAATAATGGTACCTATGACAAAGTGTCCGCAAATATTGAAAGGCTTAGGGAAAAATTCAACAAAAAGGTAAATTTACTTCCCACCATTACTAAAAGTTCTCTAGGGCATTATAAAGAAATAATTGATGAATACATAAAAAGAGGCCAGAGTGATATTGCGCTTCGCCCTGTAAACAAATTAGGAAACGCCTGTAGCAACTGGGGCGATTTAGGCTATTCCGCTGATGAATTTACCAATTTTTATAAAAAAGCAATGGATTATATTCTAGCATTAAATAAGAAAGGAGTTTTCATAAGAGAAAGAATAGCAAATGTAATTTTGCAAAAAATACTTTGCAGCAAAGATACGGGCTATACCGAAATGATGAACCCCTGCGGCGCAGGCAGGTCGCAAATTGTTTATATGCCAAACGGCGAGTGTTTTCCCTGCGATGAAGCGAGAATGCTTGGGGGTGAGGTATTTTTGCTTGGCAATATCCTGGAAAAAAATTATGACCAATTGATGGGCAGCGAAAATCTCCTGCATTTGTTGCAAACTTCTCTGGTAAATCTTTGGGACGCAAATTCTGCATTTTCTCCCTGGCTGGGCACTTGCCCTGTATTAAATTATTCCGCGCAGGGAAATTTCATCCCCAAAATACATTGTTCTTCCATGCATAAAATATATAACTTCCAATTCAGATATATATTTGAAAAAATTTTGGAAAACAAAGAAAATTTTAATATATTTAAAAGTTGGGTTAAAAAATAAGGAGGAATATATGAATAAAAAAATAACACATGAAAAGTTCAAAAAGACCATAAAAAGCTTTATCAAGGACGAGGATGGTTTTGTTAATAAAAATAAAATACTAAAAATCGGTTTAGGGACAGTTGCTTCGGTGGGAATACTTGGTTCTTTGTCGGATGCCTATGCCCAGAATCATTGCACTCTAGTTGTCCACACAAATTCAGATATGGCCAATCCCGCAGTGAAGGTCTTAACATGCAGCAGGGTTGCAGGAGGATGCCAGAGTTGCACGGCTAACCATATGGACCACTCTTCAAGCAACGTCAGCGGAAAAATTACTTCCTGGGCCAACGTCAAAGGATATTGGATAAGCGGCGAGGCTAATTTAGACGGCGCGGGATGCCCGGAAACTTTCAGATAAAATTAGAGATAGATTGCTGCAGAAAATATTGTTAATCTAAAAATTAACAATAGTAATGAATCGTTGCCTTGATTTTTGTTTTTAGAATAAACCTACCTTGCCAGTCTTATAAGCCACCACAAAAAACCGGTATTTGTAAGCAAGGCTCCTATAAACATAAAAGGGGAAAGAGGAATTCTTGCGGGTTTTTCTTCTTTTAAGTCTATTAATGCTCTCAGTAAATAGAATATAACAGAATAGACAACCATATATTTTAGGTAGTTTATAAAGTTTGCATATGTAAAAAAGTAAGGCATATAGGCATAGCGCAATACTAAGCCCGCAGCAACCACTAAAATAATCAAAAGAATGTTACGTATTTTAGCCATAAACTTATAAACCAGCGAATAGCCGCAAAAAATTATTATGAAATTTAGAAATATATTGTTTTTTATCGGCAAAATAGTTATAAGCGGCTGTATTATCCAAGACAGGCAAAGAGTAATTATTATTGTCTGGCCTAAATAAAATAAGGCATGCGCAGAAATAACTTTCTTGATAATAGCATTTTTGTTGTTTATAATACCAACTATATAAAGCAGCGAGATGAGCAAAAAACTTATCAGGAATATATTAATCAGTAAGACAAAACAGGACAAAGGAATCATAAAAGAATAAGGATTTTCCGGAAGCAGCAGGCTATAAGTTACGAATAATTTGGCATCTCCCGGTTTCCATAAACCGGACACATAAAGAATAAAACCGATAATTAATGCCAACAATGGATTTAAAATAAGGGCGGGCGTGAGCCGCAAATTACCGGATAAAAAGTAAAAAAAATATAATAGAAGCGCAAAAAAACATATAATACCCAGATGCATGTTTTTTATTTTTCGTTCACGGATATCCGTGAAGATGCTTAAAGCCCCAGTAACAAAAATTAAACTGTAAAAATAAATATTCATAATCAATATAAGTCATTATAGCATAGGGCAATTTTTTTAAAAATTGATTTATTGTTTGTTGTAAAATAACAATCAGGATTAACAAATATTTAGAAATGAATAGTTTGTCAGATTTTAAAGTAGAGACATGCGCAGCGCCAGGCATTGACGGGTTATTGGATTTTTTTAAAAAAATCCATGACGAAAATATTTATTTCCCGCCTCAGGATAAAATCGGTATTCTTAGTAAATACAGAAAATATGAAGACAATTCCGGAAAGTTTAATTTATTTTTGTTAAAATATAAAGGCAAAGATGTCGTGGGCTGCAGCGGCTATGTGCCTTTTATGGGTATGCTGGGCAGCGAAAAACTCACTGGTTTTATAGGCTCAGACACTATAGTTGAGTCAGATTTTAAAAAGCGTTTTCCAAACCTGGCTATGATGCTTGCGCATAGTTATGAAAATTTAATACGTAAAGACAGGGCTTTTGCATTAGTATGCCCGGTGAATAAAGCAGTATCAGATTCATTTAAAAAGGTGCAATGGGCAGAATTTGCTTATATTTATAAGTTTACCAGCAACTGGCAGCAAAAATTAAGCCGGATATAAATTCTCAGGGCATTGAGTTTAAAAAGATAGAGCGTTTTGAAAATGATACGGAACTTTTTTTTGAAAGAATAAAGAAGCAATATCATTTTATATTGAATAACGACATAGAATATCTTAACTGGAAATATTTTTCCAATCCATATGCCAAATATACGGTAGTAGTTGCTGTCAGAAATAAAAAAGTCTTAGGTTATATTGTGGTTGAAAAAAGGCACGATGACATATATATAGTAGATATAACAGTAGATTTAGAATATAAAAGCGTAATTCTATTATTAATATTTAAATCATTAAGCTATCTTGAGTTAAAGGCCTTGAACCCGGTTATTTGTTACCTTAGCCACAACGAGTATATAGATATTTTTAAGAAGTCAGGATTTCTTGCCGGTTGGCAAATAGAATGTTTATTTTTTAAGGTTTCTTTGCTCCTTAGCAAAATTAAGCACGATGATTTTTATTCTCTGGACAAAAGACTGTTTCATTTTAACGGTTTTACGCAATATTTATATTAAAATAATATATGGCTGTTGTTTTAAGTGGAATGCATATAAATAAATTAAGTAATGATGCAGATTTTGATTCCGTTTGCGCTTCTATAAAATCAGCGCTTAATTGCAGCAAAATAGAAATAAATGAAGGTAACTGCCGTAACATAGGAATATTTGTGGGCACGACTTTCACAAATTTTAATTTGCGCGAGGAAAACGCTCAAAAATATTTTGAATCCGGAATCCGTGTAGTAAATCCAACGCTATTTCCGCGCTGCCTGATTTCTTATTTAGGAGGGCATTTCGCCGCCGCATTAAACATTAAGGGTTGTAATGCCACTTTCTCATCAGGTGCATCAGGCGGTTTGGACGCTTTGACCGAAGGCCTATATTTTTTAAAACGCAACACAAATAACAAAGCTTTAATAGTTGAACTGGGCGATACCATGCAAGATGCGTCCAGTTACACATTAAAGGAAAGCGCAACCTGGCTTATTGAAAATTCCAACAATAAAGATAAAAAATATGCCGATATTGTCGGCATTGAATCGTCCTTTGAAAGTAAGGGTAAAAATTCAGGGCTTATCAAAGCCATAGGAAAAGCCCTAGGTAGAGGAATTCTTGATTTTAATGCAATAGATTATGTTTTTGTTTCGGGGATTAATAATAAAGATAAATTTGGATTAACAAAAAATGCCGCAGATCATTTTGGTGCAAACAAAAAGCAATATATTCCTTTTGATTACCCGGGAAATACCAATGACCATGGCCTTTTTTTTATCAGCAATGTTTTAAAGAATGTTATTTCCTTGCGCACGAAAGATAAGCCGCAATTGGCAATGTTCGTAAGCCTTGGAGAAAATACCAACAGCTGTTGTTTGGTTGTTGAGATATAAAATAAGTATACGAAAGTTACGATACGTAACAGGGCATTTAACGCATAATAACAAAGGGGGAAATATGGATATCAAGGTGGAGGTTATAGAAATCATAAGTAACTTGGGAAAGATTCCTAAAGAAAATATAGAAAAATATAATAAAGAAAGTTTCACCGAATTGGGGCTGGATTCTTTCTCGCTGGTAGAAATTATCTTTGCCATAGAGAACAAATTTGAAATAGATATTCCCCAGGATAGCCTGGCGACAATTAAAAATCTGGATGATTTGGTAGCTCTAATACAAAAATTATCTAAAAAAAATGCCTGAGCGTGTTGTCATAACTGGTTTAGGTGTAGTATCTTCTATCGGCTGCAAGGTTGAGGAATTCTGGTTGAATCTCATTAATGGAAAATCGGGGATAAGCAGAATAGAATCGTTTGACACATCTCAATTGGAACGCAATTACGGAGGAGAGGTCAAATGCTTTTCTCCGGAATTTTTTCCTGATTCGGATAAAATAAAAAAATTTCCGCGTTCACACCAGTTTGCTATTCTTTCTTCCTATCTTGCGCTTAATGATTCAAAAATTAAAGAAACTGAAAAAATAGGAGTAACTTTAGGCAGTATTGTTGCGGGTTCTGAGTATATAGAAAATAAAAGTAAAAATTTTTCCAGTTACCCGGTATATATGGTTGCGGCGAATCTGTGCAATGTGCTTGGATTAAGCTCTTCGGTATTCACTTTGTCTTGCGCCTGTGCCGCCGGAAACTACGCAATAAGCTTAGCTTACGAGAGGATAAAGTGCGGACAGGAGCAAATAGTTTTAGCCGGAGGGGTTGATTATTTTTCTTTGGGCACTTTTGCAGGGTTATACAGATTTTTTTCAATAGCGCCGCTAAAATGCCAGCCTTTTGATAAAAATCGTAAAGGCCTGATACCTGCGGAAGGCGCTGGGATGCTGGTTTTAGAAAGCCTGTCTTCTGCTAAAAAAAGAGGCGCGCATATTTATGCCGAAATACTAGGTTACGGCACAAGCTGCGACGCATATCATCCGGTTGTGCCGTTAGAGGATGGCGTCTATGCCTGCATGGAGGATGCCTTGAGAAATTCAGGTTTATCTATAAATGATATTGATTATATAAACGCGCACGGAACAGGCACGGTGCCTAATGACAAAATAGAATGTGCTGCGATAAAGAAATTGTTCGGCAGTAAACTTTACAAAAAAATACCGGTTAGTTCAATTAAATCTATGCTGGGCCACGCCATGGGGGCTGCGTCTTCCATAGAAGCAATTTCCTGCTGCCTAACGCTACAAAACGGTATTATCCCCCCTACTATTAATTACGAAACTCCGGATGCGGAATGCGATATTGATTGCGTTCCCAATGAAAAGCGTTTAAAAAAAATCCGGGTATTGTTGAATAATGCGTTTGGTTTCGGCGGCATGAATTGTTCGCTGGCGCTCGCAAAATATGAAGATAGTGATTAGGAAAGCAAAGACTTGAAAAGCATCTCATTCTTATAGACTTTTCCTGCCCCTCACATTGACACGATAGAAATATATGCTAACATACATTATACAAACAAAAATATTCTTTCGTAATATATAAATCATTTAGAGTCCCCGCACAATTGAAACATTATTATGCAAACTTATGCGTATGGTTTTCCTCGTCTGGGCGCCCGCCGCGAATTTAAAAAAGCAATAGAAGATTTTTGGGAAGGTAGAATCGTAGAAGAACAATTGGTTTCTCTGCTAAATGCGGTAGAAGAAGAGCGTATTTGTTTTTACAAGGAATATGTAGATAATTTTCCTCTGGGAGAGTTTACATATTATGATAATATCTTTGATACAGCGCTTATCTTTGGCATACATAACTTTAAAAATTTTGAGACTTATTTTGATTACGCCCGCGGCAAGAATGCCTTAGAGCTTAAAAAATATTTCAATACAAATTATCATTATCTCGTCTCCGCCATAGAGAAAAACTTCACATTTAAACTTTCCTGGAATAAACCACTTTTCTATTTTAAAACTTTTTTTTCATTCAAGGATAACCCGGTTTTTTTAATCGGGCCTTATACGTTTTTAAAGTTAAGCAGGCTTAATGAAAAGTTTGATAAGGCTTTTGACAGGTTATGCTTATCATATAAGGACTTTTTCAATGAGTTGAAAAACAACCGTATTCATAGCATACATTTGGAAGAACCTGCTTTTTGTCTTGATGTAACCAAGGAAGAAGTAAAGTCAATAGTAAGCAATTATAAAAAAATGATTCCAGACGGATTAAACATAAATCTCATGACTTATTACGAAAGCGTGGATTTCCTGCCGCGTTTGTATGATTTGCCTTTATCCGGTATTGGTTTGGATTTTATTGCGGGCAGAGATAATGTTGATATTTTAAGAAGAAACGGTTTTCCCAAGGATAAGAAAATTATCTGCGGCGTTGTTGACGGAAGGAACCCCTTAAGGTCTGATATAGAAGACAAGGCCAGGCTTTTAAATTCAATTAAAAGCGCTTCCGGCTTAAACGAAGAAAATATTATTGTATCCAACAGTTCTCCGCTTTTTCATTTGCCTGTTACGCTGGATAACGAAGGAGGCATTAATAGCAGTGTAAAGTCAAAAATAAGCTTTGCGAAAGAACGATTGTATGAAATTAAGCTTATCGCGCAATTTTGTGAAGGAAAAACAAAAGAGGCCAGGCGCTGGTATAACAAGCCCATAAATAGCGTTATGCAAGCTTCTGCCAAAAAAGAATTTGATACCTTATCTTTCCCGCCGCAAATTTTTATAAGGCGTAAAAGAATTCAGCAAAAAATCCTGAATTTGCCTCTTTTTCCTGTGACAACGATAGGAAGTTTTCCTCAGGATAAGGAGCTACGCAAGACGCGTTTCGGTTTTATGAAGAAAGAAATTTCTTTATATGATTATGATAATTTTATAAGAGGCAGAATTTTAAATCTTGTAGAGCGCCAGGAGGAAATCGGGCTTGATATACTTGCGCACGGAGAGTTTGAAAGAACTGATATGGTAGAGTTCTTTGCGCAGAAGCTGGAAGGGTTTATAACAACTCAAAATGGCTGGGTAATTTCATACGGCACAAGAGCATACCGGCCGCCCATAATTTACGATAAAGTAAAAAGAAAAAAATCTCTTACCATAAAAGAAACTTTTTATGCACAAAGTATAGCTCCTAAGCCAGTTAAAGGTATTATCACAGGCCCTGTCACCATGCTTGCCTGGAGCTATAATTTATTAAATAAACCATACTATACGGTTTGCTTTGAGATTGCCCGCGCCCTTGGTGAAGAGGCGAAAGATTTAGCGAAGAACCAGATAAGGGTAATTCAGATAGATGAGCCAGCCATAGGAGAGTTTGCTCCTCTAAAGAAAAGAAAGAAAAGTTTTTATTTCAGTTGGGCGATACGCAGTTTTAATATCGCATCAAAACTTTCCTCAGAAACGCAAATCCATACCCACTTGTGTTATTCAGAATTTTCAGGAATGGTAAATTGGATAAAGAAAATGAATTTTGATGTAATTACTTTGGAAGCTGCGAGGCAGGGCGCAAAAATAATAGATTCTTTTAAGGGCGTAAAATTCAACCGTTCCATAGGCTGCGGAGTTTGGGATATACATTCAAAATACCCGGCGGATGGAAAGATTATCCGCAATATTTTGGATAAAAGTATTAAAGCATTCGGCCCAAAGAACGTCTGGATTAATCCCGACTGCGGTTTAAAAACAAGGAAATGGGAGGAAGTGGATGCATCTTTGAGGCTAATGGTAAAAATTGCCAAAATTTATAGAAATAAATTTAAAAGTCATAGAAATAGAGGTATTTGAACCGCTTGCGCAATAGTTGAGCTACCGCAAACAGCGCCTAGATAGTATTGTCCGGCAAAGCCCTTTACAGCCCTAAAAAGCCTAGTATAATAAGCAAAAGACCGAAGACCATAGGCTTTTAAATTTCTGGCTTTTGTCTTTAGTCTATGGTCTTTTATCGGGGTGTGGCTCAGCCCGGCTAGAGCGCTTGGTTTGGGACCAAGATGTCGTAGGTTCAAATCCTATCGCCCCGATTTTGAATAGTTTTGGTGTGGGAGGTTCCCCGCCAGAAAAATATATAACTATAAAGGCGGGTCCGCCCTCGGCGGAAAATCCATTCGTCCCGACCATGATTATACGTTAAAAAAGAGACGAAGAGGAATCTGAATAATAGAACAATGGAAAATAGACCGGTCTCGTCCAGAGGCCTCGGCACCCGCTCGGACATTGCGTCTTCGCTTGCAATTAAGTTTTGTTTTTCTACTTTCTAATTTCTATTGTTCAATTGCTCTGTAAATTTTTACGGAGCAAGAAATTTACTAGGAGGTGGTTTATGGTTTTAAGAAAAGTTTTATTCGTATTGCTGGTTATGGTGTGTTTCGCCGGCCTTGTTTACGCAGAGGGTATAGCTTCAAGAGAGGAAGCCTACAAATATTTCAATGAAGGCGTAAAAGCGCAGAAAAGCGGAGATTTTGAAAAAGCCAACAAAGAATATTCTATGGCTATGATGGTTACGTCAAAATACAATAAATTTATTTTACAGAATAGAGGAGTAATGTATGCCTTGCGCGGAGATTATGCAAGCGCCGCAGGAGCTTTCAAAGAGGTTCTAAGCTTAGATCCGAATTATATGCCTGCGCGGTTAAATTTAGGCCGCATTTATGACATACAAGCAGACAGGTGTACATCTTTGGAGTATTGGGCTGATTTGATGAATTTGGAGAAAGCCAAGCCCAAGACCTTCATTATAGAAGAAGAGAAAAAGTCTAACGAATAGTTTTATCCTTTTTGAACTTGCGCCCGTAGCTCAATTGGATAGAGCAACTGCCTTCTAAGCAGTAGGTTGCGTGTTCGATTCACGCCGGGCGCGTATGTTAATATTTGTTCGTTTGGCAGCTTCGCAGAACAGTTAGTTAGCGCCGCTTTGTGATAGAATGTTTGGCATTGTCAGAGGCAAAGCTAGTCTCCGGCAAGTTTTCCCGCAAAGCTTGGCTAAATCTCGGACAGAATTCTCTGATATGTAGCGAAGCGAAATAGCGTTAAGCCGGATAGTTTAAAAATCTTAGGAAGTATATATGAATACAAACAATAAAAGAAAAAAGATAACACTTATTTTGTCGGCGCTCGTATTATTTATTGTAATAGTGCATTTAATTGTATTTATTTTTCTTAATGTGAGCGGTAAAAGCTTGCTGAAAAATTATATAAAGAATAACTTTGGTGTTCCCGCGCAGATTTCTTCGGTTTCATTCAGGTTCCCATTTACCGTTGTGGTTAAGGGTTTTAAATGTAACGATGTGGAATTCAGCAAGGCAGATATTTCTTTAGGGTTATTTAATCCTTTCGGCCGTAGCGTCGCTTTGAGTAAGGTATATATAAATGATTTGAATTTCAAACTTAAAATTGAGAAAGACAAAATTACTATTGCGCCATTTTTTGTAAAGAAAACCGCGAAAGAAGCCCAGCCGCAAGCCTTGGCAGAAGAGACAAAGGTTGCGCAGAAGCCTCCGGAATCCAAGCGAAAGGCCATTTCTGTAAAAATAGGAAAACTTTTAGTAAACAATGCTTCAGCGCAGATTTTGGATTTAACTAAAGAAACCCCGTCGGTGTTTAACCTGAAAAATATTGATATAATGTTAAAACATTTTGTTTATCCAAAACTTCCCAAGTTCTATATAGAAGTAAATGCTTCCCTGGAAAAAAATAATCTAAAATCCGATAATTTAATTAAGGTTAAGGGGTGGGTTGATTACAGCCGAAGGAATATGGATGTAAAATTTAATATAAATAATGCCGATTACCTTATGTTTAGCGAATACTACCCGCCTTTTTGGAAGCCGGACAATCTTGGCTTGAAAGACGCAAAGCTTTCTCTTGATAGCAAGATAAATTCCGTAAATAACGATTTGGTGATTGAAGCTATTTTAGCTTTGGAAAAAATAGAGTTTCTGGAGCAGATGCAGAATGATTCACGCGTAAATTCGCTGAAAACAATGATTGCTTTTTTTAGGGGTGACAACGGAAAACCGGTATTGCCTATTAAGCTTAGGACGAAAATGGATTCTTTCCATATAGATTTTGCGTCGCTGCAATCGGAATTCAAAGGGAAAATGAAACTTGATATCGGAACTATTGTAATTAATATTCTGGATAAGGCGAAAGGAAAGATTGCCGAAACAACAAAAGACGTTAAAGAGGCAACAGTTGACAAAGCGGTAGGCGAAACAAAAGAAGCAGCCGGCGCGATTAAGGATGTTACTGTTGATAAGGCTGTAAATACAGTAAAAGGGGTCGTAGGTATAATAAACGGTATAATTAAAAGCCAGAAAGAAGGAAGCAACGAACAACAACCAATGCAGGCATCTGAACAGCAAATGCAAGCGCAAGAAGCTCCTCAACAAGCGATAGAACAGCCGCCTCAGGCGATAGAGAAACCAGCGCAGCAAGAGCAACCTAAACAAGCCGAGGCGCAGCAGGCGCCGCCCGAAGGAAATATTCAAACGCCGGCAGGACAAACCGGGCAAAATGCTACTTCCAATCAAAATGCGGCAGAAAATTTTCCGGCGGGCACAAGCAGTCAGAATCAAAATATATTGCCAGGTAAGCAAAATCAAAACACGATTCAAAATACACAATTAGATGCAAAGAGCCAAAATGATGCACCCATTCCTCAGGCCAACACAGAGAATCAAAGTCAGGTTCAACCTGCGCAATAAAAGTATTTTTTTCCCTCGGTAGGTGTAGCTCAGTCCGGATAGAGCCCCTGACTGTGGCTCAGGGTGTCGCGAGTTCAAATCTCGTCACCTACCCCAGTTTTTTTGAATAGGAGAAACCATGAAGATCATCGCCCTGGAAGAAGGATTTATTACTAAAAGCGCATTGGCGCTCAAAGCCTATGGAAAAAAATACAGCATGGTTACTGACGAAAGTAATTTCATAATTATTGATAAATCTGGAATTATCCGAT